>Ga0180438_10011615_pt1 | contig 10618 bp, 17 predicted proteins | sample SS_ome_12_FD_132455 | JGI IMG/M metagenome (GOLD analysis project Ga0180438, IMG submission 132455) | Hypersaline lake sediment archaeal communities from the Salton Sea, California, USA - SS_3_D_2 metaG | ecosystem: Environmental > Aquatic > Non-marine Saline and Alkaline > Hypersaline >... | reverse complement strand
TAAACTAACGACTGAGCTTGTCGAAAAATATTCAGGTTATCATAGAGGCGGGATAGAATATGATTTTGATTCTCGCAATCTACCAGAAGAAGTTCTAACAGGTGAAGTATATCGCAGATACTTTATGCCTTATGCTTTTAGCCTAGCCAATAAGGGATTAGATAGAGATGAGATTTTCCTTATTATACAAGGCAAGTCATCAAAGTCTCCTAGAGAATTTAATCCAGATAATACTTATCAATATATAGACGATGCGTTAGACAAAATAGAGCTAGAAGAAAATGACGCCGCTAACGCTATAGCTACATCAGAAGAAATAGGAACTCCTTTAATACAGCTTCCTAAATTTCCTAGAGGATTTCTGAAAACATTGCCTGATCCTTGGCCTATGATTTTTGAAAACTATAAAGGAGCGGTAGCTGGTGATTATGTAGAAGCTATTTTGTTTGCTACTGTTATAAGCACAAACGCTCACTTTTTAAAATCAAAGTATTTAACAAACTTCGGGAAAATTCCTAACACGTTTAATCTAATACTTTATCCAAGTGGCGGAGGTAAAGACGCGAATTCAACTCAGGTTATTAAACGTTTATCAGATGCGTTTAATATGAGAGCAGCAAAGACAATGAAAAATATGGATTTCTTTAGTGCTATCCATTACGACTTAAAAACTAACATTTCTTCTGATACTGCATTTATGAATGCTTTCGATAAAGAAACTCAGTCTTTGTTTATGTTAGATACGGAAGCCACTAAAACAATGAAGAAAATCAATAACAAATCTAACGAAAACGTTGCGAACTTAGGAGAGAAGTTCATAGAATCTGCAAACGGATCTATTATTAGGGCGAAAAACCTAGCAACGCAAAAACAAGGCGAAGGAGAGCATATCACAAATCCTACTTGTCAAATCTTTTTAGCTGGTCAGCCTGATACAACAGGAGAATCGTTAGAACCTGATAACCTTAGTTCTGGTTTATTGGCTCGCTGTAATATTTTCTATGAACCTCCTAAAGAAAATATCACACTAGAGGATTTAATAGGCGGCGTTCCAGCACACATGACAACGTTAGATGATGATTTCTATAATTTCTATACATCAGGGTCAATGCAGAGCTTAAACGTTAAGCCTAAAACTATAGCAGGAAAGATTTTAAAATATGAAGATGGAATTCTTGATGACTGGATGAGTGATAAGCCTTTTAAAATCGCAAAAGAAAATCCAGATTTACTTCCGCTGATGAAACGTGCTATCTATCCTGCTGAGCAACTCTATACAATTTTGTTAGGTATTATGCAGGAATGGGATATTTATAAAGGCAATGAAATCCGTACAGGATTCGATCCGCATTTATTAATTCCAATTCTTGACTTTTACATTGACACTAAACTGTTCCTGTTAGATAACGTTATCAATAAATCAATAGATCCGTTCGAGGAAGCTATTATTGATGCTGTATCTGTAATGCAAGCTGATCCAGAACGTGCTAACAATTCGTATAGGCAGAAAATAAAAGATACAGGATACGTTCCATTGTCAGCGATAAAACAAAGATTGAGATCAAGTAAGTATCGACACTTAAAAGAACAATATGGATCAGCGACTGACAGACTAGCCAAAACTATCAAGCACATGACAGAAACAGGAAGCTTGTTAGAAAAGATGGATGGCCGTAAGCCTATGTATGCAATTCCGAAAGACAAATGACGTTAGAAAGATTATGGAATCTGTTTGAAGAATTCCTTTTTAGCAAAGGGATAAAAGGCTGCAAATTTGAAATTGATATAGGAACGATCCCAGGATCAGTGCTTATTAAAATTCCTGCTAAGTATTATGATACTAAGCAATTTGATATTCAAGAGTTTGAAGAATACATAAAGAATGAAAGACCAGCTAACATAGCTATTAAGTTTGTTAGAATTGAGCATGAAATAACAATACATAGAGTGGAGAAATTTAAGTGATCTGGATTATATTGATAGTTGTTTATTTTGTAATAGCAATGGTGATACAAGGGAAAGAACTTGAAGAAAACGCTGATAACTTTACAGCTTTTCTAACAGGCGCTTTATGGCTTCCATTGCTAATTGCAGTTGGATTCTATTCACTGAGAGATTATATAAATGATAAACTCAATTCTAAGTAGTTTTCAACATACTGGCTGGATAGTTTTATTCATCCTTTACATAGCTATTGGATATTTTATCATCCTAGGATTGTCCAAGACAAAAGTTGAAGATGATTTTAGTGATAGTTTTATTTTGTTTTTCGGAATCACATGGCCGATAATGATGTTGATTTATGTGCTTCTTAAAAAGTATTTGAAGTGGAGAGGAAAGATATGAAATGTTCACACTGTAATAATCCTGTTAGGTATCTAGGAAAATCAAGCGAAGATGGCAGGATTTATGAGCATAGATCAAAACCTACTAACTGTTTTTATGTGCTAAAAGAAGTTTATGTTGACTTCGGAAACACTATAAATCAAGATGTTCAAACGAATGCTGAAACTAACAAAAATACATAGTTCCTGATTTTAGCGATGAGCCAAAAGCTTAATTTAGTAATTAAAACTAAGAATAACTAACTTTTGAAATCGCTGAAACGTAGAGCTACCAAGGCTTCCAGCCATTTTAACAGTTTTAGTTAGTTATTTTTGTAATGGCTACACACACAAACAAAAGAGCGAGATTTAGAGCAATGACTAAAAAACTAAAAATAAAGAATATTATATTATATATGTGTATAACTAACTGTTTTATATAGGTTTATAAACTTAGCAATTTCTTAGTTATTTTTAGTTATTTTTACTAAATTACGATATAGGGTCACAACTAAAATCATGAGCAATCAAAACTTAAAATCGGAGTGTTTCAATGACTAGCGGCGTTTATGACGGTGAAGGTTTACCAACTCTTTTTGCTCAAGCCATAGCTCAAGAGGTAGGCTTGACGGAAACCAAAACCACTCAGCAAAATGGTCAGCAAATTCTTGATCAGATCACACGCTTGAAACATTTCCAGCAAATGTCAATAGCTTGTAGTTTCAAAGAATCATTAATTGCTTACTATGGTCAAACTCTAACAGAGGAACAAGAGCTTGCACTGAAAGTGATTTACAGATCAACAAAGCCTTGGCTTTTAGGATCAACAATCGGTTCACTTATAGATCGGATCAACAATACAAAAATCACAAACAAGGATTTTGCATTGTCAGTTTCAACCATACTTGAACAGTTAGAGTCAGTAGATCCGAAAACAAAGGATGCAACTCCGACTGGAAAAATGAAGTCTCTAACTTTTGCACTACATCAAGCAATGGAGCAAAAGGGAGACTTGGAAACTAAGAAAGATGAATAACACTTTAGCATAGCTGCTTTCAATTTTGTTTTGTGCTAGTATACAAACTGCGATTGACAAACTGGTGATAATAATATGGCTAAGTCAGAGCCTTTCATATTAGGCTTGAAATTTTTAGATGAAACTGCAATGGCTAACGCCGTTGCTAATGCTATTGAATTCAAGCATCGAACTCCTATTGATATAAATTCTGAAAAATGTAAACGTGGAAGGGATGGCGATTATTTTAGATTTCAAATTCAAGTAAATTCGCGCTATACATTATCCGTTATTGTAGAAAAGTCAAATCCATCAAATGGCAATTTGGATTTAGGAGTATTTGATTCTGAACTTGACGGAGAGCTAACTTCTGAATTCTTTGATCATGGTGATACTGTTGATATAAATAACACTGTTTCTATGGTGGCGGATTTATACGGAGAAATTATCAAAGCTTCTAAAATAAAAAGCAAAAAGGGAAACGTTATATCTGTTCAGTTCAATTCTCCTAAAAAAGAATTATTTGATTATATAGATACTCTGACTTTAAAGCCTACTGAAAAAGAAGAATCATTCGGAGAAGTAGAAGTCACGTTAGTAAGTTCTAAAACAATTATTATGACGCATAGCAGAAAGGAAACTGAAAAGCTCCAACGATACTTTATGAGGCAACATGGCCTGAGTGTTATAGATGATTTATCATTGTTATATGAGTTTGTCAATCCTATGCCTGAGACTATGTTTGATACAATGTTCGAGGATATGAAATTCAAATGTATTATGAGAGTAAAGCCATCTCAGGGATCACTAACGCCTGAGATAGAGAAAAAGCGTTATTCTGATTTCACAAAATACGTTGCTACAAATTATTTAGCTGATCAGGGAACACTGTCTGAAATAGATATGAGGAATTTGAGATGATAGAGCCTATACAAGGACAATGGAATACGACTAAAGTTGATCGAGCTAGATATTATATGTTAGGGAATAATCCTACTATGAGGATACGCAGAGTAGGAGACTTTGGATTAGTGTTATTTATCCCTAGACCGAATTTACGGATTCATCCTGTATATGATGAATTTGTATCTTACTTGTGTGATCGTCAAGGATGGAAACATTATGATGAAATTACACATGACAACTACATAGAACTGATGTTAGAAAGAGGTAACAACAATGAAGAAATTTATAATACTCCTAGCACTAGCTGGATTCCTTCAAAGCGCTAACGCTCAAGCTGAGTGTCCTATTCATGTTGGAGATATGTTTCAGAATCCTATTACTGGACAATGCGTAGCTGTTTTAGCAGTAGCTAAAAATTGTTTTGTTATTGTTCAAGGAATGGAACAGTCAGGCTGGATTTCTCCTAGCACTGTACTCAGTTTTCCTCAGTGTGGAGAATAACATGAGCGATAGAGAACTTGAGTTAGCAAAAGGTATACGCAAGCTGTTAGATGATTCTATACTTCCTCAGGTTGGAGGTTTGGCTATTGATATGGGATTACTGAACAACATAGCAATGACGTCAGAGACTATTATTCAAGAGCATGAAGAAAAACAAAAGCCTGAGCAAATTTCTTTAAGGCCAGAAGTTGGAGAATCATCTATTGGATATTCCAGCGCTTCATGTGATAGAGCTTGTATAACAACGGGAAGATGTTCAGGTAATTGCTACTAAGGAGATAGACGATGAAAAAATATTGTAGGCGTTGCAGAATAAAAACAAAGCACTCGATGACTAAGTCATGGCTTACTAAGTTCATTGAATATTTATTTCTGTTAGATGAAAGACATGAGCCTGATAAGCAATGCACAAAATGTGGAGCGCAATCTTAGGAATAATAATTCTAAGATATAATTCATATCAAAGTCACTTTTAAAAATCATTCGACATTAAACACTTGTTAGGCGCATTGCTTTTTTATAGTTTTTGTGCCATGCTTTCTAACATAAAACCACTGGGCTTTGATATGGTACATGCACAAAAGAAAGGCAAACGCGGAGAAGTGGAGCTCTGCGAATGGATTGATAAAAATCTTTATCCGGATGATCCTGAAAGGACTGTAAGGAACATACTTCAAGCTGATGGAACATCTACCGATATTATTGTGGCTGACTTTATGTTTGAGGTTAAGCGTCAAGAAAAATTGGATCTTGATTCTTGGTGGCTTCAAGTTGTAGTCGCAAAGAAAAATCATCATAACAAGGATCTCATTCCTGTTGTTGCTTTTAGACAAAACAGAAAGAAATGGAGATTCCTAATCCCAGCTAACCTTTTACCTAATGTTGAACTAGGATACATGGAAGTGAATGAAAAGGTTTTTCTACAATTCGCTAAAGGGATCGTTGACTAATGGCAAACGTTATAGACGTTGACGAATCAGGCGAAATCAAACAAATAGCTAGACAGATTGATCTTGACTTTCTCGTTACTATAAATGAAGTAGATGAATTTAGTGACGATCCTGATATACCTAACAATGATCCTGCGGTGCTTGATCCAGATCAGGCGACAGTTGTCAATCTAACGGAACCGCAAACTGCTTTCCTCTTATCTAATGCAAAGTTCAGATTATTCGTTGCTGGATTTGGAGCAGGAAAATCAACTTGCATGATAGCGGCAATCTTTGAGGATCTTTCTCATTCTTATACGGGAATAAAAATTGGAGCTTATTGTCCTACCTATGATCTATTAAACCTGATCACAATTCCATACATAGAGGAAAGGTTATATCAAGCTGGCATAGATTATCGGTTAGATAAATCAAAATTCATTTTCTATTTAGAGACTGGTGATCAGATTATCATGCGCTCTATGGATAATCCTTCTCGTATAGTAGGTTATCAAACTTTTAGAGCGCATATTGACGAAATAGATACGTTAGATGAAAAGAAAGCTGAGGAAGCATGGAATAAAATCATTGCTCGTAATCGTCAAAAGATTCCTAAGCTTGACGAAAATGGAAACACTATTAGATATGAAGAGGATTTCATAGATGAGGATGGCGTAACAGTTCTAGCGTTAGCAGGAGAGTTAGTTTGTGAGACTAACAAGGTTTCTGCGTATTCTACTCCAGAAGGATTCCGATTCTGTTATAAAAGATGGGTAAAGGAAAAGAAACAAGGCTATGAATATATTCAAGCTCCTACTTATTCTAATCCTCACAATCCGCCTGATTATATTCCTTCATTAAGAGCTACTTATCCAGAGCAATTAATTGATGCTTATATAGAAGGGAAATTTGTCAACCTTACTTCTGGCTCAGTGTATCCAGAATTTGATCGAGAGTTAAACCATACTGATGCTGTTATAGAAAAGCATGAGCCACTTCATATTGGAATGGACTTTAACGTTAATAATATGAGCGCTGCTGTTTTTGTGTTGCGTGATGGCAAACCTTTATTGTTAGAGGAAATAGTTGAAGGTCGTGATACTCCATCAGTTTGTCAGACTATAGAGGATCGTTATGTTACTAAGCATCGTCCTAAAGCTCATATAACAATTTATCCTGATAGCTCAGGTAAAAACACTTCCTCTAAAGGTGCGAGCCGTTCTGATATTTCAATAATTAAAAACGAATACGGATTCCGTGTAAAAGCTGATAGTAAGAATCCCGCCGTTAAAGATAGAGTAAATGCGTTATGCGCTCAGATCCATAACGGTAGTGGTGAGAGGCATTTGCTTGTCAATACTAACAACTGTCCACAGGCGACTGATTGTTTGGAGCAGCAAGTATGGGATAAGAACGGAGAGCCTGATAAGAAGTCTGGAAAAGATCACATGCCTGATGCAATCGGATATTTTATCTATCAGTTATTCCCGATTATAAGAAAACGTGTCAAGGCAAAACAAGTGATGTTGCATGGTCGTCCTGTAAATTGATACATTGCTTTGATGTTAGAAATAACATATAATCTAAGCCTTACAAATTGGAGAAGCGTATATGTCTGAGATTACTCATCACGAGGTCTCACTAAGTGAGATTATCAAACGTTATTCTGAAAACCTTAGTGCTGGAGATGATTGCCAGCTTATCCTTTTAGATACTTATATTGATGCTGCTAACGATAAAGTTTTGTTGAAGCTTTATCTTGACGATAGCGAAAAAACTTGCAAAGAAAAACTTGAGCAGGAAATAAATAAGCTGTTAGAAGATCAATTAAAAACTCTTACAGAAAAGGACAATGAAATATCAGAGCTTAGAAATAAAGTGATGAAGCTTGAGGGTGAGAATAATGACAAAACAAAAGACTGAAGCTGAGCTAATCAAAGAGTCAAAGACTAACACTATCATTAGTGTTGCGCTTTGTTTGTTATACCTAATCGGCTGCATAGGAGTGGCCTGTTATGAAAAATTCATTTATAGTCTTCCTTATTACAGTGACTGGATCGTCACTGGTTCTAACGTTGTTATTGCTGTTGCTCTCATTCTCGCTAATAATAGAGCTATAAACTCAGTAGTCCTTTTTGAAAGTCTTAGCATAGCCTACTTGAAAATAAATGGTCTAACGACTAGGCTTAATCAGGCTGAGCTGCGACTTGTGTCAAAAGAAAACCTTGTTAAAACATTGCGCGAAGCTTTAGCTGAAGCAGAGTCTATAAATAACTTTTTCACTGAGAGTGCTAGTGGCGGATTAGTTCCTAGAAGTGAAGAAGATGTAAAAGAGTTGTTAGATAAAACTCCAGAAGAAATGGAACGAGTTGATATTGCAGTGCTTGATAAGCTAACGGAAAACTTTGACTTTGAAAAACCGAAAGGGAAAGAGTATCGCTTTAAGGATCATGGTTCATGGTGGACTGCTGTTATAACAGGAGTAATACGCAAAGATGATAAAGTTGTTTCCGTAACTGGTAAAGTTGTTAGCTTGCAAGGCGATGATTGGATGAGAGCATCATCCAAACCTAACAGAACGGTTGAGTTTCAGCCTCAAGAAATAGTAAAGGAGTTCTACGGACGTGAATAGCTCAAGAACAATATCACTTGTTAAGCAAACTAAAAATAACAACTGCGCTGCTGCTTGTATTTCAATGGTCACTGGTGAGTCTATTGAAGAAGTTGAAATGGAACTGCAAGCCGATGGAGGCAAAGCTCCTTACGGACTAGATCATATCGTTAGATACTTTACTCGTCATGGTATTTATATGGAGAAAATCCATAGCGGATTGCAAACTCCGATTTTGGATGATTCTATTTATATAGCTACTTGTCCTTCATATACAGTAGCAGGAGAATCTCACATGATTTGCTTAGCAGTTAATCATGGTAGTGTTCAAGTGTTAGATCCATCTGATAATTTAGAAGAAGAAAAAATATTTTCACTTGGCGTTCCTGTAGAAGGATGGATTCAATGCTTTGAATATTTCAAGCTTTACGATTGCACAATTAAAAATTCATAAAGCCTTCAATTAAAAGCGCTTCTAAAAAATTGTAAGTATTGCTTTTCACTAACACTTGTGTTATGTTGCAATAATAGCGAGAGTCTTTCTCACTGGGCATTTTTATTTTAGGATCGTTTTATGAAAGGAATGTTGAAATGGCGAATAAATATAGAATTGTCCAAAGAGAAGGACTTTTTTATGTGCAAAAAAGAAGTTTCTTTATTTGGTTTTATGAAAGTAATGTCAACTATCTTCACAAACTTTTCAGATTTAAAGTTGACAGGCTTGGTATGGTTGGTTTTGATGAACTTGAGACAGCAAAGGAATATTTGCATAAGCTCGTAAATTCAAAGACAAGAGTAGTCTACGAACTAAAAGACTGAGGCGTGAAATGAATAACTTCAGAATCGTTAAACGTAAGGGGAAATTTTATATACAAGAAAGAAGTCCGTGGTTTTACGTCTTTCGAGATATAAAAAGAAATAACAATCCAGCTTATGCAAAAGGTTGTCCTCCTTTCGATACTCCTGAAGAAGCAAAAGAATGGCTAAGTGAATACGTTAAGTATCATACGGATGTTATCTATAACATCCATCTTATAGCTCACAGTTAGCCGGAGAATAAAAATGGCAGATAGTATAAAGGTTCCGGTAAATGCAAGACTTTGGACTGAAATTGCAGTTGGTAAAGAAAAAGGCTTTATCACTAATTGGGGGAATGATAATGTTATTCTCAGGGAGGCAGCCTCAGGAGGAACGCTCTCCGCGTCAGATACCTTTGGTCATACTCTTGGTGTTGCTGATGATGATGGCTACTCTTATGATGTCTCCTCAGGACAAAGCATTTATGCTAGAGCTTCTTCAAAAACTTCCGAAGTAATCATAACTCCTGTAGGCTAATTAATTATGTTAGTGCGCGGAAATATATTTGGTGTGACTTCTGTTGGTGAGATAATCACAGCAGATGATGTTACTGAAACTGCAACAAGGGTTTTCGTTAGTCCTCAGCAAAAAGCTGACCTTGATGATTTAATTGTTAATGCTGAAAATATTGCTGGTCAAGTAAATACGTTTGCTGATCTTCCAGATGTAGCTGCATCGGTAGGTTTGAAATATACTGTATTAACAGGGACAGGAGTGTGGGGCGTAAATAGAAAGCCAGCAGGAACATACTTGTCAACAGGTACAGTATGGACAAGTAAATACAATTCAGTAGATGTAATCAACTCGTTAGCCTCAACTCAAACTCAAAAAGCTTTATCAGCAGCTCAGGGGAAAATCCTAAACGATAGCAAACTCAATACAGTTGGTCAAGGCGCTGGCATAACTATTGACTATACTGATCCGTTAGCTCCTGTTATTAACTCAAATTCTGTCGGAGCATTTCCGCCTAATTATCTTGAAACTTCTAATATCCCTGAGGAGTCTAACGGTACGGCTACTCCTCAAGTGAAAGTTTCTCATACTATTCCTGCTTCTTTTCCTACTGGTAGTTATTTAGTTCATTCTCAAATGATTTGGAGGATTTCAAATACTGGTAGAGTTATTTTGATAGACCTTTTCAAGGATGGCGCGATTGTAGATGAGGTTAATATATTCGAGTCTGTTGACACCATAGAAAGAATGTTATATTCAAGAATGTATAGAATAGATCACGTTAACGGAACTGATAGCGTTCTTGAACAGAGATTTTATAGAGGCGTTCAAAATGTCAATGTATTTTCTAAGCAAGCGTTCATCAGAAGCTGGAGAGTTGCATGAGTATTGATTACACTTATCAGAATGCAGCTTTTGTAAGTGCGTTAGAGCCTATAGACGTTGAAAAGCTAAGTCGTGAAATTTGGATAAACAATAATATCACTACTCTAATGTTAGGCGTTAGGTCAGTATTTAATAG
>Ga0180438_10011614_pt1 | contig 10618 bp, 8 predicted proteins | sample SS_ome_12_FD_132455 | JGI IMG/M metagenome (GOLD analysis project Ga0180438, IMG submission 132455) | Hypersaline lake sediment archaeal communities from the Salton Sea, California, USA - SS_3_D_2 metaG | ecosystem: Environmental > Aquatic > Non-marine Saline and Alkaline > Hypersaline >... | reverse complement strand
CGGCTCTTTGGGATGAACTTTGGACAAAGTATCTTGAAATCCATAAGCAATTACGGTTTTCTAGATTGAGAGTTTCCTATGCATGGACTTAATGTTTCCCGTCACTTTGGGACAAAGCCAAAATTAAAATACTGATTATAAGACGCTGCGGCCAAATATCTTGGTATTTCTATTTTCTCCATTTCTGTATACATTGCTTTATATATCTTATTGAGTCTGTGATTGGAACAAAAGCCTATCTTTTCGGAAGGCTTGTGCACGAAACATGAGCGGAGTTCAATAGAGGAAGAAATCATGCCTCGGCCAATACCTGCTGGCGGATGGGAGAAATTTAGATGAGAATCGGTCAGAAGGAGTTGGCCCAAAATAATGCAAAAAGTCGCTCCAATTGAATCCCGAAAATAAAAACGCCCGAGGAATGATTGAGAGGATTAAGAGTAAGAAGGAAAACTGATCTTCCCTCACTCTGGTTTAGGCCTCAAGTACCGTCGGTTTTATCCTCATAGAGAACACGCAGCTTGGCATCGATCAGATCGGAATGGTCGAGACGGAGAAGTTTGGCCAGCACGTGCACGAGGTGGTCCTCGTATTTGTCCAGTTTCTCATCGGCATAGATGATTTTCCAGGCCGATTCGATGATCTTTCTCTTTTCCTCCTCTGAAAAATTCTGGTTGATCAGGTTCGTGAACTCCCAGAGATCCACGCTGTCTTCGCGTTTTTCAGACGCAATTTTCATCAGATCTTCTATGTCGTCCTCAGGAATGGCAAACTCCTGTCTCAGTATGGCTTTTATCGTTTCCTGTTCAACGCTGCTGAACTCCTCATCGGACCTGGCCATCTCCAGCAAGATAACGCATGTGGCCACATGCGTTCTGTCATACTTTTCTTGTATCTCTTCAGTCGGAGCAGCCATCAGGTGATTGATCAGGCGTTCTTTCCATTTGCGCATAACTCAATAATAGAGAAAGATCGATTTTATTTCCAGTCGGTACGCAATTCTTTCGAAGGCCGGGAATCTCGCGCAGGCTTGATCTTTCTTGTATTGACCTGAATGGAATAATGATGTTTCATTAGGAGTGGCCTTTTCGGGCAACCTGCCCGGTCGTAAAATATTGAGGTGCAACGACTAAAAAATATAGAGGGTGCATTGAGGCCCTTGTGCCTGGAATGATATGGAGAGGAAGATACTAAATCCGGAGAGAACAACTTGGCCCGATTGGAGGCCGATTGTTTTTCTTCTGATAATCCTTCTGGGTGCTACCCCCGTTCTCTCTCTTTCCCAGGAGAGAAAAGCGCAGGAGATCAGGCATGATATAGCTGTCAGCGCCATTTCTATCGCTGTTACTGTTCAGGACAAAAAGGGGCGCTTCATCAAGGGCCTGGACAAGGAGGATTTTCGGATATACGAGAACGGTGTGAACAAAGACATAAATTACTTCAGTCATAATTTTGAGTCACCGGTGAGCCTGACCGTTCTGCTCGATGTCAGCGGCAGTATGGCCATTCAGGACAAGTTTGACGAAAGCAAAGATGCCCTCAGGTACCTGATGAAATACCTCATCGGCCCCCAGGATGAGATCTCCCTCCTCATTTTCGCCGATGGCGAGGTGGAAGTTGCCGTGAAATTTTCGAGAGAGAAGGACGGGTTTTTGACGATCCTGGACAGGACTGAGGCCTATGGGCAAACGGCACTGAACGACGCTGTGGCTGTATCTCCAGAATTTGCTAATAGAGGAACGAATGAAAAAAGAGCCCTGTTGTTGCTGACAGATGGAATCGAGAATGACAGTGAGTATTCGCCGGAACAGGCTATCGAAGTCGCACGCAAAGTTGATGTGCCCATCTACACCATCGGGTACAAAATTCCTCTCAGCGAGCAAGTGCTGAAAAAATACAAGCGTGCAAATGAAACAACTTCTACGAGTATTGTGTATTCCCTGGAAAAGTTCTCGAGAGCCACGGGAGGAAAGGCCTTTTTCCTGAATAAACCGACAGAAATAGTAGTTGCTTTAAGGCAGATTATGAAAGAGCTTAGACATCAGTACATACTCGGCTATACATCCTATAAGGAGTTAAAGAGCGAGTACCGCAAAATTCTGGTTACCACACCCAAGAAAAATTATCGGGTGAGGACGCGAGAGGGGTACTACAGCGGGGAGAGGAAGAGTTCGATGGACATCGAACATTGACCAAGAAAACATCACAAAGGATATTCAAAGCTGAACCAGCTTGTGTTATTATATAAGGCGATTTCGGATGCGTATTTTACAGGAGATCAAAAAAGCCGAAAACCCGCTAAATGGTTAGGGAGGTCACAATGGACAAAAACAAAATCACCTTATTCGCAGGCGCCGTATTGCTCATCTGGATGATTGCAGGTACCGGATGCGCCACTAAGGGATATGTCCGGGACGAGATGGCGGCCATGGACGAGAAAGTTGCCGGTGTGGAAACATCGGTCGAAGAGAATCAGAAGAGGATCAAGGAGCACGACGTGCGGCTGGCCAGTCTGGGCTCGCTCATTACTGAAAATAAGTCTGAGCTCGACGCCCACAAGGTTGAGACGGACAACAAGCTAACCGAAGTGAAGAAAATGGCGCGCGGAAAACTCATTTTCCAGGAGACTCTCCGGAATGAAGAGGCCAAGTTCGCCTTTGATAGCGCCGAACTGACCGACGAAGCGAAAACAGCTCTAGATGGGTTTGTGCAAATGCTCATCGCCGAGGATAAGGGCGTTTATCTCGAAATTCAGGGTCATACGGACAGCACGGGATCGGACAGCGTGAATTTGGCGGTGGGAAAGAAGAGAGCAGAAGCGGTCATGGAATATCTGCACAAGCAGTATCGCATTCCCCTGCATCGGATGGAAGTGATCAGTTACGGAAGCAGCCAACCTGTAGCCGAAAACACAAGCCGCGACGGAAGAGCCCAGAACCGCCGCGTCGTCATCCTTGTGTACGAATAAAAAAGGTGCCAGGCACCTTTTTTTATTCGAATCACAATAATCTGGGAAACAACTCAATCGGCCACCTAGTATATGGATCCAATCTATTTGACTTTAGCAGACTGAATACAGCTGTGATTTCTTTGTCAATTCGGCTAGACAAAGGGAGCTCATAATATCCTTTTGCCTCCTTGCCGGTGTCGATTCAGCATAGTCGAATAGACATAAAATCTATCTCTCCACTCTATTTTCAATCAGGGAACTTTTTCCTGAAAATCCCGTATTATTGAATAGCGTGACTCAATCCATCAGGAGGGTATAATGTGGCATTTCAGTCCTAAGTCTATACTCCGTCAATACGTGAAACCGGGCGCAGTATTGATTTCCGCGCTGTGTATGCTCATTACGCCCGCTCTCGCCCAGGATAAGGATGAAGACAAGCCTATCGAGACAATAACCAAAGCAGAGTTAAGAGATCATATTTTTTATCTTGGATCCGACTATCTCGAAGGCCGGATGACAGGCTCTAATGGGTATGAGCAAGCCGCTCGCTATATTGCCAGCCAGCTTCGCTCCGCAGGTTTAATTCCTGTGATAAAAAATAGGGAGGGCGTGGAGTCTTATTTTCAAGAGATCGATTTCGAGATCAGCAGCATTGCTTCTGATAGCACATTACTCATTAAGAAAGGACAGGAAGAGACATCCTTCTCTTTCGGTGAACACTTTGTTCATCTTCTTCATGGTCAATCTTTTAAGGATGGCCATTACGAAGGAACTCCCGTATTCGTCGGATACGGCATAGAAGAACCCGAAGATGGCTGGAACGATTATGAAAACATCGATGTTGCCGGAAAGATCGTCGTTCTTGTTGGCGGCGCTCCCTTGAAGGACGGCAAGCCTGTCTTGCCCGAAGATAAGCATAAACTCTACAGCAACTTAATGCAGGGTGCCAGCAAGCGGTTGCTGTCTGCGGTCAGTCGAAAAGCGGCCGGCCTGATTTTGGTTCCCGATCCTCAAACAGCGGAAATGTGGTCCGACCTTACTCCTCAGATGAACAGGCCGAGCAGGCGGCTTAAAGCCGACGAACGAAAGGATAAGATTCCTTTTTTACCCATTTTTTTTCTCAATCTTGATGCCGCCGCGATACTTTTGAAGGAAACGGGATTTGATCCGGTATCGGCCAAGGGTGAAGTTAAGCCCACACTTTTAAAAGGCGTTACCCTTTCCTTTGACCTGAAGTATGAGATCGAACGGGAGTTTGTCTGCCGCAACGTGGTCGGCTTCATTCCCGGGAGCGATACGGATTTAAAGGATGAATATGTCGTGATCGGCGCCCATCTCGATCACTTGGGTGTGAGAGAAGAGGATGTCATGAACGGTGCCGATGACAATGCCAGCGGAAGCGCGGCCATTTTAGAGGCAGCCGAGGCTGCGGTCATGTCACCTCAACGCCGCTCCTTGTTTGTTGTCTTTTTCACAGGAGAAGAACGCGGAGGGCATGGTTCCTATCATTTTGTCGAGAATTTCCCCTTTTCCCTTAAGGATATCAAACTGGCGATTAATGTGGATATGGTAGGCAGAAATTCCGAACCATTCCCTGATTCTGTGCTCGGGATAGCGCCGCATAACCTGAAACGTGAGCTCTCAGAATTCATAGAAAAAGCGAACATGACCATCGCCAATGCCCATCTCAAAACATACGCCCAGGAAGAGGATCTCGGCGGCTATTACGGCGGAAGCGATGAGGTTATGTTTTTCATGAGAGGCATTCCTGCGGTCCTCATCACCAGCGGCTACAGCCACCCTGACTATCACCAACCGAGTGATGAGCCTGATAAGATCAATTATGATAGAGTCAGAGAGGCAGCCCGGTTGATCTATGCCCTGGCTGTTTCGGCTGCCAATGCGGAAAAACTGTACTGACGAGAAAGGGCACAGATAGTCCGGTCCTGCCTTACAGAAGATTATCTTCGGATTTTGAATGGCCTCTTCAGCCTTCGCCGCCGTAGACATTACCCTCGCTTTTTTATAAAGTAAGGATATTCTCTAGAAAGGAGTTATCCTCAGATGAAAGTGATCGCCTTTAACGGGAGCGCACGGAAAGACGGGAACACAGCCATTCTCTTGAACTATGTCCTGGCTGAGTTGCACAAGGAAGGGATCGAGACCGAACTTTATCAGCTGGCCGGCAAGAAAATCCGGGGATGCATTGCCTGTTACAAGTGTGCCGAAAACCTGGATCAGCGCTGCTCTTTTAGAAATGACGATCTGAACGAATGTGTTGAGGGAATGATCGAGGCCGATGGAATCATTCTGGGATCACCCACCTATTTCACCGATGTCACGGCCGAGATGAAGGCGCTTATCGACAGGGCCGGGATGGTGGCCAAGGTTAACGGGGATATGTTCAGACGCAAAGTGGGGGCTGCGGTTGTTGCTGTTCGCCGAGCTGGCAGCATCCATGTCTTCGATACCCTGAACCACTTTTTCTTCATAAGCCAGATGATTGTGCCGGGTTCGATCTACTGGAATGTGGGGATTGGCCGGAATGTCGGCGAAGTGGAGAAAGACGATGAGGGAATACGGACCATGACAGTTTTGGGCGAAAACATGGCCTGGCTTCTCAAAAAGACTCACAAATAAGGAGCTGATCTCATGATCAAAAGAAGCATCCCGATTGTTGGCCTCGTCCTGTTCATCTCCATCATGATTTCGGCCACGGAGGAGGAAATCATCACAGCCGCAAAAGCTGGTGATACGGCTCGAATCGAAGTCCTCCTGGCGAAAAGTCCCGAACTCGTGATGGCCAAGGGGCCCGGCCTGGGAGCGACCGCTCTCCATTGGGCGGCCATTTATGGCCGTAAAGAAGCTGTTGCCGTCTTGCTGAAGCATGGAGCTGACCCCAATACGACTGAGGGGCATAACGGGACGGCCATGCACTGGGCCGCTCACCACGATGACTCAGAGGTCATCGAGTGGTTCCTCGACAAAGGTGCCGACATCGATCATGCCAATCAGATGGGGAGGACGCCGCTTCATGTTGCGGCCAGGCGAGGGTGTTTGGCCGTCGTCGAGAAGCTGATCGAAAGAGGTGCCGATATCCAGGCAACTATCAAGAATGGCGGCACAGCTCTCCACGTTGCCGCGCGAAACGGTCATGAAGATGTCATTGAACTTCTGATCGCTGCAGGCGTATCGACAGCCGTTAAAAATAATCAGGGCAACACTTATCTGGATCTCCTGTACCATAGACCGGAGACTTTAAAGGTCGATCCCCAACTGTTCGATGCTTATGAGGGAGATTATAAAGGTGAGTCAAACCTGATTTTACGATTCATGAAAGAGAATGACCGCCTGTATTATTACGCGTACGGCAAGGACGAATTACTCCCCTTATCCGAGACCAAATTCATCACCGATGGAGAGCTCAAGTTTTTTACCTTCATTCGGGATGAAAACGGAGAATGCCATCAGGTCAAATACAAAAGTCCCCGCGGTGAACTCATCGCCAACCGCATTGAATAAAAAGGTGCCAGGCACCTTTTCACTGATCACGGGGAGATTCGTCTGTGTGGCCTTCGATGTAAATCCCCACGACCTTGGTTATGTGGCCATCCAGGTCTGCGACAAACCTGAGACGGAAAACACCGTTGCCCTTGAGCGTGAACGTGTCTTCAGAAAGCGGCAGCAATTCGTGCTCCTTTCCCTCGTCTCTTTGATAATACAGGCGTCCGTCACGCCATCGTATGCGGCGCAGACCATAATCCCCGGCATATTTTTCGAGTGTCTCTTTGGCAATCACAACCGGCTCTTCTTCTGCCTTGATGACCTCTTTAATCCAGGGAATGTATCGCTCTGCCTGTCTGTGTTTTGAGTTTATCCCGATGATCTTTTCAAACTGCTTTAGGGATTCTTTGTTGCGTCCGGTCATGAAATAGAGCCTGCCTAGCCCGGCCAAGGCGGTGAGGGATTTCGGGTTCGAATCCAGCATCCATCGGAAAAGCGGTTCCGCGGCGGCTTCCTTCTCTCTACGCAGGAGGTAGCGTGCCAGCTCATTCAGCCAATCGGGTGTGAATAAATCGGGATTATGGCTTTTCATCTCCTCCAACTTGGCTACTCCGGCATCCGCCCCCTCCGTCAAAAAGGCCTTCTCGATACTCATTCGGGCCACTCGATCGGGATCGTCCAAACGGTCATAGGTCAGCCAGTCAAAAGCATATTGCTTGTCAGGAAGGACAAGGGCCACAAGGCTTTCGATGATCGTAAACAGGTTTTCCGAGTTGGCCAGGACAATGAGCCCCTCCTTTTTTTCCCTGTAGGCAACGGTGTACGCTCTGAGGCTGCCGTTATCGCCCCAGTGGAAAAATCCGCTTTCCGTGTCTCCCGGCTGAATTCCCCAGCCGAAGCCCCAGGAAACATGTTCATCCTCTTCTTTTTTATCTTCCCATTTTGTCGCCCTGACGTGCGGTGTCAGCATCAAGTCTATAGTTTCTGCCTCCAGAATCTCATCGTTCATGATAGCGCACAGAAATGTGGCATAATCCCTGGCTGTTGTCAGCAGACTGGCCCCTCCGTTCGGTTCGGTCTGCTGGCGCCTCTGGCCAGCGAAACCATGCCGGTCATGGCCTGTGGCGCCGTTTGCGGCATAGAGATCGTTCCACACATAGCTTGTCCGTATCATCCCCAGTGGCTCAAAAATTTCCTTCTGCGCAAGCTCTTCGAGTGACATTCCAGATATCTTGGCCACAGTCCGGCCCAGATAGAGGAAACCTTCACCGGAATAGCCGTAGCGCTCGCCAGGGTCTCTCAGGAATCTGACTCCCCAGTTGGGAAGTCCGGTCGTGTGGGTCAGCACGTGTCGGGCTGTTAGAATATTATAGCGCTCATCTTTGGCCAGCTTTGGGTAGGGGAGGTATTCGGCCAATGGCCTATCCAGGTCCAATTCCCCCCGTTCCACCAGTTTCAGGACGGTGGCTGCGGTTATGGTCTTAGTCAGGGATGCCGCCTCAAAAATGGTGTTTTCATCCACTGGCTCATTCGTATTCCTGTTCCGCACTCCAAAAGCTCCAGACCAGAAAATTTCCCCTCCACGAATAACCGACATGGATAATCCCGGGATGTCTGCGGCTTGCATCAATTTCGGTATTTCCGACTCCAGGATCTCTGCCAATCGCGGTTCTTTACGGCAAGCGGGTGCGCATAGACCGGTTATTATCAAAAAAAGGACGCCTAAACGACTGCTTTTCATACACTCCTCCCTTGTTCATGTTCTCCGGCTCGAGTGTCTTGTCTATTTTACAAGACGTAACCAGCGGGAAAAGGTTTCCTTTCATCTCCCTTTGTTGAACCCGTTTTTCGCTTGTGATATAAGATGCCAGAGGAGAAGGGTATGAAAAAAATTTGTATTCTCAAAATAAGCGCCTTGGCATTGGCCGCATTTTTTCTCTGGGCTTTAACGTCATGTATACAACAGCAGGGAAAGAATAGCGCTTCACAGGCCGCGTCACAAGATGGGAAAGTCAACCCCTTCGATATCGATCGGGGACCGGAGATCGATTTTGTGGACGGAGTCCCCATATTTCCCTGGGCCAGGCCGGTGGTCATCCTCAAAGGATCGGATCATGAGATGGGGTACCAGTACGTCCGGCAATTGGCTCAGGTGTTCGGCTCCTGGATTTTGGAACTCCTGGATCAAGAGTTATCGGATGGGCAGATCAAAGCTTTAGAGGGATACGAGTGGTATATTCAAAAGCATGCGCCGGAGATGATCGGATTCTTTAAAGGAATGGCAGCGGGAGCCGGGGATGCTGGCATCGCTCTCACCTACGAGCAGGTGCTGGCCCAGTTTTGCTTAGGCGTTAAGGCTGGCGAATACCTGAAGACTCCAGCCGACCAGGCCGGATTTCCTGAAAAGCTTGATGGTTTGGAGGATAGAGAAAACGATAATGAACACGAGTCCGGTCAGAATCAAGCCGGGAGGGATTCTGTATCCAAATGCGGAAGCGTAGCTGCCTGGGGAACAGCGACCAAAGACGGCAAAGTCATCACATCCGGGAGCTCTGACGGCAACGATCACTTCAACGTGACTTTAGTCTGTTTTCCGGAGGACGGAAACGCCTACATCCATTCGCCTTACTATGCCGTCGGGCCCTGGGTTTCTGCGGGAGGTCATTCGGGGATGAACGACAAAGGTCTTGTCTATGTCCATCATGGAGTCACTCAGTCCGCGCAGACTCAAGGGAAAAAACCACGATACGGAATCCAGAGCGATATTGCTGTCAGGCATACTCTCCGCTATGCCAACACGGCCAAGGAAGCGGTCGATATGACTTTGACATATGAAACCACCGGTGATTTTGCCGGAGGCGGCTATTACGGCACCGGCGGGTTTTGGGTGGATAAAGACAGAAACGCCTTCATCATCGAGAGGAGCGACGAACCGCCTGTCATTCGTAAGCCAGGCGATCATGGAGAGAGGGATTTTATGTATGCCACCAACACGCTGCTCTCCAAGGATCTGGGAGGCAAAGGGGAGGAGTATGTCGAGCACGGCGGATGGCTGAAAAAAGGGCAGACTCCTTGCGGCGATTTCAACGTCAGCCGGAATCTCTACGTCTACAATCTCTTTTCGGACTACCACGGCCAGATCGACCTCGAGTTCATGAAAATGGTCTGGCGGTTCCGCAGCGCCCCACTCCCTGTCAAGGCTCGCCCCGACGAATGGGAAGAGAAGGCCATGGCCCATTTCAAGAAGGGTGGATGCGAATGGTGGACCACTCTCGGCCACGTGACAAACGCCTACGTGACCATTGCCATCCCGGAGGATAAGTTGGTTTTTATTTCTCAATCCTATCCGGCGCGGATTCCCACTCTGAGCCATCCGCTGGGGTATCACGGAGCGAGGTGGGTGCCTTACGCCTCCCGCGCTTTTTTCCGGATCAAGCTGGGATCGAATCCCGCTGGGGTTATGAAGGCCGCTAAACATCAAGCAGAAACGGATCTTTTTATTGCCGAAAGAGAGCTGAGAAAGCTCGACTATCACGATCCCGCTTACGCTCCGCTGGATGTCCTCTTCAATCAGGCTGTCATCGAATGGACCAAGGGAGATTTCTGGCGGGGTCCAGACGGCGTCGAGTTCACACTTACCAAAAAACCACCTCAGGAAAAGGGAATCTATTATTGGGCCAAGGCAACCCGCGCCTTTATCAAGTGCCAGCTTTTGGCGAGGAAAGTCTACAACGCCCTTGTCCCCCCGGCCACCAAGCCCTCTGATCTCGGCCTCAAACCTTGGACATACCAACCTCCGGCGGAACGGCCTCAAGATTAAACTGCTTGTATTAAACTGCTTGTGACTGAAACCGAATCATCATGTTTTTAAGCCAGATGAGCCTCAATATCATTGCGATCAAGTTGTGCGAAAATATTGGGAAACGAGTAGTATGATGGAGAGGTGCGTTTCCAGAGGTTCGAAATCCCGATCGTCACGCAGCCAAATGATGTCCTCCAAAAGCGGAATGGTTAAGCCTTATCTTTGAATTGACTCTCTTTTTTATTGGCTTTGTCCCAAAGTGACGGGAAACATTAAGTCCATGCATAGGAAACTCTCAATCTAGAAAACCGTAATTGCTTATGGATTTCAAGATACTTTGTCCAAAGTTCATCCCAAAGAGCCGG
>Ga0180438_10011612_pt1 | contig 10619 bp, 8 predicted proteins | sample SS_ome_12_FD_132455 | JGI IMG/M metagenome (GOLD analysis project Ga0180438, IMG submission 132455) | Hypersaline lake sediment archaeal communities from the Salton Sea, California, USA - SS_3_D_2 metaG | ecosystem: Environmental > Aquatic > Non-marine Saline and Alkaline > Hypersaline >... | reverse complement strand
GCAGCTCAACCAATTCTTCTTGAGGGTTTACGAAGGCTTGAGTATCGCGGTTACGATTCGGCTGGTATAGCACTAATTAACAAAAAAGGAATAAAGATCAAAAAAACCAGCGGCAGAATAATCGCTTTAGAAAAAATTCTGGATGAAAAAGATGACTCCGATACACTTGGCATAGGCCATACACGCTGGGCTACTCATGGCGAGCCGAATACCACCAATGCACACCCGCATTTGGACTATACAGGCAAAATCGCTGTAGTTCATAACGGCATTATCGAAAACTACAGTACCTTGAAGACCTGGCTGCAAAATGAGGGTGCAGAATTTGCAAGCCAAACCGATACTGAAGTAATAGCAAATTTAATCGGTTATTTTTATGCTAAGACAGACAACTACGAAACCAGAAAACAATCTGATAGCAAGAACAAATTTGAACGAGCAGTTCAGCAGGCTCTTCGTGAACTGGCCGGAACTTATGGTTTGGCAATAGTTTGTTCAGATTTTCCTGACATGATTATCGGTGCAAAAAAAGGCAGTCCACTGATTTTAGGTATCGGGGAGAACGAATATATCCTCGCCTCGGATGCGGCCGCGATTGTGGAGCACACCAAGCAGGCAATATACCCTGCCGACAATGAAATGGTTACCATCAGTTCAAAGGGTTTTAATACCAAGACTATCGATAATGTTACGGTCAACAAAAGTCTCAAGCAAATCGAATTTTCGCTGGAACAAATCGAGCTGGGCGGTTTCCCGCATCATATGCTCAAGGAAATCTTTGAACAGCCTAAGGTTCTGGCTACCTGTATGGGTGGTCGATTAGACCGTGCAAATAACAGGATTAAATTTGGCGGTATAGATTCATGCTCACGAGAATTGACACGAACCAGGCGTTTTATCCTTACTGCATGCGGAACTGCATTTCATGCCGGCCTGGTCGGAGAATTTCTGTTCGAATCCTTGGCACGAATCCCAACTGAAACCGAGTATGCCAGCGAATTCAGGTATCGCAATCCAATTATTGAGGATGGCACTGTTGTTGTGGCGATAAGCCAATCCGGTGAAACCGCCGACACTTTTGCAGCGGTAGAACAAGCCAAGGAACGCGGAGCAAGTGTGCTTGGCATTGTCAACGTCGTAGGCTCTTCAATCGCTCGAACTACTGATGCGGGTATATACCTGCATGTTGGCCCGGAGATCGGCGTTGCCAGTACAAAGGCATTTACGGCACAGATAACAGTGCTGACAATGCTGGCAATCGAACTGGGTAGAAGAAAACACATCAGTAGCAACGAAGCAAACAAATATATTGAACAGCTTTCGCAGATACCTGACAAGATCAGCCAGGTATTGAAACAATCCGACCATATTAAAGCTATCGCTTCAGCAAATATTGATAAGGACAACTGGTTGTTTTTAGGCAGGGGTTTCAATTATCCGGTCGCCCTTGAAGGTGCACTGAAATTAAAGGAAATAAGCTATATCCACGCTGAAGGGCTTCCAGCCGCAGAAATGAAACATGGACCTATTGCCTTGATTGCTGATGGGATGCCCACTGTTTTTATTGCTACATCAGGGCCGCAGTACGACAAAATCATAGGCAATATTACCGAAGTCAGGGCACGCGGCGGAAAAACTATCATTATTGCAACCGAAGGTGATCAGAACATAAAACAATATACCGACCACTTGATTACTGTTCCGGATGTGCCGGAATTTCTGCAGCCAATACTGACCGTTGTGCCGCTGCAATTGTTGGCCTACCACGCTGCTGTGCTACGTGGACACGATGTGGATAAACCTCGAAACCTTGCGAAAAGTGTAACTGTCGAATAATAGCAAAAATAACGCTCTGTTAGTTTGATCGAAATTTATGTTTTCAGAAAAAAAAGAAAATTGTGGTCTTTTTGCTATTTTTGGAGATGCCCAAGCCGTTCAAAAAACCTATTTCGGTCTGCATAGTCTTCAGCACCGCGGGCAGGAATCAGCAGGAATTGCCTCCAGCAATGGAGAATACATCCAATGCTATAATGGTATGGGAACGGTAAGCAGGGTTTTTCGAAGCAGCAAAGGTATATTAGAGAAATTAGCCAACCCAATAGCTATCGGCCATGTCCGGTATTCGACCACAGGTTCAAGCAGATTGATAAACAGCCAGCCGCTTTTGGCTGAATATTCCCATGGACAAGTGGCGGTAGCTCATAATGGCAATCTTATAAACGCAGGATTGTTGCGGGATGAATATGAGGCTCACGGCAGTATCTTCAAGTCTACAAGCGATACCGAAATTATTATTCACCTGCTTGCCAAACCAAACCATATCAGCAGGCCCGACCCTATGGCACACATATTGAACCATCTACAGGGAGCTTATTGTCTTTTGTTTTTGTTTGCCGACCATATTGAAGCAGCCCGTGACCCATATGGGGTCAGACCGTTGTGCATAGGCCAAACAGAAAAAGGCAGCTACGTTATCGCAAGTGAAAGCTGTGCTCTGGATGCCATAGATGCCCGCTTCCTTCGAGAAGTAGAACCGGGCGAAATCGTTCGCATTGATAATGATGGATTGCACAGCAGACTCTTCGTCCGTAGAGGCACCATAGCACCGGCTTATTGTATTTTCGAGCACATATATTTTGCCAAACAGAATTCCTTTATATTCGGTGAAAATGTACACGAGTTTAGAAAAAAACTCGGGAAGCGATTAGCCGTAGATTACCCCGCTGATGCAGATGTGGTAATACCCGTACCGGATTCGGGAACATCAGCGGCTATTGGTTACGCCGAGCAAAGTAAAATACCGTTTGATATGGGGATGGTGAGAAGCCACTATGTTGGCAGAACATTTATCACACCGGACCAAAAATCAAGGGATCTGGGGGTTAAACTCAAATTGGCAATGGTAAAGGAGGTTGTTAACGGCAGGAGAGTCATAGTAGTTGACGATTCCGTTGTTCGCGGTACAACCACAAGAGGTAAAATTAGAGCGTTACGAGAAGCTGGTGCAAAACAGATACATATGCGAGTAAGCTGTCCGCCAATAAGATTCCCGTGTTTTTATGGTGTGGATTTCCCAACCAAAGAAGAACTGCTGGCAAATAATCGCTCTCCGGAACAAATCGCAGAGTTTCTTGAGGTCGATAGTATTGGTTACCAGTCACTGGAAGGGCTTTTGTCCTGTGCAAAATGTCCTGCTGAGTATTATTGCACTGCATGTTGGTCAGGCAAATATCCTGTCCCAGTGGATATTCCGGTCAGTAAATTTGCTATGGAACCTTATCAAATGCATATGTTTGACAGCTTCTCTCTGACAGATGGATGAGAACATAAATCACAAAACTTATTTTGTAAAACATGGAGGTTTCTTATGAGCCGCGAGATAATAGCTATTCTGGATTTCGGCACCCAATACCTTCAGTTAATAGCAAGGCGTGTTCGTGAGCATAATGTATGTTCCCGGATATCCCGGCCTATAGTCAAAAGCAGATTAAACCCATCTACATTCACGACAACCCGTCCTCCGCCGGGCCTGAAATATTTCCCCTCATCGAACACCACGTAATCGGCCAGCAGTCGCTTTCTATAAACGGTCAGAACCCGGCCTGACTGCACAACAGCCGCCGAGTTATAGTTGTCGCCCTGATAATTTTGGGCGAACCCTACTATCATTGTCAAATCCGTACAGCCAGATGCCAGCTCATTCAGGATTTTTTCGCCGTCTGATATGAAGTGCTTTTTGCAGAGCAAGTCCCAAGGCGGATAGCCGCAGATTGCCAGTTCCGGAAAGATTAGCAAATCCGAACCATTACTGACCGCCCGTCTGTACATCTCCCGCATTCTGGCCGCATTTCCCGCCAGGTCGCCAACCACCGCATTAAATTGTCCCAGAGATACACGCATACCCGACTCGCAATAGTTGAGTATTATAACAGCAAAGAACAACAACAAAGCAAAACATTATTCGTGCTTGTCTCTGGAAATTAAGTGTGAAACACTCAAGGAAAAAGGTGTTTTTGTCACAACTTTTCTGAGCAGTAAAAAGTAGAACAGTAGACCGCAGGTTCGCAGAAAATGCTCTTTTGTTGTTCTACTTTCACCTTTCTACTGCTCACCTGCTCTGTTAGCCTTCGGCTAACGGAGCCGGCGGGATTCTGAAACAACATCAGGCCCCGGCTGCGCCGGTGTCGAACCCGCGTACTGACGCTGACGCGTCAGGAGGGTTCTCATCCCACCCTAACGGAGAGGGCGGGATTCGAACCCGCGGTACGGGTTTTCGCCCATACGACGGTTTAGCAAACCGTTGCCTTCAGCCGCTCGGCCACCTCTCCAGCTTCCTTGGCAAGGCCAAAACCCCTAAGGGCATTCAGGCTTTGCCGATGAACTCTATATAACCTACACTCCTTAACCGACGAAAGTCTATAGCAATTAACACAGTTTGTCAAATACCATGGCCTTTCTTATCAGAAATGAAGCTCTCTGCAACAGGCTGCGCCGCATCGAAGGCGAAATTCTCCGAAGCGGGCGACCGGATTCGAACCGGCGACATTCGGCTTGGGAAGCCGACATTCTACCGCTGAATTACACCCGCAATAATCTGTGTATGAAACTTTATAAGTGCTTTCTGTGCATCTGTCAAGCGACATCAAGGAAATTCATAGTCAGATATTGCCTTTTGAGCAATAACAAGATACACTGTCGAAAAATGGTTGGCCCAAAAAATCCGGGAAGTAAGGGAGAATAAAAATGGCGAATTTTAGCAATCGTATTATTAGAGCTGCCAAACTTGACATTGCCTTGTATGAAGAAGTTGAAGCTGATAAGTCTGCTTTAGGTCAGGCTATGGGCGTTGTAGTTCTCTCCAGTATAGCAGCTGGAATAGGAGGTCCTTCAGAAGCCGGGCTTTTGGGAATGCTGATGGGGGTAGTTGTAGCTCTTGTTGGATGGTATATCTGGGCGTACTTGACTTATTTTATTGGTACAAAATTGCTTCCGGAACCACAGACCAAAGCTGATCACGGAGAGCTGCTGCGAACAATTGGTTTTTCAAGTTCTCCGGGCATGATTCGAGTGCTGGGCATTATACCGGCTTTGCGAGGCATTGTTTTTCCCATAGCCGCTATCTGGATGCTGGTTGCGATGATAATTGCAGTTAGACAGGCTCTTGATTACAGCGGTACACTCCGTGCTGTAGGAGTTTGCCTGATCGGCTGGATTATTCAAATAGTACTGTTTATATTATTGGTTTATATTTTCGGCGGCTTTCCGGGGTAAGCAACTGGCAAATATATCATTATGGAATTCCCTAATCGTACAACAGTTCAAAATCATAAGATGGCCGTTGTGCCTCGATATTGCGAGACAGACAAGGCTGGCGTAGTGCATCACAGCGTCTATCCGGTCTGGTTCGAGATGGGAAGGACCGAACTTTTGAGAGCAAACGGCTTAGCCTATAAGGACCTGGAACAAGCTGGCATCTTCTTTGTAGTCGCTGAACTCAGGCTCAAATACCGTCAACCTGCCAGATATGATGAGCGGCTTGTGCTCGAGACAACCTGCACAAACGTCACCGCCGGAAGGGTTGAGCATAGATACCGTCTGGTACGCGACGATGTACTTTTGGCCGAAGGAGCGAGTATCCTGGCTTGTATCAACGGCGATGGGAAAATCCGCCGAATCCCCGGGTTTATGTACCCAGCAGAATCCACAGATTCAACACACACAAAACATTGCAAATAGGAAAGGAAATGTGTATGGAACACAAATTCGCAGTTATTTTGATATTAGTGTTGTTTGTTTTACCTGGCTGCAGCAAAAATGAAGACAGTGTTTCGAAAGAAGATAATGCAACAAAAGACTTTATTAAGAAGGAGACAAAGCAAATGGATACAGGGTCTAAGAAAGTTAAACTGACGACGAGTATGGGTAGTATTGTCATTGAGCTTAACGAGGATGCTGCGCCGAGTACTGTAAAGAATTTTCTCAGGTACACGCAAGAGCGTTTTTACGATGGAACAATATTTCATCGGGTCATACCGAACTTTATGATTCAAGGCGGTGGCTTCAGTCCGGATATGGTGCAGAAACGGAATCATGAGCCAATTGTCAATGAAGCAAATAATGGTTTGAAGAATGACAGAGGCACTATCGCTATGGCACGAACCAACAATCCCGACAGTGCAACCTGTCAATTCTTTATCAATCACGCAGACAATGATTTCCTGAATTATGGAGGCTCAAACAAGGCCGGCTATGCTGTGTTTGGCAAAGTTGTAGAAGGTATGGATGTAGTAGATAAAATTGCCTCTGCCCGGACCGAAGATAAGGGGCGGTATGCAAATGTCCCGGTCACGGCAATAGTGATAGAATCGGTCGAGGTTGTCTCGGATAAATAACAGGTAATACCAATATCGTTTAATAATTACGCTTTAATGCACGATGAGTTGCTTACTGATAATTAATTACAAAAACTAAACGTGCAACTTATTACCCTAAAGGGTATAAGCTTTAATATCTCTGTGCCTGGCCGATAAAATAGATGTCAGTAGGCCCGGCGACAGAGATTATCTTACATTCATCCGAAATTATGTCGTTTAGGGTTGTGTTTTCTTCCTTTACGATTGGGCTGTGCAATCGCTCAAAATACGCCCGGAAGGACTCGAACCTTCGACCTTCGGTTTAGGAAACCGATGAACCGTGGGTTTTTGAGCCAGAATCGAGGGGCTTAGCGTATAACTTAGTGCATTTTGTGCTTGGCATACTGAGAATCTGTTCATTGTTCTGCTCCTTGTAGTCTTCCCAAGCCTGATGAGGGTTGTTTATTGCCTTAGTCTTTCTGTTTGTTAATTGGGCTAATCTTTTTGGTTGTATAAATCAGGACAGCGGTAAAAGTCAAAATTGCCGGTGCAACCGTTGCGAACGTCAAATTAGTATCAAATGCGCCACTTTCATATATCGAAAATCCAGATTCATTTGAATTTGCTTTAAAATAGTATTACCATCCCTAAAAATTTCCAACTGTATTTGTTGTCCTTTATTTTCAGAAATAAGATTGGAAAAATGAGATGAGTCTTTTATTCTTACCTTGTTGAATTTTAGTACGATATCACCGTTTAACAAGTCAGCGTGAAAGGCGGGTGAATCTTTGACAACAGCGACAATGTAAACACCTTTGTTTGACTCGACTTTCCTGCGAAGTTCATCTGTTAAGTCTCCACAAAAAACACCTAAGGTTGGTGATTTCATTTTTATCCAATAAGTCGCTTTATATTCAAACCTGTCATAGTTATATGGCATGTTCATTGTTTGTGTCCCATAGGTCGTTGAAGTTCCCGAATAACTACCATAGCCACCTCCTGAGCCATAGATAGCACCAGAATGATGTGATGTCTGCGTGTTGGGCATGGTTATTGGGACACTCCCAGAGGGGGTGTCAAAATGTGTTTTATAAGTAATAACGGTGTCAGCGCATAAATTTTTTGCTTGTTTTATAGCATCACGTTCATGAGTAGCAGAGTACACAAAGGAAGATTCGCCGAGAAGTATATACCCCTTTTCCACCATTTGAATATTATCATCTTCGAGATTAGTACCCTGCACAAGCTTAGGTTCGATTGTTGGTAACACAACATTTGGATTTTCGAGAATATTTTCCCCTCCTGTATAATCGTGATAAAATTTGGCATAATTATTAGTTGCGCATCCTGAAAAGACAAACAGAAGTGGTAATAAAAACAGTACCTTTTTCATTTTTCAACCCTTTATAAAGCCTCTGAAATTGGTTTGCCAAGATTGTATATCGCTCTGGCTGGGTGGTCAAGGGCTGTTATTTCCTTACATCAAGACCAGTTCGGCCATTCTACGAGTGTAAAACCCCTCTGAGAGCTGTCCTGTGAGATTCTGTGGGCTTATCGAGGCTTGGCCGAGGTTATCAGTTGAATTAAGACAGGCAATCGTTAAAATGGTGCGGTGAGAGTGATTATTGTTTTCTTCTCAAAATCAAACCGCCGAGGCTGAGTAAAATAATGGTCATTGGTTCTGGAGTGAGCAAAAATGCTTCTCCGTGACCGTCTGGATTTATACCACCGCCCACAATCCAGCCATCGTCATTTATGCAATTTGCTGTTCTAAGTTCCCAGCCAAGTGAAGGGCTTATTAGAGTATTCAAGTCAATGTTGTTGCCGTTCCCTGTTGGGTCGAATAATGTAGCTCGGTAATTGCCCGAACTATCTGTTGCATTTCCCACAATTAGACCAGCTATATTAATTGATAGAGCTACAGCGCTGGTTCCACCCAACCCACCAAGGCTGATATTATTACCATTGCCTGTAGGGTCAAAGAGAGTGGCAACACTAACCCCGGGGGCAGCCAGAGCATACCCTACAATATCACCGCTGTCGTTAATCGAATAAGCCATGCTATGGTTCTCACCCAATCCACCAAGACTAATATTATTACCATTGCCTGTAGAGTCAAAAAGAGTAGCGAAAGGATTTCCAGAGGCATCCAGTGCATACCCTACAATATCGCCGTTGTTATTATTTGAATTTGCTCTACTATCAAGACCTCCCAAAGTCCCAAGGTTGGTATTATTACCGTTTCCTGTGGGGTCGAATAACGTAGCACGAGAACCACCAGAAGCGAGGCGAGACTCACCGACAATCATTCCGTTATCGTTAATGGATACTGCTTCACCATGACTACTGGTATCAAACGGCTTTGAGCCAAGAGTACCAAGATTTATATTATTACCATTTCCAGTTGGGTCGAAAAGTGTAGGAAAAACTCCGCCACTATGTTCATCACGGCCTACAATCCTGCAAAAGTATCAGCCGAAGTAAAAAAGCTCTACGATGACCCGTACGTGAAGAACAGAAGAGGCATTTTCGAATACATCCTCGGAGGTTCAACAGATACGAAATTACTGGATGTTCGAGTTTTTGACGAGGCTACAAAGAAATCCGTTTATACATCACAGACTAAAAAAGCCAATGCGAAAAATGAATCAAACTGCCCGCATTGTGCCATTGGGCATGATGCTAACAGGAGCAAAATCTGGAAGCTTTCTGAAATGGACGCTGACCACGTAACTGCTTGGATCAAGAGTGGAGCTACGGATGTCAAGAATTGCCAGATGTTATGCAAGACTCACAATTGTGCAAAAGGAAGTCGGTGAAATAATTCAATAGCCCCAACAAAGACATCGGCCGATAATTGTCAAATGCTGTGCAAGGACGACAACCGAAGAAAATCGGGAAGATGAACCGCGTGTTTGCCAACTCGAAAATTGACCGGATACACCCACTCCTCAAACCCTACTACCCTCCGACCAACCAAACTCTTCATAATCCCCTGTAATCCCTTTAAAACTAAAAACCTACCAGAAAAATTATAAAAAATTAGTAGTTAAACAATAAAAAACTTGGCGGATTTATGTGCAATTTTGTACAAAACATTGCAACGCATTGCAAAGCAATCCGCACTTACGGTATCAAAAGCCCCATTTTTAATACGCCCGAGAGGACTCGAACCTCTGACCTTCGGTTTAGGAAACCGATGCTCTATCCTACTGAGCTACGGGCGCAACTCTTTATTGACAAGCACTTACAGCAATTTCTTTTTCTGCTGATTTTTCTCGGTGTCCATATGGTGTCCATACGGAATCCAAACGCTCTATTGCTTGCTGCACATATTCAGGTGACAAATGCGAGTATCTCATAGTCGTTTTTATCACTTTATGACCCATCACCTGCTGTACGGTTTTCAAATCTATTCCCTTCATAACCAGATACGATCCAAAAGTATGTCGCAGGTCATGGAAGCGAAAATCTTCTATCTCAGCCTTCTTCAAGGCCGTTGCAAAGCTTTTTTTAATATCTCCGATCGCCTGGCCGTCGCCGTTGCAAAAGACATAATCGCTTTCTGATTGCTCTGAAAGCTCAGAAAGCTCCCTATAAAGGGTTTTGTTGATCGGAATGACCCTGAGTTCGTTGTTTTTTGGCTTTTTGACAGTAATCTTGCGATTATGCAGGTCAACATCCTGCCATTTCAAATTAAGCAGTTCTCCCCTTCTCATTCCGGTATTCAAGGCGGTTATTACGATTGAACGCAGATAACCATGACAGGCCTTGATAAGGGCATCGGCTTCATCGGCACTTAAATACCTTAACCTGCCGGGTGGCTCTTTCAGGGATTTAACTGATTTTACCGGATTTGTTTTTACATAGTCCCATTCAATAGCCTTTGTGTACATGTGCTTCAAACAGGCCAGTTCCCTGTTAACCGTGGCAGGAGAGACGCTCTCCAGCCTGTCAGCCTTGTATTTTTCGATCATCCGGGGAGTGATATCGAATAAATATCGGCCTTCAAAGGCAGAACTCAATTGAGCTACGCTGAACCGGTCCCTGCGGTTATAAGTTGAAAAAGCCTTGTTGGCCTTGGAAAATGCCAAATACTGCTTTCCGTACTCTTCAAAAAATATCTTCTTTTCCTCGTAAACGCCCAAGTACTCACCCTTGGCGAGCTTGACGTGGACATCTTTTAGAACCTGCTGGGCCAGCTTCTTTGACGGGCCGATTTTTCTGCGCTTACGCCGACCCTTGACGTAATAATCGATATACCAG
>Ga0180438_10011611_pt1 | contig 10619 bp, 7 predicted proteins | sample SS_ome_12_FD_132455 | JGI IMG/M metagenome (GOLD analysis project Ga0180438, IMG submission 132455) | Hypersaline lake sediment archaeal communities from the Salton Sea, California, USA - SS_3_D_2 metaG | ecosystem: Environmental > Aquatic > Non-marine Saline and Alkaline > Hypersaline >... | reverse complement strand
TGGTGGTCGGTACTGCCCGGGCCCTGGAACTGGTTATCACCGGAAAGCGCATCGACGCCCAGGAAGCTTACCGGATCGGGCTGGCGAACGAAGTCGTGCCCCATGATACGTTGATGACCAGAGCCAGGGAATTGGCCCAATCGATTTGTGAACTGCCTCAAGGATCGATACGGGTGGACAAGGAGACAATCATAAGAGGCATCGGGCGTACCGTGGAGGAAAGGACCTTCATAGAAACCGAGGGGATCCTGAGTATGCTCATCCGGGGCGACAAGCACAGCGAGGGGGCTCGGGCTTTCCTGGAGAAACGTAAGCCCAAATGGAAGGACCACGGACTTTGATTCCTATGAGACAGAAGGATCCGAATGGCTACGTTTCGATCTTGAACGGGATAGAACCGTGATTGAAGTTGGAACCAAGGCCCCTGATTTCACGCTGGAGAGCCAGCTCGGAGTGCCCTTCCGGCTCTCGGATTATCTGGGGAGAAGGTTCGTCATGCTCGTTTTCTATCCCCTCGACTGGACCCCCACCTGAAGCCAGGAAATCCCCTCGCTGGAGGCGAGGCTCACGGCCTCTATCTCGAGAAGGCCGGGATCACAGACCGCGCTACTGTCATCATCGACAAGGACGGAATCGTCCGCCATGCCTCATCCGTGACACCGGCGGGCAGCCGGAACGAGGATGACAAGCCTTCTGCGGCTAGTTTGACTCCAAGAAATCGAGGATGGCCTTCTCGACCTTTTCGCCGCTCGGGCTGCTGAAGAGGCGTGTTCCGTGTTCGGGTCCGGGAACGATCAGGAGGAGCCGTTTCGGGGATTTCGCGGCTTCGTGGAATTTGTGAGCCGCTGCGGAAGCGTAGCCGTCGCCTTCCGCGGAGACGAACAAGCAGGGGACCTCGATCTTTCCTATGGCCTCCCGGGCGTCCAGGCCCTTGAAGGCCATCGGGGCCGACAGGCTCACCACCCCTGCGGTCGGGTTCCGGGCCGCCACCCGGATCGCGGCTGTCCCTCCCATGCTGGCACCCATGAGGAAGATCTTCTGCACCTTGGGCTGAACAAAGCGGTAGGCTCCTTCCAGGTCCCGGTCGATCTCGGCAATGACTTTGCTCCCGCCCGATTCTCCGTAACCGCGAAAATCGAAGGTCATCGCGACGTATCCCTTCTCGGCCAGCTTCTGCGCGAGGGGGAACCAGCTCTTCTGATCTGCCGGGTACATGTGGGCGAGGATCACCGCGGTGGAACCCTTCCCGAAGAGGTAGCCTCGCAGCGGGACACCGTCCGTGGCCTTGAAGTCGACGGGTTGGGGTTCCTTGGCCTCGCAGACGGTGAGGTTTCCGACGCAGAAGAGGAAGGTTGTGAGCAATGCGAGGGTCAGGATTCGTCGGTGGGCAGTTTTCTCGAGTCCTCCCAGCATGGCAGGTCTCCTTTCTATGGGATGACTTCTTTCGGAATGAGTGGGCAAACAGTGTAACTCAAATCTGGGAGAGTACGCTAGTGGGCTGACAGTGCGGGAATCAGAGACTTATATTCCCTCTCCCTCAGGGAGAGGGAATTATCGGTGATCGGGAGATTGCCGCGTAGCTAAAGCTCCTCGCAATGTCCGCGATTGGGAGGCCTTGGTCACTCCTGAGGGGCCAGCGGGCGGGGCCTGATCCCCGACCCCTGGATTCCTGCCTGTGCGGGAACGACGTCTAGGCTAGCCGGAACAGGAACTCCTTGAATTCCTCGTAGTCCTCGGAAAGCTCGTAGAAATCGGGCTTCTTCTCATCCAGCCCCTTCATGCTTTCGGGCAGCTCTGGTTCCACGCCGATTGCCTGGAGGGCCTCCGGGAACTTTCCCGGGTGCGCCGTTTCCGTGGCAATGCACAGGGGCTCCTCTTCACGGAGGGAGAGGTACCTGTGCAGGGCCGCCCAGCTCACCGCTCCATGGGGCTCCAGGAGCACACCGTGTTTCTCGTACACGCTCTGGATCGTGATTCGGGTGAGGGCATCCGATACGGTCATCCCGACCGCGTCCCTTCGGAGCCCGTCCAGGTCGGGCATCTTGTGCACGATGCCCTGCCGGTCGATTTGGCCTCCGTAGAGGTCGAAGAGGCGCCGCATGTTCGAGGGGTTGCCCACGTTCATGGCATTCGAAAGGCATGCCTTGGAGGGATGGATCGGTCGGTAGATACCGGTCTCCATGAAGCCGGGGAACTCGTCGTTCTCGTTCGTGGCGACGAGGATCCTCTTGACCGGCTTGCCCATGCGGAGGGTCAAGAAATCCGCGGTCACGTTCCCGAAGTTCCCTGACGAGACCGCATCCACGATGGGCTCGCCTTTTTCCGATTCCACCGCAGTGTATCCGTAGAAGTGGTACCCCACCTGTGGCATCAGCCGACACCAGTTGATCGAGTTCGCGGACGTGAGTCGCAGTTTGGCGAGATCCGGGTCTTCGAAGGCCCGCATTGCATTGGCTTGAAGTTGATCGAACTTCGCCTCACAAGCTACGGCGATGACATTGCCGCCCAGGGTGTTCATCTGCCGGGCTTGACGGTCGCTCACCTCGTGCTGGGGGTAAAGGACCACCACCCGGAATCCCTCCAACCCCAAAAAGGCATTCGCAATGGCGCTGCCCGTGTCACCGGATGTGGCGACCAGGATGATCCTCTCTGCGTCCTCGGAAGTCTGGAAATGCCGCATGGTACGGGCCATGAAGCGCGCGGCGAAATCCTTGAACGAGGCTGTGGGGCCCTGGTCCAGGCGAATGATGTGCCTGCGGTCGTGGATTCGCTCCACAGGGACCTCGAAGTTGTAGGCCTCGAAGGTAATCCTCTCGAGTTCCGCTTCCGGGATCTCGTCCTCGAGGAACTTCGACAGCACGGCCAGGGCCACCTCCCGGTAGGGCCGGCCCTTCAGGGCCTCGATCTCTGCCGGGTCCATCCGGGGAATCCGGGTGGGCATGTACAACCCGCCGTCAGGGGGCTGCCCCTGGAACAGGGCTTCGGAAAAGGCCACCACCGGGGCTTTGCCTGCCGTGCTGTAATAATGAATCTTGCTTTGCATCACCTTTCTCGTCCTCACAACTGAGAGGCCGCATTCCGGAGCCGGTTGGCCGTCGAAGAGGGACCGAGGGTGACCAGGATATCGAACAATCCCGGACCGGCCAACTGCCCTGTGACAGCGGCCCGGATCGCGTTGATGATCAGGCCTGCCTTTACCTCCTTCTCTTCCGAGAATTCCCTCACGGCAGCTTCCGTCGACTCGAGGGTAAAGGGCTCGAGTCCTTCCACGCGATCCGCCAGCTCAGGGAGCCACTCCTTGAGCCTTGGATCCTTCTGGAGATTCTTCGCGAGGGCCTTTGGCTCGATCGTGAAATCCTCGCTGAAGTACGGTCGGCCGAGGTCGGCAAAATCCCTCAACGTATGGTAGCGCGCCCGAATCAAGTCCAGTGTGTGGAGATACCAATCCCTTCTCTCTGTCTCGTACGCGGGGTTCCAAAGGCCGGCGCCCTCGAGTTCCGGGAACACCAGTTCGCCGAGTTCTTCGATGTCCATGGTTCGGACATATTCCGCGTTGATCGCGATCGCCTTCGGGTCTGTGAAGAACTTGGGATCATCCTTACGATAGTCGAACACGGAATTGGCCCGGCCGGCCCTCGCCAGCGTGAACTCGCGTATCGCCTCTTCCCGGGTCACGATCTCCCGGTTGTCTTCGGTAGACCACCCCAGCAGGAGGAGGAAGTTGCACAGGGCCCAGGGCAGGAAGCCCCTCTCCTTGTAGAAAGCAACCGTCACGATATCCCCGTGTCTTCGTTTGGAGATCTTTGCCTTCTTCGGGTCCAGCGTGAGGTTCATGTGCGCAAAGGTGGGTGCCTCTTTCCCGAGGGCTCGGTAGATCAGGATCTGCCGCGGCGTGTTGCCGAGCCCGTCCTGACCCCGGATGACGTGGGTGATCCGGTCCCGGATGTCATCCACGGCGTTCGACAGCAGGTAGAGGGGAAGGCCATCGGACCGGACGATGACGAAGTCCTCGATGTCGTCCAGCCCCTTTTCGATCCTGCCGTAGACGAGGTCGTCAAAAACGACCGACCGTCCCTCCACGTTGTCAGGCCCTTCAACCTTTGAGGGGTCGGACACCTTGAAGCGGATCACGTAGGGCACCCCCTGTTCCTCGCGAGAGGCAACCTCCTCGGGGGTGAGATTGCGACAGGTTCCGTCATAGCCGTAGGACTTCTTCCGTTTCTCCGCCTCGAGGCGTTTCTCTTTCAGCTCCTCCTGGGTACAGAAGCACTTGTAGGCATTCCCGGAGGCGAGCAGCTGCCGGGCAGCCTCCTGGTGAAGCTCCCGGTTTTCCGACTGGAAGCAGGGGCCTTCGTCCCAGTCCAGGCCCAGCCACTGAAGCCCGTCGAGGATCTCCTGGATGGACGCATCCGTAGATCGTTCCGCGTCCGTATCCTCGATCCGGAGGAGAAAGGTTCCGTTGTTCTTTCTCGCAAAGAGCCAATTGTAAAGGGCAGTGCGGGCCCCCCCGATGTGAAGATAGCCGGTAGGGGAGGGAGCAAATCGTACCCGAACGTTCTCATCCGCCATGGTATACATCCGTAATCTGTAAGAGGAATCGTCAGTTAGAAATACCTATCATTCCATGTGGGCAAACACAAGGTGGCAGACCTCTTGGAGATCATTGCGCCAAGTGATGAACAACGTGGAGTACGTTGCGCACGCTTGAGTCGCTGTGTTATGTAGCCAGAGATTGCTCCACTAGCATGTGTCGATCAATTCAGATGGGATGAGCCCGTTGGAATTCTTGGCCGACTTCCACATCCACTCTCGCTATTCCCGTGCCACCAGTCGGGACCTGACCCTCGAGAGTCTGCACGCCGCGGCCCTGCAAAAAGGCATCACTGTCCTCGGAACCGGGGATTTCACTCACCCGGGCTGGATGAAGGAGATCCGGGAGAAGCTGGTGCCGGCCGAGGAGGGACTCTTCCAGCTTCGCAAGGATCTGGTGGAGGAGGTGGAGAGGCAGATCCCGCCCGCATGCAGCGGGCAGGTGCGTTTCATCCTCACCACCGAGATCAGCAACATCTACAAGAAGGATGAACAGGTCAGAAAGGTCCACAACCTGATCTTCTCCCCTTGCGTGGAAACCGCCCTCCAGATAACGGGCCGGTTGGAAGGGATCGGGAATATCGCTTCGGACGGGAGGCCGATTCTCGGCCTGGACAGCAGGGATCTGCTGGAGATCGTTCTGGAGAGATCGTCCGATGCGTTCCTCGTGCCCGCCCACATATGGACACCCTGGTTCTCCGTCTTGGGTTCCAAATCGGGCTTTGATTCGATGGACGCCTGCTTTGGGGACCTCGTGGACGAGATCTTTTCGGTCGAGACCGGCCTTAGCTCTGATCCTGCCATGAACTGGAGGCTCTCGGCCCTGGACCGTTACACACTGATGTCGAATTCGGACGCCCATTCCGCGGCCAAGGTCGGGAGGGAGTCGAACCGATTCGACTGCGAGCTGTCCTTTGGCTCCATCAAGGAGTCCCTAAGAGGTGGAGAGGGAAGAGGCTTCCTCGGAACGATCGAGTTCTTCCCGGAACAGGGCAAGTACCACCTCGACGGTCATCGCAAGTGCCGGTGCAGGATGGTTCCTGCAGAGACGACTGCAAAGGGAGGGATCTGTCCTGTTTGCGGAAAGAAGGTGACCGTGGGGGTGATGAGCCGCGTGGAGGCCCTGGCCGATCGGCCGGAGGGCGAGGAGCCGCCAAACCCATTCCCCTACGATCGGCTCGTCTCGCTCGCAGAGGTCGTGGGCGAGGTAAAGGGCAAGGGTCCGCAGACCAAAGGGGTGCAGCAGGTCTGTCAGCAGCTGCTCCGGCAGCTCGGGCCGGAACTCGCCATCCTGACAAGGGTGCCCCTCGAGGAGATCGAACGAAAAGGGGGGAAGGTGCTGGCGGAAGGGATCCGGAGGATGCGGCAGGCAGAGGTCAGGGTCGAGGAAGGGTATGACGGCGAGTTCGGGATCGTCAAGCTCTTCCAGCCCGGGGAGAGGGCAGAGCTGGAAGGCCAGGTGGGCCTTGCGGGGTTTACTCCTTCAGAGGACCGGGCAGGGGACAAGGGCAGGCGATCGAGTTCAGGGGGAAAGGAAACGGGAAGCCTCTTCCAGATACTGGATGGAGATGATCCTGCCACCCCTCATGTGTCGGAGAACGTTCCGATCGAAGATGGGGGGAATGAGCAGGATGCCTCGTCTGGGCTACTCTTCTCCCGGAAGAGGTCATCCCTTGTGTCTGCCGGGCACGGGGACCCCCTGAACCCTGAACAGGCGGCAGCCGTCCGGCATTCGGGTGGCCCCCTCCTGATCATCGCGGGGCCGGGGACGGGGAAGACCCTCACCCTGACCTACCGGATTGCCCACCTCATCCAGGAGCGGGGCGTGCCTGCCGAGAGGATCCTTGCCGTTACCTTCACGCAGCGGGCGGCCCGGGAGATGAAGGAGCGATTGGGGGTTCTACTCCCAGACACGGAACAGGATGTGGCCGTTCGGGTCCGGACCTTTCATGCCCTTGGTGCCGAACTCCTGAGGGAAGCAGGCCCGGCTCTTGGGGTTCCGGAGGGCTACTTCATTCTGGGGAGAGAGGAATCCTCCAGGCTTCTCAAGCGTGCCGTACCGTCCCTTTCCCAGAAGGAAGTCGACTCCCTTCTGGAGAGGATATCCCAGGCAAAGAGGAACCTCCGCTATCCCGAGGAGGGAGAAGCGGCGTTCGATGACAGGGCCTTTTTTCGGGCCTATGAGAAGTATCAACAGACGCTCGAGGAGTACAGGGCCCTCGACTACGACGATCTCGTTGCGGTTCCCGTCCGGTTGATATACCGATTCCCGGACTTCGCGGAAAAGGCAGCGAGCCAGTTCTCGGCAATCTGCGTGGACGAGTACCAGGACGTCAACCTGGCCCAGTACAGGCTCCTTCGTCTCCTCTCTGCGGCGGTCGCCGATCTGTGTGCCATCGGCGATCCCCACCAGGCGGTCTACGGGTTTCGCGGGGCGAGCCCAGCCTATTTCCTGCAATTCGAGAAGGACTACCCGGAAGGAAAGGTCCTTCGCCTGGTTCGTAACTACCGTTCCACGGCGAACATCCTGTCCGCATCGGTGGAGATGCTGTCCGCCGGCCTCGATCGTGACAGCGTGCCCTCTCTTGTCCCAACGGAGCCGGCAGACGCGAGGGTGCATTTTGCCGACCTGGCAACGGAAAAGGCGGAGGCGATCTTCATCGCCCACACGATCGAACGCCTGATGGGGGGGATGGATTCCCTGTCCCTGTACGCAGACAAGGTTGCGGGCCACGAGGGCCCCGTGTGCGGGAGCTTCGGGGATATGGCGATCCTGTTTCGTTTGAAGGCCCTGGCGCCTGCCATCGAGAAGGCCCTCGAGCATCAGGGAATCCCCTACCAGACTGTGGGACAGGCAGATCGACTTCGGGGGCGACAGGGACGTACGCTCCTGGCAGTGCTCCGATGGCTCAAGGACCCCGCCGACAGGATGGCTTACGAGCAGATCGAGGGGGAGCTCAAGGGGACGCCCGGGGACATAGGGCAACAGGTGGAGCGGTACTGGCAGGAGCGCAACAAGAAGGAATGTACGGTGCGAGACTGGGTCGAAGGCCTTCAGGGGTTCGAGTGGTTACCCCTCGGGGAAGAGGCGTGGAAGGAGGCGTGGGAGACCCTCCTTCGGGCGTCGTTCTCCTTCGGAAACGACCTGGGGGCTTTCCTCCGAAGCCTGGTCCTGTCCCAGGACACGGACTTCCTCGAGAGGAAGACGGAGAGGGTCACCCTGGCCACACTGCACGCGGCGAAGGGGCTGGAGTTTCCCGTCGTGTTCATCGCGGGGTGCGAGGACCTCTTGGTTCCCTCCCAGGTAGGTGCCGAGGACACGGATCTCGAAGAGGAGCGGAGGCTCTTCTACGTGGGGATGACAAGGGCTTGCCGTCTCCTCTACCTGACGCGGGCCGGGTCGCGTTTTCTTTACGGGGAGAGGAGGTCCTCTGCCCCTTCCCGATTCCTCGAGGACATACCGGAGAAGAGAGTGATCCGGGTTCGTCAGGGGAAGGGGAAGAAGAAGGCCCCCAAGGATCCGCAGCTATCCCTGTTCTGATTGTCTGAGGTTACATGTCACCTCACTTGAAAGAAATGAGTAGCGTGAGAGAAGAGGGGTCGGACACCCTGACGCGTGCCCGCAGAAGAACAGCCTGGCTGGTCCTTGGCCCTGTACTCCTGTTCCTTGCCCTTCTCCTTCCTGCTCCGGCCGGTATGAAACCCGAGGCCATGAAGCTCGTGGGTGTGACCGCCATGATGGCGGTCTGGTGGCTGGGGGAGGTCGTGAACCTCGCCGTCGTTGCCATGATCCCCCTGGTCGCCTTTCCCCTCCTGGGCATCCAGAGTGCGCAGCCCACCGCTCAGTCCTACGCGGATCAGAACATCTTCCTCTTCATGGGCGGACTCCTGCTGGCCACGGCCATGCAACGGTGGGGTCTCCACAGGAGGATGGCAATCCATGTGCTCTATCTTCTGGGCTCCAGGCCAAAGGGGCTGGTCCTTGGATTCATGGTCGCCACGGCCTTTCTGTCCATGTGGATCTCGAACACGGCCACGGCTGTGATGATGCTTCCCATCGCCATCTCCGTGGTCGTGTACGTTACCGGCAGGAAACCCGGAGAGATCCGTCAGCAGAAAGGGGAGGAGAGGAATTTCAGCCTGGCCCTGATGCTCGGCATCGCGTATGCGGCCAGCATCGGAGGCATGGGGACCCTCGTGGGTACACCGCCTAACATTGTGCTGGTCGGCCAGATTCAGCAGCTCTTTCCCGAGGCACCGGAGATCAGCTTTGCCCAATGGATGGCCCTCGGGCTTCCCCTGGTCGTTGTTTTCCTGCCTGCCGTCTGGCTCTATCTCTGCTGGATCGCCTTTCCCGTGAAGACCCTGGGGGCCGGCAAGGGCAAGGCCTTCCTGCGCCAGGAGAAGGATGCCCAGGGAAGGATGGGAAGGGGGGAGAAGATCACGCTCGTGGCCTTCCTTTCGGCTGCCCTGCTCTGGATGACCCGCCAGCCCCTCGACCTGGGAGGCATCCGGGTGCCCGGCTGGTCTGTCCTCCTGCCTTGGGCGGGCTTCATCAAGGATTCCACGGTGGCAATGGTCGTTTCCCTGAGCCTCTTCTTCATCCCTGCGGATCGAAAGGAAGGGACCCACGTTCTGAATTGGGAGTGGGCCTCCAAGATCCCCTGGGACGTGCTCATCCTTCTGGGGGGTGGTTTTGCCCTGGCAGGAGCCTTCCGGACAACCGGCCTCTCGGGCTGGTTCGCTCAGAGCTTGAGCGGGCTGGATTCGCTGCCACCGATCGTAATGGTCTTGATTGTCTGCGGAATGATGACCCTGTTGACCGAATTGACCTCGAACACGGCAACCGCGGCCGTGATGCTGCCCATCCTGGCCGCCACGGCCGTGAAGATCGGCGTTCACCCTTTCCTGCTCATGATCCCGGCCACGTTGAGCGCCTCCTGCGCCTTCATGCTGCCCGTGGCCACGCCACCCAACGCGATCATGTTCGGAAGCGGCTGTCTCGACATCCCCACCATGGCGAAGACGGGGTTCATCCTGAACCTGCTCGGTTTGGTTCTGATCACCCTCCTCGTGTTCACAGTGGGTCCTCGGGTCCTGGACATCTCACCCGGTTTCGTCCCCCCGTGGGCCGTTCCGTAGAAAGAAACTCCTGAAACCTTTGCCTCTTCTGTGAAGGATCAGACCCTCAACTCTTCCGGTTCCGTGATTATCAGATTCTTCATTTTCATGAAGTCCCTGTAACCGAGGAAGGTATCATCGATCTTCTTCTCTACCTTGTCTAAACGATTCCTTCAAGAATCGTTTCCCTCCATCAATGTGCTTATCTTCGCCAAGACATCTTTGACCACGTCCTTCGGGGCTCTTGAGATTCGTTTTGCCTTCATGACTCGCCAGTCCAAGCTCTTGATCTGATCAGAGAGAATGGCCCCAGACGCTCTCCCCTCCATAGGCAAGACGACTTCAAAAGGGTACCCTTTGATGTTCGACGTGATCGGACAGAACAGTGCTAGGCCCACCTTCTGATTGTACGACTTCGGAGACACGACCAATGCCGGACGATGGCCCGCCTGCTCGTGACCCGCCTGTGGGTTGAACTGAAGCCAGACGACATCACCTCGGTCGGGAACGTAGCGCCGGGGCATCACAACGCCTCTCGTCCGACCGGTTGACCCGCACTGATCTCATCGTGAAGATTGTCTTCTCGGATCTCTGACAGGAGGTCGCCCAGTTCGTATCTCAGGGGCCGAACCGTCTTGATGACAAGACTACCGTCCCGAATCGATATATCCACGGCGGAGCCTTCTTCGACACCTGCCTCTTTGGCGAATGACTTCGGGATCCGCAATCCCAGGCTGTTGCCCCACTTCTGGATCTTCGTAACCATTTTGGAATCCTCCGTATATACAATGAGTATACACCAGTCCCGGGGTCTCGACAACCCCCGGGACGATGTCGAGGGGCTGCTCGTGGCGGCTGCCGAGATCCCGATCCACACCCACGTTCAGGCCTTTCCTCCTGACCGAGCC
>Ga0180438_10011609_pt1 | contig 10620 bp, 11 predicted proteins | sample SS_ome_12_FD_132455 | JGI IMG/M metagenome (GOLD analysis project Ga0180438, IMG submission 132455) | Hypersaline lake sediment archaeal communities from the Salton Sea, California, USA - SS_3_D_2 metaG | ecosystem: Environmental > Aquatic > Non-marine Saline and Alkaline > Hypersaline >... | reverse complement strand
TTGTTTGTTGTCCGGGAAATATTTTGCTTTCCAAGCGTTGTATCGCTTTGTGAATTCTGCCTTGTTTTTATCCTCACCGATGACATTTTGTTCAGGAGCTGGTAATTGTAGTAGAGGTGGAGGTGGTTCTATAGCGGGAAGTTGTTTTTTGTCCGGGAAATATTTTGCTTTCCAAGCGTTGTATCGCTTTATGAATTTTGCCTTGTTTTTATCTAATTGAGATATGGATAATCCTTTAGGTGTGGAGGCAGTTTTTTCGGTATTAATAGTAGGGACCTTGGATACATTATTTACAAAGTCAACATAAGCTTCGAAATAATTTCGGGTATCTTGTCCTTTAATGCATTTTCCATAGACCAAACATTTTCTCACTTCCATAGTCATCTTTTGTAAACGAGCATCTTCCATAATTCCAGAAGATGAAATCGTATCACTACTTTCCAAATGACTCAGTGCTTTATTAAAAGCTGCAGATACGGATTGCCCTAGAGCTGTATTTTTTAGTATTTTCCTAACATTAGCGTTGATATGAAGTGATGCGTCTGTTGCAAGAGACTTGACACCCAAATCATAGATGAGATCACGATGTTCTTTTTGAGTAAATCCTTCTGCGATTCCGAGTATCTTTTTACCCTTCTTTAAAGTCGATTTATAGTAAAGATATGCTGCAGTCCCACCTGCGGCAAGAGCAGAAGCTACAAGTACTTTAGCTCCCATACTTAAAGCTGCAAACGAAGCAGCGGCTCTAGTCGCAAATTCACTCAAATCTGGGAGAGCACGAGCCATCTTGTTCACAAAAGAAGACAACATAGTAGGTCTTTTATTCACCAGTGCAGCTAGGGCTTTGGAATAGTCTCGAGTAATGATAGGCACCTGACGTTTAGCTACTTCTCCCATCGTAGTAAAACCACCCATTTCATGCACTTTGGTGGCCAATTCAGGAACTACTTGTAAAACTTCATCAGTCTTGTCCAGTAATTCTTTACCGACGATTTGGAGAGTTCCTGCATATGACCCAGGCTCTGGAGATTCAGCTACAGCTTTCATAGCTTCTGTCACCATCTCATATACTCTACCATAAAATTCAACATTCGTTAATAGACCAGCTCTAAGAGCAGTGATCGATAAACGACGTTTAGGATCTTCCGTCTCCGTCTCCGTCTCCGTCTCCATCAAATTGAGCATAGACTGGATCACAGCTTCCTGCTTTTCCTTTTCTGTATCTTCGCCTCCTTTTTGTTTGGTATTGATGGTTATCATGGTAGAGTAACGAGAAAGATTATCAATCTCATCCGCTAATACAAACTCTAGAGTTTTTCCTGGTAATTTATAATATCTTTTCAATACTCGATCCAATAGGTTTTTCTCAGTAAGTCCAGCAGGTAGATGATCAAACGTTCTGAAATACTTTCGGATCTCTTCCTTGAGTTTCGGTAAAGTTAACCGATCGTAGGGTACAAGGGCCATGTTTTTGAGATTCTTTGTTGTCTCTTGTATTGTCCCCGCATCTTCAATAAGATCAATCATTTTCGATAGTTGATCCACATGTTTGAGTTGGCCCTTTTTCTTTTGACTATCTTGTAATGCTTTATTAACATCGATTTTCTCTGCACGTTTGGAAATGAGTGTATCTTCTGTTTCTTTAATCAACTGAGGTTTATCCGCCTTGAGGGTTTTAAAATTGTCATTATATCTAGCACGTAGTTTGCCCAATCGGTCATATAATAGTAATCCCAATTGATCCAAATCATTACTAGATAGATTACATGTTAATTTATCTTTACATGTGATACCAGATAATACCCATCCTACTATCAAAAAAACAAAATTAATTTTCAAACAAATGGTGATTTTTTCAGATTACCAACTATATTCTTATAGCGTCTTCTGCGTGTCTCGATAACTCTTCGTAGTAAACCAGCATTCACTAGATAGGGTCCTGCTGCCTCGTATAGATAGCGATAGCCGTCATTACCAAGCTCTTTCATGGTTTTAAATGCATTATCGCCCCAAGTAATATAGTCTGAGTTGGCTATATTTTTAAAGGCCAATTCAATCGCATTAGAGCTGAGGATTGGCTTTTTAGCCTTTTTAAGTGCCGCAAGTGCAGACCGCCGCTCTTGCTTCAAAATTTCAGGGATTTTTTGCCCATATTTTACGCTTTTTTTGGTTGTCATCGTGATGAATTATGACTTGCTTTTGTTTTCTATATATAGAATCTATCTATTCATTTTCAGCCCAACGCACATCTATAAAATAGGCTACATCTTCTTCATCGTCGTCCAGATATTGTTGGTCAACATCTTGACGTGCGCGGTCAAATCCAATGTCGATAGGTAGTTTGGTGAAAGTGTAAAGGTAGGCCATAAGCAACCCACCCAACGCTTCAATTCCTTGTAATTTTTTAGTATAAAATCGGTAGATGATATCCTTGACTTCTCTAGCGTAGTTGACGCAAGGACACCAAGACATCTCATTCGCTGGCGCATGTAGGCGACTAATTACTTCACCACCTTCCACTTCCATATGCTTAAACATGTTTGAAGCAGAGGATGGATCGTTAAACGTTACTCCCCGATGACGAGTCGCATCAGGAAACTTAATCTGATTACTTATCCCTTTCAGTAAAGCTTGACGATTACGGGCATTGCGGTTGTAGATTGTCATATGCATAGCGTGACGGAAGTGTTGACATTTGCATTCATCATGGATTCCAGCGATAGGGCGGTTAGGTAACCGGTCAAGTTGAGTCACCAGTGTTGTTTTATCTTGAAGATGCTTCCAGCTACAGTGCTCACACCCCCACATACAAGGACGACCTGTATCGGGATCGGCCGAACAGATAGACGCATAGTGGGACAGCTGATTCGCGGAAATATACTCACCGGTATATTCCCGAACAGTGCTCAAGCTTCGTAGAATTTTGAGAGGACCTCTATAATCTTTACGGTCGGAATCGGTATAGGGGGTACTTTTCTTGCTCATAATAGTAACAACATTATCGTCGGCACTGACCCCAACCATGATCGTAGCTCGTTTCACAGACATCGAGTTAAAGAAGCCAGGTAGTGGGTCAACAACACGCCGTTTACGGGTTTCTTCTCGGCTATCGTCAACCTCTCTTCTGGGGATTCGGAATTGCATTCGACTCATCTCGATGTTTGGATTGTGACGATTGGCGCCCAATGGAGGAAAAGATTCGGCCGCCAAGATAATATTAACCGAAAAAATAATTTATTTTAAAAAAGCGCTTTAGGTAATTTTGGCTAAACATGTGCCGCTATAAATAGCGACACGCTTACGTGTGCCTCACGTGACCTCGCACGTGCCTCACGTGACCTCGCACGTGCCTCACGTGATCCTGAGTCGATTTCAACTCCAACGATCCAGGCATAATCCAAACGTCAGCATGAGCAGTACCAACAAGTCATCAGTCTCAGTCTCAATCTCCAACGTCGATCTTTTGAAAGATCCGAAGAAATACCGGAAAGCGTTTACCGAGGAGCTCAAGAAACAAATGGCCGAAGTATTCACCAACAAACGGAACCTACGGAACTTTGCGAAAAAAGCGGGAGTCGATATGCCTTCTCACCGAATGGACAAGCCTTCTCTCCTGCTTCATATTGCGGAAACACTTGCTGTGCGTGAGATGAACAAGCAATTCTCCTTGGGCGATGGTGATGATGCTACTTTTATTGAGCGGATCGATAAAATGGACCGAAAGGATCGTATGTGTACCCAAAAGCAGTACACAGCTCAAGGTACTATTACCAAAATCCAAGTGGATCAAAAAGATGTTGAAAACAAGAGAACTCATTATCGTCCAACCAAAGCCCAACTCGCTAATCATGAGAAACGTTTCAAAGCAGAAGAGAAAGTCAGTTCTGTTTCAAATCCCGAGTCGAACTCTATGCAAAGAGCCCATAGTGCGGCCAAGTCATCAGATATTGGACAACTTAAAGCTGAAACGAAAAAGAAAAAAATTTCGATGCCATCTACTATAATGGAGGATGATGCTCCAGACAAATTAAATTCGTCAGATTTCATTAAGCAGTCTACTAGTTGATCACTCGATAATGAGCAAGCAAACCCATTTAAGTAATACCACGGCCGATATGAAGCAGCCGCCTTTCAGTGATAAAAAGGCAGGCTATGGGCGCACTTCAACTGTGAAGACTTTAGAGAAAGCAGCCAAAGAAGGAGACTATAAGATGAAAATGGAAGATTTACGCAATACTATGACACCTGCTATGCGAGCTAGCACGTTGATGGCGAATCCATTTTTTAAAAGCTATCCAGATCATGGGACGAGCGACAAGCGTGCAAGCGTTGATGGTAAAGTTTATATGAATAGAAGGCCCAAATGCATATGTGGACGTTCGGTCTTCAACGATAAATATGTTTAAATGAAATTAGATAAGTCATGATAATTCAATACATTGGTAGTGCTGCCCCATGTAACTCTACCTATAGCATATTTTGATTTTATATTGCAAGGCTGTAACATCCATTTTTGCGCGCGCCCAAAGCACTGGTAAATGTGGTGAATACCAAAGAGATATTGTATGCTGTGGCTGAGTGTATCTTGGGGGACTTTGTGTATATTGATCCTTCGCATAACATCCGGATGTATCTTACGCCGAAACGTGAGCCCTATCAGCGGCGCCGTTACCGGGTTGAACAGGTGCGCGCTCGTGACATTACGAGCGATATGATTACTCCTCAGTATTGCATAGTATAGCTGCATAGCGCCGAAGCTATGTCCTAGAAAAGTATACGAGTGCTCTGGGAATAATTTGCTCCTATCCACCATGATATTTTGTAACTGATCGACCGTTTTCTCAAAGGTCTTGGCGCGCTTTATAATTTCATTCTTTTTTCCTGGACCCAATTCGTCGCATAGCCGGATGAGCGCTCCTTCCAGAGCCTTGGCATTGAGCATATCTTTTTGTAAACTAATATTATAACATCCATGAACTACAATTATAATACGCTTGATCTCATCATTCTGGAACACAGTAATTTGATTGGGAATGCTGATATCATTCTCGAGTCTAAATCGAGGCATTCCTAGCCTTGTATCTTGAGCCATGTTGAGTAATTTATCGACTTGATATTCCCAACTGAGTCTTTGGGCTTTAGATTCTTCAGAGCTATTCCAGATATTGCATACAGAACAAAGGTGGGCGTAGAGGGATGTACGTTTATCGCCAGTAACATAATGGGTAGAAAAGGAAGACTTTCCTCCGTAGCTCATGTTTGAATTATGATTTTCTATATTATACTTTAGCAAACTCGAGCATACGTACAGCTTCTGCACCTTCAGCACCACCACCTATTAATCTAGCCGCTTCGAAGCCAGCGCCAGCACCGCCCTCTAACTCAATAGCAGACCCACCACCTTCCACAATATACCCAGCGTTCATGGCTTCTTCCACAGACCCAAATTCACTTTGACTAATCGGCACAGCTTGATTGCTATAAGGTAGACGAATAGTGATAGGCTCAGGTACTTCAGGTAATCCCGCAATATTAGAGTATTCGGATGCATATCCCAAGACATTGCTTTTAAAATAATCGTAGAGTTGACTTGTAAAGGAAGCATCTTGTGATTTTTCCGCTTTAGCAAACATAGCCTCCATGTCTGCTGCTGAAGGTTCAGCGAATTGAGCATCTACAATGGGTAGTTTGGCATCGGCAATGGCATTCGCGTCGGCAACTCCTTCCACAGAACCCACACCGGCCCCACTTTCTGGGGCCCCGGCGGCTGAAGATGGATCTTCTCCTCCGCCTCCGCTAGCGAGACCTTCATCAATGCTAAAGCTTTCTCCACCTGCCTCACCCGCTTGATTGCCCGCTTGTTGAGCTTGGTCAATTTCTGCCGCATTTTGCGCTCCTTCAATGTCAGCTCCTTCCGTATTGCCTTTAGCTTCAGCTCCTCCCTCAGGGGCTTGCTCAGATTCAGCAGGAGCATTCTCGCCTTCTGTCGGAGCATCTTCAGCATCTCTATCCGCAGGATTAAAAGGTTCATTTTCTCCAGTGTCGGATGTAGTAGTGGCATTTGCACCTCCGAAAAGTGTTGCTAAAGTCGTCTTGACGTTATTAATTCCTCGGCTCGTCAGATTAGCTACCTTTTTCGCAGCAGCTGTAGCTACAGAGATCGCTGCTGAGATGGCAGCCCCAGCACCTTCAGCTGCTATAGGGGCTGTTGCCTTGAGAAGATCCCATAATGCAGCAATGGATCCTCTAAACACATAAGCAGTGATAGACCCAGCAGTAAATAGTCCAGCGAGAGAAATACTAATAATCATTTTTTCTTCTTCGGGTGTTAGACCATTCCGCTTGTTAGAAGGGTTATGATTTCCCTCAGAGTGATACTGCGTAGCTTGGGCCATGATTTGGTCACATTTTCGTTCATGCTCTGGGGACTTGAAAGTGATGGATATATTTGTGACAGAAGTAGGATTAGGCTCAGGAGCATTAGGACCTTGATGATCAGCGCTAGAATGTTGGTATCCGTATTGGTTTTGGGTTGGGATGTAGCCGTGAGTTGGGTTGATCCTTGCGGATTTATCATTGAGCGTTCTTCCGGAAGGAGCCACCAAGTGCTCTGTGGAACGTAAGCCAGAAGCGTGGTTCCTGTTCGTCTGTTGCGAATGTAGGTTGGCCGCATTCTGGTCATACGGTGTAAAGGAAGCGGCTCCTGTGTTGAGGGGTGCGTAGGCATGCTCTGCAGCGTGAGTCGCTTTGATTGGTTGAAATGTGAGGTCTCTAAGTAACGGATTGTTGTGGGGGCGGATATCGAAAGCGTGAGATTTATCCAACGTTTCGCGTTTCTCAATAGCCGTAGTGGGTGGAGCTCCAATTCCGTTTAAACTCAAGCCTTGGCCATATGAACCGTCACTAAAAAGGCGGTGTCTCTTGACCTTTCCATTTTCATCTCGAGCATGATGTTCATGGCTATGAATTATCGCCCTTGCACGTATTCGTTTATAATTATTTCGATAATGCCCATGAGCTTCATCAAAGTCAGGCGAGCCACCGGCATAATTGATACTTTCCATAGTTCCCGATGAATTATGTTAATATATTAATACAATATTTATTAGTGCGGCAATGGGATATGTGCAGGACAATGGTTTTGCATAGGTTGAGATTTTTGGGCTTTTTCAGCTTTCGTTCTCCCAACCGCAGGATGCGGAATACGGTGGCGATGTTCATTTACCCATTTCTGGAATAATTTTCTAATCATGGCTTCTCTCTTGGCACGTTGTTCTTTATTATGTTTAATTTGCTCATCTATCAAAGCTAGCTTTCGTCGGTATTCTTTTCGTCGGTCTTCATTTTCTCGTATAACTGCTTTTCGTTTCCGAATCGCCTTAGTGCCTCCTCCACTGAAAGCGCTGTATGCAGCCAAAGGTACTGCGATAGGCGCATTGAGAGGCTTGCCTGCTTCTAAGAAAGTTTTATCTAAACGGCCTTGATTTACGGTATCAATCATATGGCCCACATTAGGTGTCATCATCTCAGCCACAACATGCTTCGTTTCCACTTTGGCTAATTCGGTAGTTACTTCACGCACATTCTCAGGTACTCCCACTGCCGCTGCTCCTTTGTCCAATAATTCGGTACCCGCTATTGCTGGGGCCATGAGAGAATCGGAAACTTGTTGTAAATCTTTTGGATTGAATTTACCAGTACTGATTGACTTTGCAGTTACGTCAGCCAGTGCCCATGTCGCACGTGCTTCTGGCGTTAGTATTCCTGCAGCTGCGGTAATGGCGCCGCCCGATTTATTATCTAGTTTCTTCTCTTCTTGAATGGCCTTATTCGCGACTTTGGCGGCGGTCTTTAATATTGGATCGTGAGATGTTGCTTTTATGGTTGATTTCGCGCCCTTTTTCATAATACCGTGGATGGCACGTGCATCCTTTTTAATAGCGTCTCCTTTTTGTACCGCCTTTTTCTTAATAGCTTTAAAAATTTTTCGCGGAGGTGGAGGTGGTTTAGGTTTTGGAATTTTTATAGCTGGCTTGGGAATATGCTTAAAAGGATTGCTATCATGGTGGCTATGATGGTGGCTATGATGGTGGAAGGCACGCTTAACTTTGTGGAAGAAACCCATTTGAATTATGTCAAAATAAATTTACATTTGTACACTTCCATACGCCTTATCTTGCAATCCATGTGACCTTATGATAAGGACTCTCTGCATATTCGCATTAGGTCTAAAAAGACCGGACGACTTGACATTATGGCTGAAGCCATTATGCAATAATTGTGCTTGGGCGTGTGAAGCCACAGAATTTGTATTTCCTTGATGGTCCGGGAAATTTCCCTCATCAGTATGCATCATAGAGCCTTCGGCAAAACCTACATTCCCAGCCACATCCGTACCATCTAGTACACCCTCAACATGTCTGTACCCACCGGTACGCGCAGTACGAAATCCGCGAGCACCAGTATATGTTAAAAAATTTGGTTGATTTTCTAGCAGGTCCTCCAGCTCCTCCGTCTCAATCTCCACCTGCGTCGCTGGACCTTTCAGGCTCTGGATGATACTGATTCGATCCAGGCTCTTTTGCATCTTTGCATCTAGGTTTAGACTTTGGCTGTTGCCCATGTTTGTATTGTCCGCTTCGTTGTTCCATCCCCAGGGGTTTTGACGAACCCGGATCCGACTTGACGCGATTGACATTATTGACACGTGGCTGTTTGAATTGTGACGCGGCGAATGGATGTGTAGCATGACCCGACCTAGAGGTGCGAGAAGGCTCACGTAGGTTCTCGCTTCTCGAGTTGACTATAGATATGGTCTCAGTATTACAACATACACCATAGAAAGCACCGTCACAACAGCGGATCCCTTGCTTGGCATCTACTTTTTTTACATTGTGACCTCCTTCAGGTTCATCCTCTGCGCGGCAACATAATAAATCAAACATTGATTTAGTAGTTTGTTTAGCTGCAACTGTAGCGGCGCCTGTCACTATTGTGGGAGAAGCAGCCATAATTACTTTTGGGTTTTGACATGTTATACGATAAATAATTCAATGCACTTGCACAGCGCTAATAAGCTCCAACTTGAGTGACCACTCAGCACCATCTAAATCTGCAACGGTACCGTCCTCATAATGCCAACTTAGACGAATCCGGTTACTTGGTAGGAATTTGTTACTTAATTCAACCGGTGTAATCACACGATCATCATCGATATAGGCAGGCACTTCATTTGTATTATTATCCCCAATAAGCTGTTTGTCATTAATCATAGTACGATAGATGATATTCTGATGACGTTGGTGTTGTTCAGAAGCGACTTCCATATCAATATGAAGATAGAGATCAGGTACCCTCAGATCGTGAGGCTTACCTCCTAGATCTCCATTAGTGGTATTATCCACAGCTGTTCCATGGTAGTAAGTAATTCCTCCAATCGTAGCAGAATTTTTGAATTCTGTAAAGCCAAGTTTCCTATAAAACGGACAATCCACAGGGGCCACCCACAATCCAGGACTGGTGCTTGTGTATGTCAGATGTCCATCTTCAGAACCTGGAACGAGAACCACATTGAAAGGCATGAGGTCATTGAAAGTGGCTAAGAAATCCGCAAAGGTGCCCTTGGCTCCTGTGTGTATAAGTGGGTTCCCCACAGCTGAAGCGCTATGTGGGCCACGGGATGGCCATGTAACTTTCTCCAAGGTAAAAGGCCCTTCTGGACCACCAGTACTTCTTACAAAGAGAGCCTCTCGCTCGGCATATGTTAGTTTTGGAATACGGACATCCAGACGAACGCGACTTATAGCGATACCAACAAGAGAGTGTTGAGTATGTTTCATGTCAAAATACAGGTTGTTGGTATTTGCATTAATCAGTGCTCCTGTATCAGGATTTTTGCGACCATTTCCATTCTTAGAGTCAATCCACAACGTGTGAGTGCTAGTGGTCTTAATGTCATGCACTTGCATAACTGCACGATGAATTATGATGTGAAAATGATTTTTTAATTGTATTTTTAAATTCACACAACTAAATAGAGACACGACGAATACGATCGTTATACTTCATGGTGGGACATAGGTAATCATATGATCGATTACGTCGCCGATTGAGGCGCATCTGCGCGAAGCGACGGAGCAGGTGGGATGGCTGGTATTCACTGATGGGTGGCTGGCAATGGTCACAGAGGTTCGAGCGGACCTTGGAATCTGGTGAACCAAGAAGAGGAAGATCCATAGTGCTGCCGCGTACACGATCAGCAAAGATAGGAGACATATCAAATGAGTGAGAATCTCCCGAGATGCTCTCCGTGGACGAGGTGAGTCTAGGGGTATCGCAATGTACTGAGAGTGAATCTCCGGCATTGGAGACGGCAGGAGATTCGGCGTTGAGATTAGATGCGGCATCCATATGGTTGAGCTGACTGGTAAGCTGCTGAGTTGGTTGGATTCTGAATCTGAACCGACCGCCGGAGAAAAAAGATTCGGCCGACATAATATTAACCGAAAAATTAAATTTTATAAAATCGTTTAGGTAATTTTACCTTAATCTATTTATAGCTACGCGTTTTTACCTTAATCTATTTATAGCTACGCGTTTTTACCTTAATCTATTTATAGC
>Ga0180438_10011608_pt1 | contig 10620 bp, 17 predicted proteins | sample SS_ome_12_FD_132455 | JGI IMG/M metagenome (GOLD analysis project Ga0180438, IMG submission 132455) | Hypersaline lake sediment archaeal communities from the Salton Sea, California, USA - SS_3_D_2 metaG | ecosystem: Environmental > Aquatic > Non-marine Saline and Alkaline > Hypersaline >... | reverse complement strand
GAGCTGCTTTATCCAGAATTAAACAACAAGGCGGCATCTACACCCCCCCCCTAGACTAGGTAATTGAGTGGATGTCGCCTTTTTCAATTTTAATAAAGTCGTTTTCATAATAGCAACAAAAAAATGGAGGCCCCATGCCTAACTCAAATTCGGAAGATAACGAGCAAGTCACGCTTTATCTTCCCCACGATCTTATTATGTTGATTGATCACGAAGCCGGTCAGATGGATCTGTCTCGCTCGAAATTCTGTAAGCGGGGCCTTTCTGAATATCTTGCCCGGCTTCACGTTTCCGAGGTCGTGGAGAGATTATCGCAAGAGCAATATCAAAAGTCAAAATAGGGTCTAGGTAAAAAAATTAGTAAACCATTTCAGGGGGTTATGGCCCGAAATTACCAAGTATCACGCATCAAGCTCCGGAAGAAGAAGAAATGTATGAAGTGCGGTAGATGGAGAACGATGCTCCACGGCCCGGGAGATTCAAACAGCTTTGGCGTGTGTGATGAGTGTCGGACAGACAAGTACAGTGAAAAGGATTGGAACCAGCAACATATTAAGGAATAATTTAGGGCACAGGGAGAAGTGATGGGTGCCGAGCGAGAACTAATCAGTATCGTAAAGAACCATATTCGGCAGAATCGAAACCCTATGCTGGCCTCCCATCAGGCAACCAGCGTCGTGTCCTATTTAAAAGCATGGGGGAGGTATAATGCAGCTTTCTTTTACACCAGTTCATTGCTGGACTGATTGGAGTTTCGGGGCAAAAATCGGTCTTAGTTGGGAATGGGCAGAGGGCTTCTTCCTTTTCGACTTTGACCTAGACTTAGGCCCGTTTGCTTTCAGTTTTCAGATTGTGCGGTATGGGGAGGTATGAGCGGAGGTAAATCACCAAGAACCAAGGGCTTCGATTTCGAGCGCGAGGTTGTTAATATTGCCAAAGCTGCGGGTATCGATGCTGTGCGCAGTGTTGCCAGTGTCTACCCGGATGTCAAATTGAACAACCGCCCTGTTAGTTGCAAGCGGCGAAAGAATGGGCTTGAGTGGGCATATAAAGAATTAGAATCGCCAGAGCCACATGATTATGTGTTGTTTCGGGCAGACAGGAAACGCATTTTAAAGATCAGTTATTGGAAGCCGTGAATGACTCACATAGACCTCTTCACCGGCATGGCCGGCTTCACCCTTGCCTGTCATTGGGCAGGCATACAGACAGAGGTAATGTGCGAAAATGACAAACGATGCCGACAATTCCTCGAACGAACATGGCCCGGAATCCCAATTATCCCTGATGTTCGGGACTTCGATGGAACCGAATGGCGAGGGCGATTCTTACTCACAGCCGGCGTACCCTGCCAGCCTGCGAGTCGTGCCGGGAAGCAGGGAGGCAAGAAAGACGACCGCTGGCTCTGGGGCGAAACTCTTAGAGTCGTTTCCGAAGCAAGGCCCGATTGGTGTCTTTTTGAAAACCCTCTTGGAATCGACGACGTGGGGCTCGGAGGAATACTTGCTGACCTGGAAGCCCAGGGTTACGAAGTCGCACCGCCACTTATCATTCCAGCTTGCGCCGTCAATGCCCCGCAGATCAGGCAAAGATATTGGATCGTGGCGCACACCGCAGCGAGACAATTTCCAACAAGGGCCAAAAAAATGGGAGACAATTCAAAAACAAAAGGCCCCTATTGTTACTCTCACAGATCAAGTCAAGGCAACGTGGCCGACACCGCAACAGCAAGACGGAGAGAGAGGCCCAGAGAATCCAGAGAAATACATCAATGGAGTTCACGGCAGGAAATTGGGCAGCACAATGGCGATTTCTGGCAAAACTCCCCCTGGCTCCCTTGCGCTGACGGAAAAGTTCGTAGAGCGCCTGATGACACTTTCGGCGTGGTTGATGGGTTACACCGTAGCTTACTTGCAGGGCTGGGAAACAGCATCGTCCCGCAAGTCGCACATAAAATAATAATGGCGATAAAGGAGGCGGATGCAACCACCCCCACAGATTAAGCCGGCATTTTGGTGCCCGGTCTGCAACCTGCATCCCATGCGACCGAGCCATTACAAGGGGGAATATTTCGTTTATGTGTGTTCGGACCCTGATTGTGAGGGGAAACGGGAGTTCAAGATGACGAAATATAATGAGTTTAGGGAGATATTGAGGCCGAGGGAGATAAGGGAGGGATGACCGAAGCACCGGCCTTTCAATTATATTCCGCTGACTTCTACGTTGACACTAACGAATGGTCTGTCGATGAGGTCGGTATCTACACCCGCCTTTTGCTTTCTCAATGGAGTAACAAAAGCCTCCCCGATAACATCACACGCCTTGCCCGGATCGCCGGGTGTTCTCCACAAAAGTTCCAAAAAGCATGGGGACAGATTGCAATTAAGTTCACAAAAAATGGTGATGGCAGATTACAAAACCCGAGGCTTGAAAGAGAACGGGAGAAACAGCAGAAGTATAGGGAATTACAGGCAGAAAAGAGCAAAAAGGGTGTTGAAGCAAGAAGAAAACAAGCTACCCACGGGTCAAGCAACGGCTCACCCGATGGTAAACCTCTTCAGTCTTCATCTTCTAAAGAAGAAGAAAAGAAAGAAATCAAGAAAGAAAGAAAAGAAGGGGCTTCGCCCCGATTTCCTTCTAAACCCTCAGAGTATTTCGGAGAGGATTTGGAGCACGCAAAAAAGCTGGTAGATGATTTGAGCCTGCATTTCAAGAAAGATCTGTGGCCATGGGTAGGAAAATGCATCAAACGGAGATGGCGGAGTGATGCAGTGCTCTATGGGATTGAGCAGTTGTCTGAATACCGGGATACCACGGAAGATCCCTTTCCGTATCTCGAAAACATAGTGTGGAAAGAGCATCAAAACAGAAATGAGGCTGAAGGCATGGCCGACCATGAGCAGAGAAAAAGGGAGGAGTTGGATTTTAAGGGTATAGTTGGGGAATTAAGATGAGTGAAGATTTCCTCTGCATAGCATACGAGGGAATGAGTGATGCTCTCCGGGACCACAAGGGACAGCGTATATTTACGCCTGAGCAGATTAGAAAGCGATTCAGTAAAGAAATGAAGGAGTGCGGAGTGATCTTCAAAATGCAGATAGGCAAGGGATATGTGGAAAACTGCTGTGCCTGGTATAGCAAATTAAAGCTGTTTTTTGAAAAAAGAGGAACCCTATAAAAAAGTTGGTTTTTAGTACATCTATGAAGGGCGTTTTATGTGAGGCTATTTCTGATGGGCGCTCTCTGAGAGACAGTTGCTATTCTAAAAATGTGTGATTACAATGACTTACAATGATAATGGATAAGACCATAGCCGTTGTCGTTCCTGCCTACAATGAAGAGCGCTTGATTTATGGCACTCTTACCACTATTCCCCGTTTTGTAGATCAGATCATCGTTGTTGATGATGCTTCAACCGATGAAACGGAGCGGCTTATTGGTCTGGCAATTCAAGGAGATAGGAGGATCAGATGGGTTAAGCACTGCGAAAACAGAGGTGTGGGGGCCGCGATAGGATCAGGCTATCAAGCGGCCCTCGATCTCAACGTTGACATTATCGCAGTCATGGCCGGTGACGGACAGATGGATGCCGGGGATCTGTATCGTATTGTCGAACCTGTAGCATTGGGAGAGGTTGATTATGCTAAAGGGAATCGTTTTATTATGCCGCCCATCCGTTATCTTGGTGGTGTTATTTTATCCTGGCTTACTGGTTTGGTTACTGGTTACAAAATCACGGATTCTCAAAGCGGATATACCGCTATTAATCGGGGAACCCTTGGAAGAATCGCTCTTAGACATATTTATCCCCGCTACGGAATGCCCAACGACATACTTATCAAACTCTCACAAGTAGGAGCCCGGATCAAGAACGTGCAAACCGCGCCTGTGTACGGACATGGTGAGCAGTCGGGGATTAAGATACATAAGGTGATTTGGCCGATACTCGGCATCTTAGGGAGAGGGCTATGGCAAAGGATTTCACCCTTGCGGCTTATCAAGAGCTCTTAGAATCGCTTATGGAAGCCAATTACGTGATCATCACGGTTGAGGAGTATTTCGCCCTCAAAGAGCAGGGCCCCTTTGTTGTCCTCCGCCATGACGTAGACCGCAGGCCTCAGAATGCCCTCAGGATGGCCGAACTTGAGACAGCTATGGGCATCAATAGCACCTATTACTTCCGAAAAAGCACCTATAATGAGCAAATCATCCTAAATCTGGATATGTGGGGCCACGAGGTTGGCTACCACTACGAAATAATGGACAAGGCAAAGGGTGACATAGGGCTGGCTCACGCTATTTTCAACGCAGAGCTCGAGATTTTAAGGGCCTGGGTCCCGGTCAAGACCTGTGCTGCTCATGGCAATCCGCTGACCAAGTATGATAACCGGGAGTTCTTTGAGTATTTCGACCCGGAGCAGTTTGGCTTGGTGGGGAACATAACGCCGGCTTACGGAAAATCCACGGGTGTTCCCTATGTAACAGATACAGGGCGAGGGAATAGCAGGTTTAATCTGAAAGATATTCAGTTTGATTTTGGCAGATTTACCGCCCAAGATTTAATTACCAAGAGAAGAAACTTTCTTTTATCTATCCACCCCGAGCGCTGGAATGACGGCCTCGGCTGGTATCGGCAATGGGTGTTTGATTGGGGATGTAACCTAACCAAGAGGTGTTTGCGTGCGCGTTTTGCTCATTAACCCACCGCTCACCGCAGAGCAACGCTATGGCAAGGATATGGCGCAGTTTGGGCCATGCTCTGAGCCTCTTGGCTTGGCGTATGTGGCCGGTGCCTTGGAGCAGGCAGGGCATGAGGTGAGGATATGGGATGGGCAGGTACAGCCTCTTATGTGGTTTGCCCCTAGTTTTACTCCACAGCTTATCGGCATAACTATGAACACCCCGAGTTATGATGTTGTAAAGAAACTCTCTGCTACGCTCAAAAAGAGCTGGCCTGATGTGCCTATCGTCCTTGGCGGTCCTCATCCAACGGTGAGGCCAGAGGACACTTTGAGGGATATACCGGAGGCTGACGTGGTAGTGAAGGGTGAAGGAGAAAAGGCGATCTTTGATGCCATTAACAAAGGTTCTTACCGCTTTGTAGCTTCTACGGCTACGGGTGATCTCGACACCCTCCCCCTCCCAGCTCGCCACCTGCTGCCCATGAAACAATACCAAATCACGGCCTCCCGCAACAAAGGCCACCACGCCTATACAGTCATAGTGGCCCGGGGCTGCCCGTTCAACTGCGCTTTCTGCTGCCGCTTGCATGGCCGGAAGGTGCGCTTTCACTCCATTGATAGGGTAATCCAAGAAATAGAACTCCTTGTGAGGGACTACGATGCAAAAGAAATCAACCTTGAGGCAGATACTATCACCGTTAATCGTAATTGGGTTTATTCTCTTTGTGATGCCCTTATTAGTAGCGGGCTTAATCATCGAATCTCATGGACTTGCGAGAGCCGGGTGGATACAGTCGATGAGGCAATGCTGCGATATATGAAGCTGGCCGGATGCTGGCAAATCAGCTATGGCGTGGAAACCGGCACCCAAAGGCTCTTAGACTTTATCAAGAAGGGCATTACCCTTGAGCAGGTACGGGAGACATTCAGAGCAACCAAAAAGGCAGGTATCAATATCCGGGCATTCTTTATGCTGGGGATACCTACGGAAACGAGAGAGGAAAGTTATGCAACTATCAGATTTGCACGTCAGCTTAGGGCTAATTGGTCTCAGTTTACGCTCTGCACGCCTTTCCCTGGCACAGCATTGCAGGAATGGGTGTCCACTAATGAGCCGGGAAAGCTCTCAAGAAATTGGGGAGATTTTAAAACGCATGGAGGATGGATCACAGGAAATCTCGCTTATACTCCTAAAGGAAGAACGCAATCTGAAATGAAGGCCCTGCAAAAGCGGGCTTACCGCTCGGTGTATCTTCGGCCAGGGAGAGTATGGGCCTATCTTGCTAAGGTGCGCTCTTTCAGGCAACTGTGGCAGGGTTTCAAGGGCGCTTGGGTGGTAGCCAAGACGAGGTTTAGCCATGCCTAGCTTTATTTCTCACAAATACAAGCTGATCTTCTGCCATATCCCTAGGACCGGCGGAACCTCCTTCTATGAAGCGATCAAGCCCTATCTTGACGAGGTAAACATAGACTTGGCACAGCACACGCCTTTGAAGCGGATTAAGGCCGGGCAGATGGGCGATCATTGGGACGAATATCTCAAGGTTGCGATTGTGAGGGATGAGGTTAATCGATTTTATTCTTTGGTAGCCAATGCCGAAAGAAAGCGGGATTTCAAGCCCGGAGATGATTACTGGCAGGTTGCAGATGCCTACCTCAGAGATGATGAGGGCAATATGCTGGCTAACAGGCTCATATCGTTTGAGGAGCTACCCGAAAGCGCACTAGCGTTTTTCCGAAGCCTTGGGCTTCCAATAACGGAGTTTCCGCACTTAAATAAACGGGAGGATTGATATGGATGCTAATTTAGCAGAATTGATCGGGGAGTTAATGCAATGGGCAGCAATATGGATAATAATGATTCGCCTATTTCTAACGAAATCATAGTAGTAACCGGCATGGCACGATCAGGCACAACCTGTATGATGCGAATGCTTGAAGCAGGCGGCATCCCGCTTTACTACGATAAGAGCAAGCCCTTTGAGTTCAAAGAGAATGGCCGGGAATACATCAATTACAATATCATTCTCAGGGAAAGCGATAAGGTGAAGCAGCTGGCAGACCTTGACGGCTCATGGCTGGAAGAGTGCAGGGGAATGGCCGTGAAGATACTCACACCGACCAAGACCTTTATTCCCAGGGGCTATCCATACCGATTCATCTACATGGACCGGAAGATCAAGCACATGGTCAATTCACAGCTCAAGTATCAGATGCGCTCCCAGGGCCGAAAGCTCCCCATGCACGATCTCATCTTAGAGCGGGTCAAAGAGATGCGGAGAGAGGGCCTTGGATTGCTGAGGAATTACCCTAGATCCGAGCTCATTGTGATCAAATTCGAGGAAATGCTGGCAATACCGAAAGCGGTAGCGGTCAGGATAGCGTCTTTCCTTGATAAAGCCCTGGATATTGAAAGCATGATGAACGTAGTCGTGCCGCGTCCCGCGTATTGTCTCAATGGGATGCTTGAAGAGGACATTTATCGTGAACCCGGAAGTTAAACGCCTGCTTTGGGTACTGGTAGCGATAGGAGCTATCCTGGCGGCAGGCTTTGTAATAGGAAACTGGCCGATACCATGAAGAACTGGCTCACAATCATAGCAACCTTTCTCCTGGTGATCTTCGTCCGGATCGTGGTCACCAAGGAGCAAACCGTATTGGCGGCTCTTTCCTCCGGCCAATATAGAGAGGCGTGGCTGGGATTCAAGGCGATTCTACCCACCAGAAGCCCTCCTGCGAGAATCGTTACGATCCCGGCCATAACTCTGAAGGACTGCGCTCAGGGCTATGTAGATACGCCACTTTATCATACCGGGGGCTGGCTCATGCGCTGGATCCAGTGGGGGAAACTGAGGGCGTTATGGAAGCTGAGGGGAGATTTTACAGGAACGTGCCTTGATTTTGGTTGTGGAAACGGCGTGATGCTGCCTACTTTGGCAGAGCATTTTGATCAAGTGGTGGGCTTTGATTTGCATACAGAAGCCGCTTGTGCGCTAAAAGTGGACCTTGAGCTTGATAATGTAGAGATACGAAGGGCACCACAAGACTATCTTCTCCCTTGTCTGCCCTTTTGGGATAACCATTTTGACACAGTTTGGGCTTCTTCTGCGTTTGAGCATATAGAACATTTATATATACATTTAACTGAGCTTTACCGCGTCTTAAAACCCGGAGGTCAGCTTTTATGTCTCTCCCCTTCAGAAGATTGGCTCTATCAGTTAGGCCGGAAACTCTGCAAATTGCAGAAGCCAGCAGATCACTATCACACCGGCAAAGAGATACATGAGGCGTTACAGCAGTATTTTACCTGTGAGGTAAAGAAAACATGGCCTCCGTTGCTAGGAACCTATGTGATGGGGAGGTATAGAAAAGGATGAGATCAACACTTATAGGCTTGTTGGTAGGTCTTGCGGCTTGCGCTCTCATAGTTCTGGCGATTGTGCCCCAAGCGTTTACCGCAGAACAGGAGACAGAAGAAAAAGTACAGTCAATTTGCCCTAAAACCTTAATGAAAGACTCTTGCATGTCTTGTCATACATACCCGAATTTCAAGGTCAAAGAGGGAAATCTTGATGAGACCAGAGACTATCCTATTTTTAACATGAAGGTGCGGAATGGCGTTGGATATTACTTCTTGGAGAAAGTAGACGCTGATGAGGTCTGGAAGTTCTTTGACTACTTAAAGGGCCACGAAATTGATAGGGCAGTCATTGAGATTATGTCTCCGGGTGGCTCTCTTTTTGAGGCTGGGGCTATTGTCAGCTATATGGTGGGTTATCCTGGCTATGTGGAAACCCGCACAAGAGGTTTTGCTGCCAGTGCCGGATGCCTTATCTTTTTGGCTGGGGATAATCGGTTTATAGATCCTATGGCCTTTTTGATGTGGCATGAATTGTGGACCTTTAAGTTCCTGAGTGTCGAAACGCCGAGCGATAAAGAAGAAGAGGCCCGGATTCTCCGTTATATTCAAGATACGATTAACACCTGGATGGCAGGCCGGACAGCATTAGAGAAAGAAAAGATTGATGAGAAGATACGGAAAAAAGAATTTTGGGCTAATGGCAAAGATGCAATCGGCCTGGGGCTTGCTGAGGGGTATATCACCGAATAATGCCGCGCAAAGTCACAAAAGAGGATATGGAGCAGCCTGATACGCTTGACACAATCAGGAACCGGCTCACCTTGGATAGCTTGCTTAATAAGCTGGATGAGGAGCTAGAGGCCCATGAGACAAAGGTATTTTCGGGCAAAGAAGGACTTTTGTACTCCGATGATATGATAGCCTGGCCGATCCGCCAAAAGGCCCGTATGGATGCTCACAAGCTCCGTGGTGACTATCCGGCAGAGAAGAGCGAGGTTGATGTCAAGCTCCCTAATGCCATGGCCCTGGTAGTGCAATCACGGCAGGAAGCGAAGAAGAAGCCGAAAAAGAAAAATGCAAAATGAAGCCGTAGACATATTTAAGCAACAGGTCAAGGAATGCGAGAAGGTATGCGAGTCCTTCCCCTATTTCGTGAGCGAGTATTGCTGGATAGAGGATAAGATCACAAGCCAATCCATACCCTTTGCCCTATGGGAATCGCAAAAGCGGATTATGCCGCGCCTGACAAAAGCGAACCGCCTTATTATCCTGAAGGCCCGGCAGTTAGGGCTTACCTGGCTAACCGCGGCTTACTGTCTCTGGTCTGCAATGACCAAACCGTTACAGCTCATCGTTATTATCAGCTATAAAGAGCAAATAGCGTGGGAAGTAACCGCCAGAATCAAATTTATGCTCAACAGCCTTCCTGAATGGCTTTACCCACCGTTGCGCAAGGCAACCAATGAGGAGCTCGTCTTTTCCCATGCCAACGGCCTTGAATCCATTATCCAGAGCATTGCGACTACGCCCTCAGGAGCACAGTCAAAAACGCTTAATCTTCTGGTTCTCGATGAGACCTGCTGGAATCGCTATGTTAAGGACATTTACTCAGCCTCTAAGCCCGGTGTCGATTCTGCTCAGGGCAGGATCATAGTTATTTCGAATTCTATCAAAACCGCTCCGGGCTGGTTCTGGACCCGTGAAATGTACTCAGGCAGCATGCAGGGAACCAATGATTTCGAACGAATCTTTATGCCCTGGTCTGATCATCCTTTGAGAGCAACCAAACTCATCTATGACGAGGACGAGAAAAAGAAGATCCCGCAATTCATCAAAGAGCAGCGGGACGGAGGCATGGACGATGAGGAGATTTCTGAGCACTATCCCGCTACCGAGCAGGAAGCTATTAGCACCATGCTTGGCAGTTATTTTGGAAAGGTGCTGGCTCGACATACGTTTACGATGGATGGCGCTCGCGGCAACCTTGAGATCAATAAGTTCAATGAGATAGAGTTTGTGGCGCACAAAAGGGGAATCCTTGAGATATGGCGCTACCCCTATCACATGGTTACCGGATGGGACGGACGCTTTTGGGAAAGCCGCTACTGCATCGGCTCTGACGTTTCCGAAGGCCTGGGCGAAACCTACAGCGTGGCCTATGTCATTGACCGGAAACTCGATGAGGTTGTGGCCCGGATGCGCTCAAACCGGATAGATGCCGATGAGTGGGGAGTGCTGCTTTTCAGGCTGTCACAGTATTACAATAACGCCGATGATAACGCCCTGATCTGTCCGGAAAGGACAGGGGCAGGGATTACCACTTGCAAACGCTTGGAAAAGCTCGAAGCAAACCTTTATTTCAAGATGATACCGGCAAAGGTGGGCCCCCCCACGAAAGAGATTGGCTGGTCTGAGACAAACCAGAGCAAGCATGAACTGTGCGGGGATCTCAAAACATGGCTCAGGCAGATGAAAGGTACCTTGTTTGATGCGATCCTGATAGATGAATGCTCTACGTTTATCAGGGATGAGAACGGCAAGCTGGGGGCGGAAGAGGGCAAGTTTGATGATTGTGTG
>Ga0180438_10011607_pt1 | contig 10620 bp, 8 predicted proteins | sample SS_ome_12_FD_132455 | JGI IMG/M metagenome (GOLD analysis project Ga0180438, IMG submission 132455) | Hypersaline lake sediment archaeal communities from the Salton Sea, California, USA - SS_3_D_2 metaG | ecosystem: Environmental > Aquatic > Non-marine Saline and Alkaline > Hypersaline >... | reverse complement strand
TCCGCTACGCTTCAGACCTACTCGGCCGACGCCTGTCCTGAGCAAAGTCGAAGGGCTCGCTCCCTTATCTAAACCGTATTGCTCGTAGACCGACATTCCGGCATCGCTCCTTCTAGCGGTCAAACTGGCGCAACAACAAAACGGAAGGGCCCCGGCAGCGTCCGAGGCTGGCCACGTGCGCCTAAAGTGTCCCTACAAGAAGTCGAGGAATAAAGATCACTTCCAGCGCCTCGTAGATGGCCGCCACGGCCAACAGAAGGACGACCAGCATATAGATGCGAGCCGAACGCTTTGCCCCAACTCCATAGCCTTGTCTGCGGGTCGTGGCCCCCACACTGCGTGGCCACAAGAAGGCTTTGCCCTGAACGTAGGCGGCCAGCATGGCCAGGATGTAGGCCTGTCCCTCCAGGATGAGGACGAGCGAGTGGGGGATCATCACCAGGCGTATCTGAGGGGTGGTGGGGGACAGCAGCAACCCCCACAGTACGGCCCGGTAGGCTCCCATCAGCAGCCCGCTGAAAGGGATCACCAGGGAGGGCAGGGTGATCACTGCAATGCTCCCCAGGAACAGGTTCACTACAAAGGTCAGCACCATGGCCTGCAAGACTTGACCACCGGTGTAGGCACTGCCCACTGCCGAAAGCGGCCCTTCGGTGAAGGCGCTGCCAACAAGTTTTATCAACGATTGCTGTAACGAGGGGTTAAAGGCCACGTAGATCATCCCACAGATCACCAGGCCGTAGTAGACCAGGTTCAGGACGATGTAGGCGCGGCGGGACTCTTTGATGGCTTCTAGCGCACTTTTCATCAGCCTCCTCCTTGCTGAGCTAGGAGTCTCTCCTCACCCTTCCGCCAACAGACCGCTCATCTCCAGCACACGCTGGCTCCACTGTCGGGCCTCGGCGATTACCTGACTGCGCCACGTCCGATCGGGGAATTGCTGTGGCAACTGCATCCGCCAGCGCGCCAGGTGGCGTTGTAGTTCCAGCAACGTCACCTGGCTTTCCAGGTCAGACTCTGGAGCACACCACTCGATAAAATGCGCAGCCTCACGGATCAGGTCTGCCACAGGCGCGAGGTTGGCCGGATTCTGTGAGAATGAGGTGATACGGGCCAGGTCGGCGGCCAATCCCCCCAGACGCACTGGCAAGGGGTCGCGCGCATAACGGGCCCGAATGTCTGAAAGGTCTTTCATTCCGGCGTCACTCCTTTCAGCAACTGGCGTGTGATGGTTTCCACCCGCGCGCGAATTGCAGGATCCAGAATAGTCATACTGGGGTTGTTCTGGCGAGGGCGGATGTTTATCAGCGCCTCGAATTGTACCTCCTGGCTAAAGGGCAGCCAATCGGCACCCCAGATGTCTTCCTGGCGGCTGCCATCCTCCAACAATACCTGTTCGCAATCGGCATGTAGCTCTCCGCCACCAGCCAGCAATTCGCGGCGCACGTCAACAGCCAACTTGATGTAGGATTCCAATGATTGTAACATCTCGCCCATCATGGCCGGAGTTACGCGACGACGGACGATGTAGATAACGGCCTCTGACATCTTGGCTCCTTATGTGCTTCGGTTTACTTACGCATTTCTATTGGATTAGACCCGAAACTCGGCCCACAAAATGCGGTGGTCCGAGATGTAGTAGCGCATGTAGGCGATGAAATCCTCGCGGCTGCGCGTTTCCCATAGGGTGGCAAAGAGAGCGCCGTCAAAGTCGAACACGCCCGATTTGCCCGTAAACTCGCTCTGGGTCTCGCCGGGGAAGAAGGCGATCTGATCGTAGTGGCTGTCCGTGGCGATGCTGGAGCCGATCTCGGTAGAGTGCTCTGGCAGATGCAACCCGCGCTTGGTGAGCGCCTGGTAGATCGGGTCGCCGGGCTCTACCTTGGGCAGGTTAAAGTCGCCCAGCACAATGATGTCGCGGGTGTAGGCGTTCTTGCTTTTGCGCCGCAGGTCGGCCCAGCGTCCCACCGCATAGGCCTCCAGGCTTCTGCGGTTCTTGGAAATTGTGCTGTCTGAGCCGAAGTAGAGATGGACGTTGACCAGGACAAAGGTGAACAAACCGCACTGGAACGCGGCCAGGTAGGGGTTGCGGTCGAACCCGTCGAATTTCTGTTGGGTTATGGGCAGCTTGATGTAACGGTGGTCGCTGGGTGGTATGGCTACTTCGCCCACCTTCTCCAACAGGGTCACTTTGCTGGCGTCGTACAGGAACCCCAGGCGTTCGTCGTTGCCGGCATAGTCCGAAAACAACACCCGGAACGACGATGGCAGATGAGGCTGGATGGCGCGCAGGCCGCTGAGGTTGTCGTTGATCTCCTGCATGGCCACCAGATCGAACCAACTGACGAGCTCTGCGATCAACCGATAGTCCTTGTCCCGGCGCTCCTGCATGCCCAGGTTCGCCACGTTCCACGTGGCCACCAGCAGCCGGTCCACCGCCTTGTCTGGGATGGCCCGTCCTGGCTTGTTCTGGCGATAGGCCCACAGGGCGTCTATCTCCGAAGGTGGGTCATAGTCATGGGTAAAGTCGGGTTTGTCAAAGGGTGGCATAGGTCACCTCTTACTCTGGTAGTTGGTCCAGAAACACCGGCGCCAGCATCTGTTCCACCGGGGCGTATTGGTCGGTCAGCATCACCGCGCGCCCCTCGGCCAGCAGGGCATCGGTGTCCTCTTGGTTGAGCAATCGGCGCGCCAGGAGCGGGTTACCGTCGCCGGCATCTAGGGTCTCAAAAGAGGCCAGGTCCAACGGCGTGTCGCTGGCAATGAGCACGAAAGTGCTGCGCGGCGACCGTCGCCACGACTCGGCGGTGGGGGCCAGGTAGACGTGGCGAAAGGTCTGGCGCAGGGTGTGGGTGTAGGCCCGCAGGAAATGCCCCCACGCACCGTCAATGATATTGACCACATAGAGGCCGTCGTCTGCCAGCCAGGCGCGCACCCGATCGTTGAACTCTTTGGTGGTCAGGTGATAGGGCACGGAAAAGTCGTTGAAGGCGTCGCCTATGACCAGGTCGTAGGCTTTGGTGGGCTCCCGTTCCAGGAAGAGCCGGGCGTCCTCGTTGTAGGTCACGATCTCTGTATCGCGGCTCAGCCCCAGCAGGTCGTAGGCCACCTGGGTGACGCCCGGGTCAATCTCGATCACGCGGATGTCGCTGTGCGGATAGACCGCCTCTATGTAGCGGGGAAAGGTATACCCACCCCCGCCGATAAAGAGGGCGCGCAGGTGGTCGTCCCGCTGAGCCCTGTAGGCCGTGACTTCGGCATACATCTGCTCGTAGCCGTAGACCAGTTTGGTCGGGTCCTCTAGGGAGGTGTAGCTGTGGAGCAGCCGGTCCAGGAAGAGCGCGCGCACCGGCTGACCGTCCTTCTCTTCCTCTTTGACCCTGATGCAAAAGTAGTTGGTCTCGCGGGTGCAGGGGCCGCGCAGCCATCCCTGGTTGAAGGCCAGCATCGTTCCGCCGGCGAGGATCAGGGCCGAAAGGAGCATCAACGGCCAGCGGTTCCCCAGAAGGAAAAGCAGGCCCAGAATCAGGAGCACCAGCGCCACTCCCCAGACGATGGCGTGAGTGCCGAACCACGAGATGAGCACAAAGCCTGTGGCAAAGGTGCCGACGATGCTGCCCACGGAACCGGCGGCGTAAATCTTGCCCACGGTGCTGCCCGTCTTGGCCAGGTCGCGCACGGCCAGTTTGGCCACCACAGGCGAGATGGTGCCCAGGATGGCACAGGGGACGAGGAACAGGAGGACGGTGAGGGCCACGATCTCGATGACGAGGGCCAAGTTGCTGGAGGTGAGTTTTTCCAGTGTGGTGAGCCTGTCCATCACGTCCACGGCCAGGATGCCCAAGGAAGACAGGCCGCCCAGCAAAAAGATGCCTCCCAGGAGGCGTGGGGAAGCCCAACGGTCGGCCAGCCGCCCGCCCAGGTAGTTGCCCAGGCTGATACCGGCCAGCACCACCCCGATGACGCTGGTCCAGGTGTACAGCGACACCCCGACATAGGGGGCGATGATCCGTCCGGCCACCAGTTCCAGGATCATGATGCAGGCGCTGGAGACAAACACGATCAGGTTGGGTTGCCAGAGCCACGTGTGCCGCAATGGAGCGGGTTGGGTTTCTGTGGAGGTAGGTGTGGATTCCATAAAGCCGCCGAATGTGGATTTCAGACCCTAAGAGTTTCTGAAACCCCTTATGGTCTGTATCTAGATTATACAACAATCCGTCCAAAATGTAAACAGCCCCAGATACACTGATGCCATGATGCTATGGCCCGCTTGACAAAAACTCCTTTCCGCGTATAATACTAACCAAGTATGTAATAACCAAGTAAGTAACCCGGTTCTTGCCTGGTGGAGAGGTGGGCCGTGGCGATCAAACACGCCCTGCTGGGTTTGTTGGCTGAGGGGCCCAGGCATGGCTATGAACTGAAGACAGCTTTCGATGAGACGGTAGGCGAGCGCTGGTCGCTGAACATCGGCCAGGTGTACAACACGCTCAACCGGCTGGCGCGGGACGGGTACGTGGTGTTGCGAGAGGAAGTGGAACAGGAATCCCGCCCCGACAAAAAAGTCTATGCCATCACCGAGGCGGGACGGGAAGAGCTGTTTCGCTGGCTGGCCGAGCCCGTGGAAAAGCCCCGTCGCCTGAAGGATGAATTTTACATCAAACTGGTTCTATGCAAGGAACTGGGCTACGGCGACCTGCACAGCCTTATCTGGAATCAGCGCAGGGCCTATTTGCAGCTCATGCGCGTGCTCCGCGAGGCTCAGAGCGAGATCAACGCCGAGGAGGACCCCTTCACCGCGCTTCTGGTTGAGGGGGGTATCCTCCACGTAGAGGCTGATCTGCATTGGCTGGATCGGTGCGAAGAGATGTTGGGCACTGAGTGACTGGGGGAGATGGGAGCATGTCATTGCGAGGGCGTTAGCCCGAAGCAATCTCGGAGATTGCTTCGCTGCGCTCGCAATGACGTTTTCCGAGGAGGTATGATATGCGATCTTGGTCTGCTTTTGCTTTCCGCAACCTGTGGGTACGAAAAGACCGCACCCTGCTGACGATGGGGGGCATTGTGCTGGGGGTGGGGTTGATCCTGGCCACCAGCGTCGCCACCCATAGCGCCAAAGTCTCGGTGCGAAAGCTCTTTGAGGCGGCGGCGGGGCGGGCGGACCTGGTGGTGACCAGCGATTCCCCGGCCGAGGGCGGGTTCAGCGAGCAGGCCCTGCGCCGGGTGCAGGGCACACCGGGGGTGGCCGCTGCCGCGCCTCTGGCACAGACGGTCACCCTCCTGGCTGAGGATGCCGACCAGGTATCACTGGTGTCCTTCGTCGTCGAGCTCTCAGGTGGCCTGCTGCTCCTCGGCGTGGATCCCGACCTCGACCCCCAGGTGCACACGGTGCGCATCGTCGAGGGCCGCTTCTTCGACGGTCGGGTGGACAGGGACAAGCAGGTTATCATCTTGACCAGGGATTACGCCCAGGAGAAGGGGTTGGCTGTAGGCGATGACGTCGAGCTGCTGGTGGCTGATGGGACTGAACCCTTCGAGATCGTGGGGTTGATGACCAAGGAAGGGCTCGGTTATTTCCACCGTGGACGGGTAGGGCTTTTGCCCCTGCGCACCGTCCAGCGGGTTTTCGAGCGGGGCCGCGAGATAGATCAGATAGATGTGGTGGCCGCAGCGGGGACTGACACGGAGCAACTCAAGGTGGACTTGCAAGCGACGTTGGGTCGGCGTTACGCCGTGACCTACCCTGCCGCCCGGGGCAAGTTGGTCGAGCAGATGATCGCCAGATACGCCCAGGGGACAGATCTGGCCAGCACCCTGGCTCTGTTCGTGGGGGCCTTTCTCATCTACAATACTTTCTCCATGACGGTGCTGGAACGCACCCGCGAGTTGGGACTGTTGCGCGCTCTGGGGGCGACGCGGGGCCGTGTCCTCCGCTTGCTCACCGCCGAAGCCCTGCTGATGGGGGCCTTGGGCTCGGTGCTGGGTGTGTTCCTTGGGCTGGGCCTGGCTCACTCGCTGCGCGATGTCCTGGCCTCCTATTCCAACGTAGAGGTGGTGGCCTTCCAGGTGCCACCTGGGGGGTTGTTCCTGGCGGCCGGTGTAGGGGTGGTGGTCACGGTGTTGGCTGCCCTGCGGCCTGTCTGGCGGGCCAGCCGGGTCCCCCCGGTGGAGGCTCTGCGTCCCAGGGCGGCCGCTGGAGGGAGAGATGTGACTCCTCGTCGGGTCTGGATTGGGTTGGGGGTGATGGTCCTGGCCTCGCTGGCTTTGTTCCTGCCCATGGACAAGGCAATGCGTGTGCCCGCTATCTATGTCGGTACACTCGCTCTGCTGGGTGGGGCGGCTTTCCTCTCGCCCGTTTTGGTCAGGCCCCTGGAGAGGATGTTGCGTCCCCTGATCCGTCCATGGGGGCACGAAGGGCTGTTGGGCAGCGCCAACGTGCGCCGTGACCTGGGCCGCACGGCCCTGACGGCCTCTGCCCTGATGATGGGTTTGACCATGGTAGTGGGCTTTGGGGCCTTTAGTGCCAGTGCCATGGTCGAGGTGAAACGTTACACAGACAGCTTTAACTGTGATCTGTTCGTCTATGCACCTCGACCCTTGCGCCTGCGTCTGGCTGATCAGTTGGCGACTGTGGAGGGGGTGCAGACGGTCATGCCGGTCAATTTCATCCCGACGGAGCGGGTGCCGCCGCCCGACGATCCCCATGGCGCCCGCGACGCCCTGACTTATACCGCCATTGACGTGGGCTGGTATGATGAGGCTCCTATGCTGTTCGCAGCGGGGCAGGGCGATCCGCGGCCCATGTTGGATCGTCTGGCTCAGGGTGATGCGGTCTTTATCTCTACCTTGCTGGCCGAGCGCTACGATCTGGGCAAGGGCGATACCATCCGTCTGCGGACGCCCACGGGGGAGCACGACTTCCTGGTGGCTGGGGTAGCCATCAATTACGCTTCCAACGGATATGGGGTCTTTGGACCGTGGGAGGATGCTCGCCGCTATTTCCGTGCCCGCCAGGCGAGCAACTTTGACCTGCGAGTCGCGCCCGGCACTTCGGTCCAGGAAGTGCGTCAAAGGATCAAGGAACGTTTCGGCAAACGCTACCATCTCCAGGTGGAGACTGATGAAGAGTTCCAGGTGCGGACGCTGGCCTATGCAGAAGAGGCCATGCGTTACATGGACCTGTTTGTGCTCATCGGGTTGATCATCGCTGCGTTGGGGGTGCTGAACACCTTGCTGGTCAACGTGCTGGAGCGGGTACGTGAGATCGGGGTGTTGCGGGGCCTGGGGATGACGCGGGGACAGGTGATCAAGATGATCCTGGCCGAGGCCGGGATGCTGGGCGGGATCGGCGGCCTGTTGGGGGTGCTACTGGGTACCTACCTCTCCCGCATTTTCGTGGACATGGCCAATGCCGTCTCTGGCTATGAGTGGGGCTACGTGTTTCCCAGTGAGGCCATCGTCACCGGGCTCGTGTCCGCCCTGCTGGCGGCGTTTCTGGCTGCCCTCTACCCTGCCTGGCGGGCGGCGAGGCTGGATGTGGTGGAAGCGATCAGGCATGAATAGCTGGCTGGTTTTTGGGGGCGAGAACTATTCACAGCCATGGAAATATTATCACTCTGAGGGGGTGTCAAGGGGAACTTTGGCCGCCATGACCCCTAGACAAAGGCGGGGATTGCGGGTATAATAAGGTTGCCTCGGATAAGCTTTGTGATCTTTGGCTACAAACATCAGGGTTCACGCATCTACTTCTCTGCTGTCAGCGAGGAAGCCACAGACCGTCGCGAATAAGCGGCCTGCCGCGTTAGGAATAGTTTAATGAAAAAACGCATTTGTATAGCTATATTGGCTGTGGGATTTAGCGGACTGGTGGCTGAGATACTCCTTTTAAGGGAACTTTTGATTGTTTTTTCAGGCAACGAACTTTGCATCGGCATTATTCTAGCCAACTGGCTTATTCTTGAGGCTTTTGGATGTTTCTTTCTTGGCAGGAAAGCTGAGAAATCCAAAAATGAGCTTGAAAAATTTACAGTCATTACGATTCTGTTTTCTTTATCTCTATTCATAGCAATTTTTCTGACACGTATCCTGAAACGAGTAATCGGCATTTCTATTGGTGAAAGTATCGGATTTTTGCCAATGTTTTATTCCTCTTTTCTTATACTTTTACCGGTAGGCATACTTCACGGCGCATTATTTACTTTTAGCTGCCGGATTTATTCCATGTTTTCCGGCCAGGATGCGTCTTCTGTCGGCAGGGTTTATGCTTATGAGACAGTGGGCACAATTGTCGGCGGAATTGTCTGTACCTATCTGTTCATTCCCTATCTTAATACATTTCAGGCATCCTCAGGGCTCGCTCTGTTGAACTTTGTAGTATGCCTTGTTTTACTTGCCCCTTACTGGAAAACCGGACTATTTCAAAAAACAATTCTGGTTATCTTGAGTGTACTTGTCTCTTTTTCTGGTTATTTGGTTTTTGCCAGTCAGGCGGACAAACTGCATCATTATTCAATCAAAGCGCAATGGAAAAACCACAATATCGTTCATTACCAGAACTCACAATACGGCAATATCTGCATTATAGAAAACCAGGGACAATACATTTTCTTTCAAGACGGTATTCCAAATGTTATAACGCCTATTCCGGATATACCATTTATTGAAGAGTTCGTTCACCTTCCGCTTCTTGCCCATCCTGAACCCAGAAAACTCCTTATCTTGAGTGGGGGGGCAGGCGGTATAATCAATGAGGCATTAAAACATTCATCGCTAGAAACAATCGAATATGCAGAACTTGACCCGCTCCTCCTTGATCTATTTAGAAAATTCCCCACACCGCTGACTGAATCCGAATTGAATGATAGAAGAGTAAAGATAAAACATATTGATGGCCGTCTGTTAGTTAAAACAACACGGAATACATACGACTTGATTTTAGTAGGGATTATGGAGCCGTCGAATTTACAAACAAATAGATTCTTTACAAAAGAGTTCTTTTTCCTTGTAAAAACAAGACTGAATAAAGGGGGCATATTTGTCCTTGGGTTGCCCGGTTCTTTAACTTACTCAAATGAAGAATTGAAAAACCTAAACAGTTGTATTTTTCATACTCTGAAAAGTGTCTTTTCTTATATTAGAGTAATTCCTGGTGATGGCACAAATCTTTTCTTATTATCAGATTCTCAGGAAATTCTAATAATTGATAGGATACGGATTATAGAAAGATTGAACCAGCGGAACATCAAAGCAGAGGTGATTGTTCCCTGGTACATTGAGGAAAAGTTGCATCACGGATGGCAGGACTGGTTCTCTAATTTTATTGAAGGGAGTAGTCAGAAAATCAATTCTGATTTCAACCCCGTGGGACTGTTTTACAGCATCTCTCATTGGAATGCACTGTTTGCACCTTCACTTCGCTGGCTTTTCAGGCAATTTGAGAGGACAAACTTGAGGACTATTGTTCTTTTGTTTGTCATTTTTCTTCTTCTTTATTTCTTTTTTCGATCAAAAAACATACGATTCTTCCGGGCAGGCATCCCCTTATCCATTATCACAACAGGTTTTGCCGGAATGATATTCGACCTTGTGTTAATTTTTACATTTCAATCAATTTATGGATATGTGTTTTCATGGATTGGGCTTCTTGTGGCATCTTTTATGGCAGGGGCTGCTTGTGGAGCAATGCTCATAACAATAGTTCTGGCACGGATAAAAAATTGTTTTAAAATTTTTATAAAAATTGAACTGGCAATAATCTTTTTTTCTATTGGATGCCCTTTTATATTTCTTGCCCTCCATGAATATCTGGGCAGTCCGGGCGTATTTTTTCTCAGGATGCTATTTTTAGTTATTTCATTTATCTGCGGACTTTTAATTGGTTCTCAATTTCCTTTGGCAAACAAGATCTATCTAAGGAATAGCACAAGTTTAAGCAAGACAGCCGGGTTGCTTTATGCTTCTGACCTGCTGGGCGGGTGGTTTGGAGGAATTATAGGCGCTGTTGTGCTTTTGCCTGTTCTTGGCCTTGTTGGTACCTGCATCACAGTGGGGCTCCTTAAATTGACAAGCTTCATTGTTTTAACCACCCAGCCCAGTCGGCGTCCATGAGGAGATAAAAAATGAAAGATAATTTTCTTGAAAAAATTACACGACGAGATTTTCTGAAAAACACAGCCGAACTGTGTTTCAAAATAGGGCTGTCTTCAATCTTCCTTTATTCCTGTAAGCCAGATGCTTCTCGCAATAAAACAACGACTCCAGTTAAAGAAGCTTCTATCACTAAAACACCGACAGCAGTTATAAAACCTTCTATCACTAAAATACCGACTCCAGTTAAGAAATCTGGTATTACAGGCTCTGATTTTGAACCGGCTTATCTGAAACTTCACAAAGCAGGTGAACTTGAAAAGCGAGCAGAAGAACTCTGGGCCATTATGGAAAGATGCCAGCTCTGTCCGAGAAGATGTGGTGTTAATCGTCTTGAAGGAAAAAGCGGATTCTGTGGTGCTCCTGGTGCAACACTTGTTGTTTCAGCGGCTCATCCGCATTTTGGCGAAGAAAGACCACTCGTTGGAAATGGTGGTTCAGGGACAATCTTTTTAACCCATTGCAATTTGCGGT
>Ga0180438_10011606_pt1 | contig 10620 bp, 11 predicted proteins | sample SS_ome_12_FD_132455 | JGI IMG/M metagenome (GOLD analysis project Ga0180438, IMG submission 132455) | Hypersaline lake sediment archaeal communities from the Salton Sea, California, USA - SS_3_D_2 metaG | ecosystem: Environmental > Aquatic > Non-marine Saline and Alkaline > Hypersaline >... | reverse complement strand
TAATACTAAAGGTACTTTTTATATGTCACGAGAATGTATTAATTTAATGAAAAGAAATAATTATGGACATATTATTAACCATTCTCCACCTTTACTTAATACTGATAATATGGAAATATATAAAGATAAAACTGGCTATATGATAAGTAAATTCGGTATGTCTATGGTAGCTTTAGGAATAGCTGCAGAATTTAAGAATACTGGAATTGCAGCAAATGCAATTTGGCCAAAAACCGCTATTGAAAGTAATGCAGTAATAAAAACTGGATTGGGAGATAAAAAAAATTGGAGAAAACCAGATATTATTTCAGATGCTATTATCCAAATGTTACTTGAAAATACCAATTATTTTACTGGACAACAATGGATAGATGAAGATTATTTAAGAACAAAAGGAGTTACTAATTTTACAAAATATCAATGTGTAAAAGGTAAAGAACCTATTCCTTTAAATGAACTTTTTAATAAAATGAAATTAAAATAGATAGTTAATATATAATGGATTTAGCAGAATTAAATATACCGACTGGTCTAGGTTGGAGTGTAATTTGGATTTTAATTGTATTAGTTTTAGGAAGACGTCCTTTTCCTCAGGCATTATTAAGTGGTTTGGCATTCTTTGTTTGGTGGTGTATTATAAGTGTTATTTTATATATAATTTGTAAAGGAACAGGTTATTGTTTTTAAATTTTTTTCTTTTTAGTTTTTTTTATGTTTTTTCTTTTTAGTTTTTTTATGTTTTTTTGATTTTTTTCTTTTTTTTGATCCACCTTTAGATTTTTCTTCTTTTTTAACATCTGATAAATTAAAATTGGGTTTACTAAAACAATCGTAAGTGGGTTCAAACTTAGGATCAAAAATTCCTTCACTATTTTGTTGTCCAATTAAATATCCTTGTTTATAAATACAATTTATAAGAGTATATTTTTTAATTAAATCCGGGGCTTTATTTTCTAAAATAAAGTTGGCTTCATCCTCTAATTCATCTGGAAAATTATATACAAAAGGTAAATCTTTTTCATCAATACACATATCATCACATGCAGTTCCACCAGTTCCAACAACAAATTGTTCCACTAAATGATCGCCTAAGATAATTTGACATTGTTGAAAATGATGTATATCAGCACATAAATAAAATTTATTAGCATTTGAAAATTTATTATATATTTCATTAAATAAATTAATACCAATATTATTAAGCATAGTTCCTTTTTTTTGACCATCTTTATTTTTAATAGAAACAATTGGATCATGACCACAAATAGCAATATTTTTAATTTCTTTATCATTAGAATAAACAGTTGCTAATTTTAAAAGATGATCTATTTCATTTTTAACCAATTGATTAAAATCTTCATATTCCCATTTAATATCAGATAAAGTTATTTCTTTTGATTTATTTGATTTTAAATGAATTTCTTTTAAGGTTTCATTTTGAAAAATATCAATACAATCTAGTTCTGGAGAGCCTCCTTTTAATGTTTCATCTTTATCTTTTTTTTTTTCTTTTTTATCTTTTTTTTTTAAATCAGGTAAAAAATCATCAGTAAATAAAATTGATGTTGTAAATAATAAGAGAGTATTATTAAATTTTACATGTCGTTTATTAAAATTAAAAAGATCTTTATATTTTAATTCACTTTGTAAAATAATACAATGATCATTTATTTTTTCATCTTGAGTATTAACTAAATTATTTTCATATTGTAAATCATGATTACCCATTAATATATAAATTTGTGATAGTTTGTTAGAAATATAATAAAGTGTTTCTAAACATTTAAATCCGGAATTTAATTGTTCTTCATTAAAAATTTTATCTTTGGTCTTATCTTTATTTTTTTGAGGATAATAATTGTCTCCTGCAATAACATAAAATTTTGGACTTCCATTTTTTTGTGCATTTATTGTTAAATTAGACATTACATTACTTAGTCCATTTAATTGTGGATCATTAATATCACATTGTCCTTGATTCCAACAACCAAAAAATATAAAATTATCATTAATTTTTGACATATATAATATATTATTTATTTTATATTTTCTATATCGTAAATTAAAAATAAAAGTATAATATCACCAAAAATAGCAGCAGTATTAGCTAGAATCATAGGATAAGCTTTTAAATATAAGGCAAAAATTAAAAAACAAGTAGATCCCAATAAATCAAGAATAATAAATCTATAATCTAATCCAGAAGTTAAACGAGTTTTAAATACATGATAAATTTGTGGAAAGAGTCTAATAGAAAATAAAAAAGTTCCCAAATAACCTATTAATCTTGCTATATTTCCAGAATTTATATTTTTCATATATATAATAATTTCAATAAAAATAAAATTATTATAAAATTGAATAGAATAAATATAATAATAAGAATATTGATGCAAGAAGAGATATTGAAAATATCTGAAATAGAAGAATTAGTAAAAAAAGGCAAGATATCTTTAACAAAGCTGATAAAAACGCAAAAATTAACTATGGAATTTTGTAAAGAATATGTATTAGATAAAGATGATAAATATTGTTTAACTGAAATGGATAAATATATAACATTAAGTGATATTTTAAGCTATCAAAAACATTTAAAAAGAAGTGATTTTGAAATTTAAATTTCTAAACTAATAGAATTTCTGGAGTCTTTTTTAGATTTTTTTTTCCCTGCACGTGAGTTAGTAGTATTCATTTCTTTTAAATCTTTAATACTAATTGTACTGTCATCTCTGTCAGAAACATCAACATTTTTGGTTTTAAGACCAGCTAATATACTAGATAAATCACTAGGACCTTTCATTTCTGGTCTAGTTTGAGGTTTTTGATTTCTTTCATGAGTAACATCTCCAAATTGATTTTCTAAGGAGATACCTGGATCTTTGTTAACTGACATATAAGGTTTATTATTAGGAACAGTGGGTAAAGAGGATTTATTTATTTTAGTTTCAACAGGTGCAGGAGGTACACCAACAGCGGGAGGAGTTTCATCATCTCTTCCAATAAAATTATTCATAAATCCGCCAAAACCAGGATTATCTTGACTCATAGTATTAGCGGCAGCTTGAGTAAATTGTTTCATAAGTTCAGGATTTTGTTTCATAATATCGTCCATACCAGGCATAGAAGATTTAAACATGGTATTAGTCATATGAATCATAAGAGCGGAACCGCCAAGTTGGAATAATAATTTAATTTCAGGAGCCATTTGAGCTTTAGATTTATATTTATCATGTAATTCGGCAAATATTTCATCATAATCTTCAATATTTTCATGAACTTGTTCACTCCATCCATCAAGTTTAATATCAAAAGGATCAAATTTATTATTAAGGAATTCAAGTCCAGTTAAGCAGGCCATTAACATACGTCCTTGAAATCGGATACTGTTACTTTTTTCTTTTTCCGCCATAACCATTTCATATTCACCCATCATTTCATCAAGATTAGAGTCCATAGAATATTTTTTAGTTAATGTAACACCTCTTTTTTCAAGAGCTTCAAGTTTTCTAAGGAATTTAAATTTTTCTTTTAATAATTCTTCTTTAGAGAGTTTAGGAGTAGCAGGGATATCAGGATTTGGAATATTATTAAAAGGTGTAAAACCGTCCCATGTTTTATCATTTTTTTCTTTTTTAATATCTTCAACATTACCAAAATTAACTTTTAATTTTTCAGGTTCGTCAGAAAGTGGTACAGTTTTAGTAGTTTCAATTTCTATATTAGTATCAGATTGATAGGGATTACTAGTGTTAGATCTAGAAAATTGTGGAGTAAAAATATCAGATTTTTTAGTTAGAGAAGGATTAGGAGTGGAAGTAATTTCAGAGAGATCATTAAGTTCATTTTCTAGTTTTGTAATATCTTCTAAATTAATATCGGAAGAAGGTGATTTTGTATCTTTTCTTTTTTCATTCATTAAAAGCTCAATACCTCCTCCAAAGTTAACAGATTGTTTAGGAGTATCAGTGGATAGAGAAACAACATCAGAGGAAGGTATATTATTGATATCAATAATTTCAGCTTCTAGTTCCGCCATTATGTTAATATTAGAACTTTTAATTTTAAGTAATACGAAATTAAATATTTAAATATTTATTATGAATCAAGAAATAATATCCTTGTAAGAAAGAATCTGCTAAATCATCTTTTTTGTTATATTTATTAAAAAATTCAATATTATTGAGATTATGCTTAATTAATAAATTTTTACAAGTTTCAATTCCTAATTTTTTTCTTTCATTGTAAGTAGTATTTTTTTCATTTAAAAAATATTTTAGTTTATTTTGTGAAGATATAAATTCTATATGATTAAAATTTTTCATAATAAAATATTGAGTGAGCATACCTTGAATAGTTTTCATTCTATTTGCTATAGGAGAAATTTGATTTTCTATTAATATATAATTAATACTACTTAAAGAAAAATCTATTTTATCAAGATTTTTTTTGAGAGATATTCCTAATTCTACAATATTAAAATCATCAGCTTTTTCTTCTTTTTTGATATCAAAGAAATTTAAATCTAGATAAGACTTTATTTTATCTAATAATTCATTTTTTTTAATTTGATTATGAGAGATATCATATTCTAAAGCTTTTTCTTTTAATTTTGTTAGTGTATATTTTTTAATTAAATTATAATTATCTTGATCGGTGGGTACTCTTAATTCTTCTTTTTTTGCATGGTATTTGCAATAAAAAAGATTATTTTTAAAATATTTAGCTGGTTTATCTGAAATATTACATTTACAACAAAAATTATTATTTTCATTGCAGAGGTCTAATATTTTCCAATCATGGATTATTAAGATACCATTATTGACTTCCAATAAACAATATGCTAAATTTTTAATACCCACATCAAAACTTAAAATCTTCATATATAATTTATTTATTATTTTTTAAATAAATTATAATTATTGTAATTTGAAAGTAATAGGATTACTTTTAATTTCTTGTAATCTATCTCTTGAAAGATATAAATTTTTAAGATCACTATTTTGATATCCAATTGGTCTACATCCATTATTAGGTAATGCACACCATTGATATAAATATGGTTGGTTTGGCATTGTTTCTGCATTTTGAAAATATGGACAACAACCACAGTCATTACAAGCTTCTAATTGATTTAATTGAACAATTTTATCTGCATTATTAGTAAGATATAATCTATATTCACTATTATTAGAAATTCCAGCATCTTTTTTAATTATTTTATCAATTTCATTTCCTGGAAGCCAACTGGAAAAATTTCTGCCATCACTCATTAATGGAGGGGCAGAATTATAAACATTATTAGAACCAGAATAACAAGTACCCCAACTCATAATATATTATTTATATATATTTTAATTTTAAATAGAATTTTCTTTGCTTATTAATTCTAATAATTCAGCTTTTTTAAGTTTGGATATATCATTATTTGTATTTAGTCCTTTTTTTGAAACATATTCTTGTAATTCTTTTACATTCATTTTATTTAATGATTTATTTTTTTTTTTAGAATCTTCAGAGATATTTGGGTCATTATTTTGGTCATTATTTATTTCTTCCAAATTAGCTGAATTCATATCAATTACTTTAATTACATCAGTTTCTTCTAAAGTTAATTCACTTGGCAATAAATCTGTATTAACTTCTACTCCTTCTGAATCCATTTGTAAAATATTAGCTAAAATCTCCATAGTTGGAACTCCTGTCTCTCCACCTAAATTTAATATATTTAATTGTGATGTATCTTTTTCATGTAATTCAGTTTTAGTATTTATATCTTCACTATCTTGTAAATTTAATTTATTTAAATTAATATTATCATCATCAGATTCATCAGACTCATTAGATTCATCAGACTCTTCAGAGTTATTATCATCATCTTCATCATCTGAAATATCTATTTTTTCTTCATTAAAATTTACATTATTATTATTAGTTTGTGTTTCACCAGCAGTTTGAGGAATTATATTACCAGAAATAAAAGTTTGTAATATTTTTCCTTGATTAATTATACTACTTTCTAAAACATTAATTCTAGTATAGAAATAATAAAAAAGAGCTCCTCCAATTAAAAGAGAGATAGCTAAAGGAAATAATAATGAAACATCAAAATTAATATTTAATCCTAGCATTTAAATTATAATAATAAATTAAAGAAATTCTTTTAACGAAAATCCTAAATAGAATTTTTATAAAGAAACCTGTGGAATTGTTTCTTGAACTGATGTTATAATTTTGGTAGGATATTTTAAATCTTTTAATACTTTACTTCCACCTCTTATTTTGGATATTCCTTTTTCTATTTTATAAGTATAATCAAAATTATTATTTTCTTTATTATTTAATACTTTCATTTTTAATAGTTCAATTGATGAATATTTTTCTAATTTTTCACATAAATCAGAATAATGTGTTGTTAAAATAAAATTTAAATTTTTATAATTATTTAAATATTGTAATAAACTAAAGGCACTACTTATAGCTTCATATGGATTAGTTCCTGAATATAATTCATCAAATATACAAAAATGGTTTTTATTTGCAGGATTTTCTGAAATTTTATCTATAATTTCTTTACATCTTCTTGCTTCAGCTTGAAATAAACTATCTCTCCCTGAGGTATCAGGAATATTAATATAAGAATGAATATAATGATATAATTTTAAAGAAGCACTTTGGTAAAATCCTGCTCCGACTTGTTGATTTAATAATATATTTATGGCACAGGATTTTAAAATAGTAGTTTTTCCACTTGCATTAGGTCCAGTGATAACTATATGTTTATTAAAATTAACAGAATTAGTAATAGGATGATTATATTTAAGGGGAGCATAAAATAAATTATTAAATTTTGTTTCTTTTTTAGAATAATGAGAGAAATTCATAAGATTTAATGAAATATTTTTTTTGATTTCTGAGAGATTTTCTAAATATCCATTAAAATAAAATGAATATTCTAAAGAATTTAAATGATTTTCATCATTCTTTAAATTATAAAATAATTTTAATATAAAACCTAATTGTTGTATTTTTTTTAAATTTAATCTGTAGTCAGTAACATCATTTAATTTATTTTTAAAAGATTCTAAGAAATTACAATGATTATTTAAATTGTTATTAAATAATTTATAACATTTAAAGTTTTTAGATATATTTGTAAAGTTTTTCATATTTTCTATTGTTAAATCTAAATAATTTTTAAGTTTAAATATAGATTCATGAATGTATTTTAAATTAGCAAAATATTGAATACATTGTTTTACATTTTGAAAAATTTGATAAACAAAGAAAAAAAGTGAAACACCAATATATACTTTTTTTTCTAATCCTATACTACTAAAATCTTCAAATAATCCTCCTAATGCATGTCCCTTAAATGATTTTTTTAAAAATTCAATATATTTATTTAAGGTTATAGGATAACCTTGTATTTTAATTAAAAAGAAAGGAATAATTAGTAAAATAAGAGGAGTTAATAAAGCTATTATAGGAGAAGTAATGTTATAAATTGATAATACTAATAAAAGTATTTCATTTTGATTTAAAAATTTAATGTCAAAAAAATCAAAATCTATATAAGAAAATTCTTGATTAAAAAATTTATTATCTTTTATTTCTTGATAAAGATCATTTATTTCATTAAAACAAATATCTGTTGATTTTTTATATTCTAATTTTTTAATTACTTCTTTAGTTTGTTCTAAATAATTTTTATCATAACTAAAATATTCACTCCATAGATCTAAGGATTTTTCACCAAATATAGTTTGAGGATTTAAGATATAATTATAAATAGATTCATGGTTTTTTGTTTTTTTTAATTCTAAATCATTAATAACATTTTCGTCTATTTTTTGAATTTTATTTTGATATAATAAAGGTAATTTAAAATTTTCTAAAGTCATTTATAATTATTATATAATTAAATCGGTAAAAAATTACGTGATTTCTAAAATTCCTTTGGTAATTCTGGAATTGATGTAGAATAAAATTCTTCTATTTCTTTTAATCTTTTTACATCTCTTTTTGTGATAAAATTAATTCCTAATCCTTTTCTTCCAAATCTGCCACTTCTACCAATTCTATGTAAATATGTATGTACATCATTTGGTATATCAAAATTGACTACTGTACTAACTTGTTGGATATCTATTCCACGAGCTGTTATGTTTGAAGAAATTAAAACTCTATACTCTCCTCTAATAAATGATTTATAGCTTTCACTTCTTTCTTCTTTTCTCATGTTACTATGAATTTTGCAAACTGGAAATTTATCATTAATCATTGATTCATATAAATCATTAACTCTATTAATACTATTACAATAAATTATACATTGTGAAACAGATATATTAGTAAATAAATCTTTTAGAGTTTCAAATTTATCAGTGTCATCATTTAAATTAACAAAATATTGTTCTATTCCTTCTAAAGTTAATTGGTCATTTTTAACCAAAATTTCCTGCGGTTTTCGCATAAATCTATTTGTTAAGTTATGTATTTCATTAGGAAGAGTGGCACTAAATAAAGCTACTTGTACTGTTGTTGGTAATTTTTGAAATATATTATAAATTTGTTCTTTAAATCCAGATGAAAACATTTCATCAGCTTCATCTATTATAATAGTTTTAATTTTTTCCGTATGTAAATATTTTCTTAATAACATATCATTTATTCTTCCCGGACAACCTATTACAATTTTTGGATTATTTTTTAAATTTCTAATATTATCTTCACTTGATACTCCTCCTATCAATAATTCAGAAGAGAAATTTTCAATATATTGACTAATATTATCAACTACTTTTTTAATTTGTTCAGCTAATTCTCTAGTTGGTGCCATAATAATTATCTGTGTAGCATCTAATTCATAATCTATTAATGCTAAGGCACCAATTGTAAAACAACCAGTTTTACCAGTTCCTGATTGAGCTTGAGCAATAATATCTTTATTATTAATTAAAGGAAGAATAGCTTTTTCTTGTATTGGACTTGGTTTTTCAAACCCATAGGAATAAATTCCTCTTATTAATTGCATATTGCATTCTAGTTCTTCCCAACTTTTAATTGTTGAGCTTTTTTTTTCATTATCAATTTCTAATGACATAATTTAATTATAATATAGCATTTAAATCAATATTATAATTTATATTATTTTAAATAGATATAAAAATTTATGCTTAATAAAAAAGATGAAGAAGATAGAATTAGAAACATTTTTAACTAAAAAATCAGAAAATAGACATAAATTAGAAAAGGAGATAATTGATAAAATTAATCAGCTTACTAATATTGTTTGTGCTCCTGAATATAATAAAACACCAGAATTTATTGTAGAAAAATATAAAAAAAAGAAAAATAGGAGTGAAAGTTTTCATGATAATTTTGATTTTAATGTTACTGTAATTAAAAAAAATATTGGTATTGAAAAAGAAATAGATAATGTAAGAATATTATTAAATAAACTAACAGATACTTCATTTGACAGTATTACTCAAGATATTAAAAAAATTTTAAATAGAATAGTAGAAAATTTTGATGAAAATTTATTTGAAAAGGTAAGTAATTCTATGTTTAATATTTTTATTTCTAATATATTATATTCTAATATTTATACAAAATTAATCAATGAATTAACTGATTATGCTTTTATTCAAGAAATTATTAATAATAAATTAACTGATTTTAGTTTATATTTTCAGGAGGAAAAAGTTAAAAATAATTTGTCTACATTAACTTTTGATGAAATTTCTGATAATAATAAAACTTTTGATAAAAAAAGAGGAGAAGCTCAACTATTTACTAATTTATTAGTTATCAAATATATTAATAAAAATAAATTTATAAGTGTATTAGAGAATTTAATGGATTTATTTTTTGAAATTACAAATCTTACTGATAAAATTTCTTTAATTGATAAGTTATCTGATATTTTATTTATAATGATTAAAGATTCTTATCATTATTTGAAGAAAGAAAATTATTATCTAGAAATAGAAAGTAACATAAATTATATTTCAAATATGAAAATTAAAAGTAGACCAAGTATTTCTAATAAATCTATATTTAAATTTATGGATTTAAGAGATCTTATAAAAATTTAATATTCGGTAATAGAAAATAGAAATAATATAGAAGAAATATATATAATGGTACAATCACAATTAAATCCTTCTATTAATTTTCCTGAAATTAGATATGTAGATAAACAAGATTTGGGATTCAAAGCTCCTATTTATTCATTAACTCTATATAAAAAACCTATTATTATTGCGTTAGGTCAATTAAACACTAATTTTCAAGAAAGTTCTAATTTAGTTTATTTTCCAATTTATTTAATAGGAAATAAAAAAGTTGTTTTACAAATTGGAGTTTATGAATTTTTATCTAGTAATTTATCAAATGTTTTAGATAAAACTGGAGATTTAGATTTAGAATTAGCTGGTAATCCTTTAATTTATTCTTTTATTAAAAGTAATAAACTTCAATTAACTAATAATAATGAAGATTTATTTAAATCAGATAAAGTTCTCTCAAAAATAGAAGAAGTAGATGAAGATGTAAAAGAAATTAAAGATGATGCTGAAAAAGTTGAAGAAAGAGTAGAATCTGAAGAAGAGGAAG
>Ga0180438_10011605_pt1 | contig 10620 bp, 9 predicted proteins | sample SS_ome_12_FD_132455 | JGI IMG/M metagenome (GOLD analysis project Ga0180438, IMG submission 132455) | Hypersaline lake sediment archaeal communities from the Salton Sea, California, USA - SS_3_D_2 metaG | ecosystem: Environmental > Aquatic > Non-marine Saline and Alkaline > Hypersaline >... | reverse complement strand
TCCCAGGTCGGCGTGTCCCAGCGCACACCGTTGTGGGGCTCATGGCAATAGGCCATGTGGAACTGGCCGTCTAACAGGAACTTGAAGCCAGCGAATTCCATAGAGCCGTTGCCTTTGTAGTATTCCACCTGGTTCAGGGCGCGGTCCAGGTCTCCGGGCCACTCCAGCGTGTAGAAGACGCGACCGCGGATCAGCATCCGTCCTGCGCGGTCGATGTCGTAATAGGCGCCCACCGTGTCCACACCGCGAACGTTGTTGTCGTGGAACGTGGTGACACCCTCGGCAGCGAAAACTGGCTGGCCGATGTAAGCATAGTCGCGTGTCATCTCGACGGTGGGAACAGGAGCCACGCGCCGCAGGACATCCATGGCGCGGTGGTTGTAGAACACGCCTGTCGGTTTGCCGCTGGCGTCGCGCTCGATCACGCCCCCCACCGGATCCGGTGTGCTGGCGTTGATGCCGGCCAGCTCTAGAGCGCGGCTGTTGGCCGAACCATAGTGCCCACCCTGCTGCATCAACCAAACTGGGTGATTGGGCGACACCGGGTCGAGCTCGTCACGGCCTGGCAGACCGCCCTGCAGGACCAAATAGTAGCCCTGGATCCATTCCCCCTCAGGCGTCTGGGCGACAACCTCGCTCAGTTTGGTGCGCATTTCCTCAAAGTTCTTCACCTCTGGCGGCAGGAACGGTGCATACCATTTCTGCGTCAGGCCATACACCTGCATGTGGTTGTGCGGATCGATCAGGCCGGGGGTGACTGACCTGCCGGCCAGGTCGATGGTCTCCGTCTCGGCGCCGACCAGGGGCTGGATCTCGTCGTCGCGGCCCACGGCCTGGATCAGCCCATCTTTCACCGCTACGGCCTGGGCGATCGAGTCCTGAGCGTCGATGGTCCACACCCTGCCGTTGAGCAGCACAGTGTCGGCCGCCTGCTGGGCAGGTGCGGGCGGCGGTGCGGTGGGGCCGACGGTGTAAGTGGGCCGCGGTGTGGGAACGGGCGTCGCGGTGTCCGGCGCGCGCCTGCCCTCGCCAGCCCGCCGTCCGCAGGCCTGCAGCGCGCCTCCCAGTGCGGCAGCCACCACGGCAAATAGCCCCTTGATGAAATCCCTGCGAGCCATGCCTTTCATCTTCCGACCTCCTGTGAGCGGTGTGCTCACCGTCCGAGTATCGACTCTCAGAGGCTGCGTCGGTGCAATGAGCGCTAGCGTGTGGGAGTGCCACTGTGTTTGCTGTGTCTGAATGGAGCGGAAGCCGATCGCAACAGTGGCAAACGGATTCGCCTTGTGCGCTAGTGTACCACCGAAAGGGCTGCCACGCAAGGGCGGGTTTCGCCAGGGGCAATGGTGATTGACCACCCTACAGGGGTGCGATATACTGCTGCGGCCTTGGCCCACAGACGATGGTCGCCATCGCGCTACAAGGACTCAAAGGAGCCTCGAATTGGCCCAACCGTCTCACAGCGTCGCACGTTCCACCCTATACGCCGGCACCTGGGCCAGCGTGCTTTCGGGGCTGTGCTACGCCACTGCTGTCGTCTGGGTGCGGTATGCCTATCTGGCCGGCTTGACACCTGGCATGGCCATCTTCCTGCGCTTTGCGATTGCCTCGCTGGCGCTGGTGCTCTTCCTTCTGCTCAGCAAGCGCTGGACGCCACTGTCTGGCGAGCAGGCTCGCCGGTGGTTTCTGCTGGGGCTGGTCACCTACACGGGCATGGGCACTGGCTGGTTCACGGCGCTGAGCATCATGCCATCGTGGCTGGTCTCTCTGTTTGTGGCGCTTTTCCCCTTGCCCATCGTGGTGGGCAGCTGGCTGTTCTTGCACGAACCGCTGGACCGGCAGCAGATCGGAGCGCTGGTGGCGGTGCTGCTCGGCGGTGTGGTCCTGTTCTGGCGACCTTTGCTGGGGGTGACCTGGACCGGCGTAGTGCTGATGCTGTGGGTGGTGGCGCTGAACGCGGTGTACACGCTCGTCGGCAGACGCTGTGCGGGTGGCGCTCGACCGCTCATGATCACCCTGTGGACCACTCTGGGGGCCGCGACCGGTACCTTTGCCTATGCCACGCTGACGCGGCAGTTCCACTTGGACTTGAAACCCATAGGCTGGCTGTGGGCGGCCATGTTTGCGGTGGTATCCACCGTCGCCGCCATCGTGCTGTTATGGGAGAGCATCGAGAGAATAGGCCCGGCGCGAGCGGCCATCGTTGGCTCACTGGAACCGCTGTTCTCAGTCGTGCTGTCAGTGCTCGTACTGGGCGAGCGTGTGACAGTGCTTCAGGGCCTGGGAGGACTGCTGATGGTGGCTGGGGTACTGCTCCTGCAGATGGGACCACTGGGGCTGTCCGATGTATCGTGAGTGTGATGGCCATCGTCGCTCCCGTGAGCATCGTCTGGCAGGGCTTCAGGCGCTGCTGGTTACATTCCTGTGGTCAACGTCGTGGGTACTGGTGAAGACGGGCCTTGAGGATGTGCCTCCGCTCGCTTTCGCAGGCCTTCGTTACACTGTTGCTGTGCTGTGCCTGGTCCCTCTCGCTGTGCGGCCTGCACGTCTGGCACGGATGCGTGGGCTCTCGCGACATCACTGGCTCCGCCTGATCTCGCTTGGATTGCTTTACTACGCGCTCACGCAAGGTGCGCAGTACTTTGCCTTGGCATACCTTCCGGCAGCAACGGTGAGTCTCATCCTCAGCTTTACATCGGTCATCGTGGCATTTCTGGGCATGGCATTTCTGGGCGAACGCCTGACTGGTCTGGGCTGGATGGGTGTGCTTTTGTGTACGCTGGGCACAGCGCTATACTTTCACCCTTTCTCGATTCCCAGCGGTCGCACAGTGGGACTTGGCGCTGCAGTCCTCGGTGTGCTGACCAATGGAGCTTCAGCGATCCTAGGAAGGTACATCAACCGTGAGGCCCGTGTTCCGCCGCTTATGGTGACCACAGTAAGCATGGCGGTTGGCGCAGTGGCACTGTTGGCGGCTGGTCTTCTGACACAGGGCGTGCCTCGTCTTTCGCCCACCAACTGGCTCTCTGTGATCTGGCTGGCCGTGGTGAACACTGCCTTTGCCTTCACCCTATGGAATCGGACTCTACAGACGCTGTCGGCGATCGAGTCAAGTATCATCAATAACACCATGCTCGTGCAGATTGCGGTGCTAGCCTGGGTCTTCCTTGGGGAGCGATTGAGTGCAAGGGCGCTGCTTGGAATGGCACTCGTTGGCGTCGGCGCGCTCATGGTGCAGCTTTACCCTAGCCAAGCGAGCAAGCGCACGGAGGACTAGGTGCTGACGTGAACTCAGCGGTGGCGTCGGAGGCGAACTGGGCTCCTATTCACGTCAGGCAGAATTGGCTGCCCTGCAGCGGTAGAAACGCATGGCCAGCAACGTAATTGCTGCGGCGTCGCGCTTGTAGCTAGCGCTGGATGGGCAGAGGACGACTCTACCGGCGGGCGTAGAGCCGCCTGTTAGGCAGCACGAAAGGTGAGCAGCCGCCCGTCAGCGGTCTGCAGCCGCAACTGGCCGCCTACGATTTCGAATTGCTGTACGCGGCCCAGTGCCTCCAGGAAAGCCTGCTCCTGTTCCATCACGCCAGCCGGCTCAAGGCATGCCATCTCGGTGAAGGCCAGCTCTGCGAGGGTGAGCTCCTTTCCGGCGATGGCGTAAGTGGCGAAGTACTGGTTGCAGCCCGCTGAGCCTGAGGCCTCACCATCGGCGCCAAAGTTGGCGGTGATCTCGGTCCCTTCCAGCACCTGCTTCAGTGCGCCGGGTTTCCCATAGGCCTCCAGTATCCAGCGCGTCCCCGTAAGCTGAGAACGGGGTGGTATCCCCGTACAGGATATCATCGCCGCCATCAGCATGACGACAAGGAGCAGGTGCTCGAGATGTTTCATGATCTGCCCTCTTTCCGCTCCTAGACCCAAGTCTTGCGTAGGATACAGGCCCAGCTGCAGTTGAGCTCAGGCCAGCTCGGCTGGGGGTTGCAGCGCGGCGCGCCGGTAGAAGCGCACAGCCAGCAGCGTCGCCACAACAGCAGCGACCAGCGCCACAATCGTCGACCAGGAGCGGGGCCGGCGCTGGACGAGCAGCCCGTCGACATCCGCAAATGCGCCAGGTGGTCCGATGTTCTCGACCACAAGCTCGTGCGGACCGTCGCTCAGGTCCTGAGCTGCGGGGATTCTCACCTCATACTGCGCGGTCTCGCTGCGCAGCGAGACCTCTGCTGTGACTCCTCCATCGATGGTGATCCTTAGTTCTCCACCCTGGGGGCCCTGGCGCACCACCAAATGTAGGTGCGTCCCCTCGAAGGTCGCGCGCAGTGTGTCCCCAGGCGTCGTGCTGCGCTGAAACGCGCCCAGTATTGCCTGCTGATCCTCGATCTCCTGCCAATCGCCCTCCCACGCCAGCGCCCAGTGATCCTCCTGGTGGTAGCCGATGTGCACGCGCGGCGGCTGGTTGGCGTACTCCTGCAGCGCTGCGTAGGCCGGCAGCGGTGCAAAGTCAGGCTCCACCAGACGGAAGTAGTAAAATACCTGGTTCGTCTCGCTGTCCGTGGCACGCTTGAAGAACCAGTAGTTCAGGACGCCCATCCATGGCCACTCTCGCTGCGCCCGCTGGTAGGCCTGCACCGCATAGCGCGCCTGCTGCTCCTCTGTCACGCGCCCGTACTGGGGAAAGACAGGGAAATCGGCCGGCACAGCATTCCAGCCGACCTCGGTCGCCCACAGCGGCTTGCCCGCGTCGCCGTTGCGCACCATGATGTCGCGGATCAGCTGTGGCCGCGAAAAGTTGGTCAGCTCCGGACTGGCGCGGTGATCGCCGGGGCCGGTCCACAAGCCGTAGGCCATCACGCCCATGACGTCGAAATAGCCCTGCACGCCGGCGTCGTACATCTGCTGCAGGTAGACCAGATCGTTGAGGTTCATCGGTCCGGTCTCCAACGTCTGCGCCAGGCCTGCACAGAGGATCACACAGTCAGGATCAGCTTCCTTAGCCCGGCGGTAGGCCGTCTGCAGCAAGCGCACATAGGCCGCGGCATCGACGGGCTGTTCGCCCCATTCAGGGTAGATGTTGGGCTCGTTCCAGATCTGGTAGTACTGGACCCGCCCTTGGTAGCGGCTCACCACGGTGTGGACGAAATCCCCAAAATCCCGCAGGTCGTCGGGCGGGGCGAAGCTGCCCTTGGCATCCCCTTCGGCGCGGGACCAGGCCGGAGGGTTGCCCAGGCGGGCGATCACCTGGATGCCGTATTGGTTCGCCAGATCGACGATGCGATCGTACTTCTCCCAGGCGCTGACATCCCACTTGTGATCCCAAAAGTCGCCCTTGGCGCTCTGTTCAATGTCCTCCCAGGGGAACTCTTGGCGGATCCAACGAAAGCCTGCGGCGTGGATCATCTGCAGCGCCTTCTCCACCTTGGCGGGTTCGACCTCTTGCTCGAGGAAGGTGTTGATGCCAAAGGGATTGACGCCAGCGTGGGCCATCGGGGTGTAGGGTGCTAATTGCAGTGCAGGGTGTGTCAGGCGCAGCGCAACAAGACGACCCAGGCCCTTGACCTGTTCCCAGCGATCCTCCTCGCCGGTCAGGCCGTTCAGGCAGGCGTGGATGGGGGTACGCAGCAGCCACAGCAGGGAGGCAATGATCAGAGCTCCGATCAGCAGAAGCGCGGCGATGCGCCGCAGCGTGCCCCCCTGTTGTCGAGGGCGACTCATCGCCCGGACACTCCCAAGCCGCGGTTGCCGCGCCGGGAACCTCTGCTGCGCCTGGTCTCCTCAGGCCGCGCGCGGTGCTCGACGCGGTAGCTCGGCGCTGTGATCTCGTACCAGTGGCTGTGTCTCATGTCGAAAAGGCGCGTGGCCAACCGTGGATCGAGGTCGGCATCCTTGCTCATAGTGACCACGGTGGGCAGACGGGCGTTGTAGCGATAGTCAAAGATCTGGAAGAGCTTCTCCTGCGCCCACGGTGTCGCACTGTGGGTGCCCAGATCATCGAGTATCAACAGATGAGCGCGCCGGATGTCGTCAAAGCGACGGTCAAAGGCCACGGGGCTATTGGGCGCAAAGGCAGCACGCAGATAGTCGAGCAGGTCGGGAACCACGACGAAGATGGCCGGCTGGCCCATTTCCATGCGGTAGTTGGCTATGGCGGCGGCCAAGTGAGTCTTACCGCAGCCGAATGCCCCCGTGAGGACCAGCCATCCGTCTACCTCCTTGGCGTACTCCTGTGCCAGGCGCAGGGCGCGCTTCAGGTTCGTGCGTTGCGCTGAGCTGAGCGCTTTTTCGTCCTCGCGCAAGCTAAAGCTCTCAAAGCGCTGCTCATCGTGCAGCGCCAGACTGCTGAGCTCTGTCTGCTGTACCACTGTGCTGCCCCGGTAGTCGGGGGCCAGGATCGCCACCACCGACGACCAGCCCAGCTCAGCGATGCGCGAGCGCAGCCGTAGGTCCAGGTCCTCCAGTTCGTAGTTGGTGGTGATCACCGTTGGCAATTGTGCGTTGTAGCGGTGGTTGAGGATCTGGTACAGCTTCTCCTGTGCCCATGGCGTGCTGCTCTGCGCGCCCAGGTCATCGAGGATCAGCAGCGGGGCGGTACGAACGGTCTCAAAGCGGCGGTCAAAGCTGACCGCGCTGTCCGGGGAGAAGGTAGCCCGCAGGTGGTCGAGCAGATCGGGCACCACCACGAACAGCACCGGCAGTCCTTGCTCGACCTGGAAGTTGGCGATGGCGGCTGCCAGGTGTGTCTTGCCACAGCCATAGTTGCCCTTGAGAATCAGCCACCCCTGCGGCTGCTGGGCGTACTCCAGCGCGCGCTTGTAGGCCTTGCGCAGGTTGTCCTGCAGCTGCGGGGTGAGGCCGTGGCCCTCTGGCGCAAAGCTCGCAAAGGTCATGCGTGTCAGCAACCCCAAGTTGCTGGCGCGCCGCAGATCCTCCAGGCGCTGCTGTTCGATCTCCTTGACCTTGCACTTGCAGGGCACAATGCGCCCGAAATCGGGATGGCCCGCAGGCACATCGACGCGCAGGTACCCTGCTCCGTGGCAGATGGGACAGGAAGCGCTGTTGCCGATGCTATCGTTCGATGAGTTTTCCGTACGCTTCGTACCAGTCTTTCTCACCGGGTTTGCCCTTGCCGTCGTCCTTGCCCTCTGACGCCCAGCGTTCGAGGATGCGGCTGATGTACTTCCAGTTGCGCACGTTCCTTTCGACCGCGATGCGGAAAGCCTCGTCGATCCAATCGGCGGGATAGGTTTGCTCGGCTTCCTGCAGTTGCTCGGCGATGATCGGCTGCAGCAAGCCGATGTTCTGCTCATACAGCTCAAAGATGTTGGGCCGCTCCTGCGGTGCCGCAGGTTCCACCCATTCTGCGCCTTCTGTGGGGGTCCAGTCGCCCAGCAGTGCCTGCTCTAGGGATTGGCGCCCGCGCGGGCTATTGGCCAGGTAGACGTGCTCCCCGCTCTCTGACGCCTCCAAGTGCAGCAGCGTGCCCCGTGACACCGCTCGGCGCAGCCCCTGGCGCAGCGTGTCTTCGGGCGCGCCGGCCAGCGACTGCAGGCCGCGCAACAGCGTGCCATCGCCCAGCAGTTCTGTCAGTGTGACGTATTGGTGTGCGCCCTTTTTGTGATACAGCCGCCAGAGGACGTGCAGGGTGACCTTGAGCTCTGCCAGGTCGTCGATCAGGGGCAGCAACTCGCTGAAGAACAGATCCGGCAGCGGCGTCATGGAAACCCTGCCGCTGGGAAAGCCGCGGAACTCGCTCATACGACGTCTATCTCTGGCGGCACATAGCCCAAACTCTGGTCATAGGTCGCCAGATCGACAAACTTGGTCTGCTCCGCGGCAAAGCGCAAGGAGATCTGCCCCGTCGGACCGTTGCGGTGTTTTGCCAGGATGATATCGGCGATGTTGCGGCGCTCGGTGTTCTCATCGTAGAGCTCGTCGCGGTAGATGAACATCACCACGTCTGCGTCCTGCTCGATACTGCCCGATTCGCGCAGGTCCGACAGGATGGGCTTTTTGTCCTGGCGCGACTCTACCGCACGCGACAGCTGCGACATGGCCACCACTGGCACGTTCAGCTCACGCGACAGCGCTTTGAGCTGGCGCGAGATGTAGGATACCTCTTCCACGCGGTTGCTGGTGCGGGTGCCGCTCTGCATCAGCTGCAGATAGTCGACAATGGCCAGATCCAGGCCGTACTCGGCGGCCAGGCGCCGGCACTTGGTGCGGAGTTCCATTGGCGACGGAGCGGGCGTGTCGTCGATGAAGATCTTGGTCTCGGACAAGGTCCCTGTGGCTTTGGCGAACTTGTCCCACTCGATGTCGCGGATGTCCCCGGTTCGCAAACGCTGCGACGAGATGCCTGTCTCGCCAGCGATGAGGCGCTGCACGACCTGCTCGGAGGACATCTCCAGGCTGAAGAGGGCCACAACGGCATTGTGCTTGAGGGCTGTGTTGTAGGCGATGCTCATCCCCAAGCTGCTCTTGCCCATGCCCGGCCTGCCAGCGACGATGAGCAGGTCAGAGCGCTGCATGCCGCCTAGCAGGCGGTCCAAGTCGACAAAGCCGGTCGGCAGGCCTACCATCTCGCCCTGGTGCTGGTGCAGGTACTCGATGCGGTCGTAATAGTCAACCAGGATGCTCTTGATGGGGGTCAGCCCGCGCGAGATGTGGCGTTGGGAGACGTCAAAGAGGATCTGCTCAGCGCGGTCGACGACAACTTCGACGTCCTCTGCCTCGCCATAGGCCAGGGCAGCGATCTTGCCGGCGGCTTCTATCAGCCGGCGCAGGATGGCAGTGCGCTCCACGATGTGTGCATAGTACTCGACGTGTATCGCCGTGGGAACGCTGTTGATGAGCGAGGTCAGGTAGGACGGCCCACCCACCGCCTCCAGCTCGGCGCGCCGCTCCAACTCATCGCTCAGGGTCACGAAATCGGCTGGCTCGCGGCGTTCGTGGAGGTCGTAGATGGCCTGGTAGATCTTGCCGTGCGCTTCGCGGTAAAAGTCTTCCCTGTGCAGGTACGGCGCAATCCTGATGATGGCTTCGGGATCCAGCAGCAGGCTGCCGAGCACGGACTGTTCAGCCTCAATGTTCTGTGGCGGCAACCTGTCCATGCTCATGTGCTACGCGTCCTCGTCTGTGGCCTTGTCTTCCAGGCTCTCCAGCAAGTCGCGATATGCGGAGAGCCGCTCTTCTTCATCGGGCGTGACCAGGTCCAGCTCGGGGCTGGGGACGATGCCGGCTTCGTCCATCACCTCTTCGGCTACGAATATGGGAACACCACAGCGTACAGCCAGGGCCATGGCATCGCTCGGCCGCGAGTCGATTTCGGCGTATCGCCCGTCCACGTCCATGGCGATCCGCGCGTAGAAGGTGTTGTCCTCGAGGGTGCTGATCAGGATCTGCGAGACAGTAGCACCCAAGGCTTCGGTCATGTTCTTGAGCAAGTCGTGTGTCTGCGGCCGCGGTGGCTTGACTTGCTGCAGTGCCAGGGCGATGGCCTCTGCCTCGTATGGGCCGATCCAGATGGCCAGGTAACGCTCGACGTCGTCCTGCTTCAACAGAACCACTCGTTGGTGAGAGGTGAGGCTGACGAGGATGCGGCTGATACTCACCCCAATCATTGGCGAAATCCTTCCCGGTCCCCCAAACGGTCACAGTGCGCTTTCAAGGAGAATCGCATCACGGGGACTCGGATCGATTATACCATAGCGCTGGGCCATGCCCAAACCCTGCAACGTCTGAGTCGAGGATTGAAATCCCCGCCTGAAAGTGAAAAGTGCCTCGCTTCTGACTTCGCGAGACGCGGCCATCAGGCACTGGAGTCTGGCACTGCTCTTTTCGTCCCAGAAGTGAACTACACCCGCTTGCGCAGATGATTGGCAGGAATTGCTGAATCCGAGTATAATCTCGCGCACATGCCTGGAAGGAGTATCCATGGAGCTGCCAGCCAATCTTCAGACCATTATTAGCTCTGTTTTGCTTCTGTTGGGTGCCTATGCGGTCCTCTTCTTGATCGCTCTGGTGGTGTGGACCTTTCGCGACATCCGCTCCCGCTCGCGGGATATACTGGTGCAGATACTGGCCACGCTGCTGGTGCTGGTGTTCAACGTGCCGGGGCTGCTGCTGTACTTTATCTTGCGTCCGAGCTACACGCTGGACGAAGCGTATGAGCATGCCCTGGGGCAGGAGGCGCTGCTGCAGGACATTGAGGAGCGCTACATCTGTCCGAACTGCAGGCGCAAGGCCCAGGCCGACTATCTGCTATGTCCTCACTGTCACACCACGCTGCGCCAGCGCTGCTCTGACTGCGGGCGCCTGATCAGCCTGAACTGGGATGTGTGCCCCTACTGTGGTTGGGAGCAGCCTGGCGCTGAGGAAGAGGAGGAGCCAGGCCCAGGCAGCGAAGAGGAGCCGAGCCCCGAGCCGGTGGCCGAATCTGAGGCCTAGCGGGGATTAACACCAAAAACGAGGGGGCATGCCCCCTCGTTTTTGGTGTTGGCTCAACGCGGCTATGGCTTGAGTTTGGTGCTGTCCTCGTATTCCACGTGGCCTGGCAGCAGAATGCCGCCTCGCGTCTTGCGCAGGGGTATCTTCTCTTCGGGAGCTTGATCCACCTCCCGCTCCCTTTGCAGCTCT
>Ga0180438_10011603_pt1 | contig 10622 bp, 12 predicted proteins | sample SS_ome_12_FD_132455 | JGI IMG/M metagenome (GOLD analysis project Ga0180438, IMG submission 132455) | Hypersaline lake sediment archaeal communities from the Salton Sea, California, USA - SS_3_D_2 metaG | ecosystem: Environmental > Aquatic > Non-marine Saline and Alkaline > Hypersaline >... | reverse complement strand
TTTATACCGTTTTTTAAGTAGAACCCCATAATCCATTAAAGCATAGTACCATATGCGAGGATTTGAAGCATCGAGAGTTTTTTCTATCAAAGGAAAAATTTCGGCATCTTTAACATCATCTCTATCACTAAAGAAGAAGTGTAAAAATACACTTCGAATATTTGTTTCGATAAACACCGTAGGCTTATTGAAGGCAAAGGTAGCAACTGCAGAAGCCGTATACTCACCGATTCCTGGAAATTTTATTAAAACATCTGGAGAGGAAGGAAGTTTACCTTTAAAATCCGTTACTACCATATTTGCTGTTTCTTTTAAAGCCTTAGCCCTTCGATTATATCCCAATCCATGCCATAATTCAAGTACTTCACGGAGAGAAGCCTTAGCCAGTGATTCAAAATCTGGAAACGCGTCGATAAATTGCTCATATTTCTTGACAACTCTTTTCGTTTGAGTTTGCTGCAACATGATTTCTGAGACCAGAATATAATAGGGATCCTCCGTTTCTCTCCACGGAAATTTGCGTCCATTTTCTTGATAGTAGTTATAAATGATCTTTTGAAATAGATTTATGGCCTGCGGTGTCAGACCATGTTCATTTAACTCTTTTTTTAATTGTGATGTAATATCCTTTTCTATCTGCCACGATGTTATGAAATCCTTCTTCATAGGTATCCCTATACACTTGGTATTACAAACGAATACGCTCTAGCATGAAAACTTTTAAATTTTTATGAATTGTCATATACTAATTCTAAAAGCGTGCATTAACGTGCTTTAATAGTGAGGGGGGAAAGTATCTGGTTAAATTAGCACTCTAATATTATCCATGCTTCCTTTTAAATAATGTCAAAGGATTTTCTCACCTTCAGGGCGCAGAGGATGTCAAGATCTAAATCTTTCTTTCCGATCAGATTTTTTGTTGGATAAATTTGTAGAATGCCATTTATATTGAATAACTCAAATAATGTGTATTGGGTGGATATAATATGCCATGGATAAAACAGGAAGATTGTGTTGGTTGTGAAACTTGTATTGAAGAATGTCCCGTTGATGCAATTTATTTGGAAAACGAAACAGCACATATAGATAAAGAACTTTGTGTTCGTTGCGGAATATGTCATGATATATGTCCAGAAGAGGCAATAAGACATGATAGTGAAAAAATACCTGAAGACGTGGAAGCAAACGTAGAGTGGACAAAAAAGCTGTTGGAATATTATGATAAAATAGAAGAAAGAAGGGCATTTCTCATAAGAATTGGTAAGTATTTCAACAAAGAAAAAGTAGTCGCAGAAAAGACAATCGAGCAAATAGAATTGTTGAAAGGGCAGTTATAACGAGGTCGAACCGCTAGAATGAGAGATGAAATGGAAAGGTGGGAACAAGAAAAGGGAGTAAGGTTTCTAAGGAAAATTGGCATTAGAAAAGGCCAGACTGTTTTAGATTTCGGTTCGGGAGTTGGTCATTACAGTATCCCTGCGGCAATTATTGTTGGGATCAGTGGCAGAGTTTATGCCATCGATAAAGATCACAATGATTTGAACAAATTAGAGCACAAAGCAATGTTTCTAAATTTAGTGAGTATTAGACCAATTGGGACCTCTGGAGAATTAAGACTTGATTTAGAGGACAAATCAATCGATGCAGCATTAATTTATGATGTCTTGCACTATTTAAAAAAATATGAAAGGAAAATATTATACACTGAAGTTCACCGTGTCTTAAAGTCAAATGCTTTGCTTTCAATCTATCCCAAACATACAGTTGAAGATTTTCCAATGTGGGAATTTAGAAACATGCGTTTAACTGCTGTTATCAAAGAAATCCAAGATTCTGGCTTTATCTTCGAAAAAAAATATTGTAATAAAATCATCCACTATGATTGGCTTACTCAGGGTTGTGTCTTTAATTTTAAGAAGATCAATTAAAAGCAAATAGTTTCTCTAACAAGTCTATTCTTCTAATGAATTTCTTATCATAGTAGAAATTTTATCCAGCTCTTCTCTTGGTGGCTCTAAGAAGTTATTTGGACCATATTTCACCCCGAATCCGTCTCCAAAAAAGCGAGGAACTACATGTAGGTGAATGTGGAATATTTCTTGAGCAGCCGCCTTGCCGTCGGATAGAAATAGGTTAATTCCTTCGCATTCTATTCCTGATTTTTTAATAGCCTTTACGATGCGTAATGCGACCTTAAACATATATGCACCCATTTCTTCGTCTAATTCTGATAAGCCAGGAGCATGAGTTTTTGGAATCACTACTAGATGTCCAGGGTTAATTGGTCGGATTACCATGAATGCGATTACTTTTTCATCTGAATACACGATACTCGCAGGTTTTTTGTCATTTATAATGTCGCAGAATACACAATCTTGTTCTATAAGCATCCTTTCATTCTCCTTAAGTTGAATTACCTTTAACTGATTTAACTTTAAAAAGTAATGAGATACGAAAACATCAAACCAAGAAAAGAAATGAAATAACACCGATGCCACCAAAACAAAGTTTTTATTTTTCATTCTCTGATAGAAGAGGCTATCAATTGAAATTTAAGGTTCTGTGAATATTCAGGAGGACATTTTTTGAGCGAAAAAGCAAGAGAGAGAATGAGATTAAATGAGCAGGAGAAAAAACTAAAAGAAATAGATTGGGACAACTTAGACTGGCAGGAATTTATTTGCGATTGTTGTCATGGAGGTAGTACTGCGCCTACAATTAGAAATAAGGAAAAAGATACCAAATAAGTCAAACTTAATCAGTACATAAGTAATTTTTTAAGTAGCTGGTTTCCAAATAATCAGTATATTCTGATTTTTCAGAAAAGTTTAAATATTCTGAAATTATACTTATTGATATAGTCTATTTTGTGGAGTCAATTGAAAATGGTCCAAAAAATGGAAGATGATTCTCACCCCGATACTTTTGATAAAATGGGTTGCTGCAAAGTTGAATCAATAGTAAGCGTAGATAACAGAGGTCAAATGGTGCTTCCAAAAGAAATCAGAGAAAAAGCGCAAATTCATGCGGGAGATAAATTAGCGATTGTTAGTTGGGAAAAAAATGGTGAAATTTGCTGTATTTCTTTAATTAAGGTTGACGATTTAACAACCATGGTTAAAGATTTACTTGGACCAGTAGTAAAAGAAATTCTATGAAGAGTAAGAAGAAAGTCAATTACCCCACCCTAAAGGGTAGGGGCTTCCAGAGGCGGGAGATGTGATGAATATGGATAAAGAAGAAGTAAAAAAAGAAGAGGAAATAAAAAAGATGGTACGAGAGGGTTATGCTAGGAGAGTTAAAGAAGAGAGTTCTTGTTGCCCTTCAGTAGATTCTTGTTGTGCGTTAGTTGATTCTTGTTGTGAAGGGGGCACTCGTACATTAAAAGATATGAGTAAAATGATTGGATACACTGAAGAAGAACTCAATGAAGTTCCTGAAGGAGCAAACTTAGGACTCGGCTGTGGCAATCCAGTTGCTCTCGCCTCATTAAAAGAAGGTGAAATCGTACTTGATCTTGGCTCGGGTGCTGGCTTTGACTGTTTTCTTGCAGCAAACAGAGTCGGAAACGATGGGAAAGTGATTGGCGTAGATATGACACCAGAGATGATAGATAAGGCAAGAAAAAATGCAAGAAAAGGAAATTACGAAAATGTCGAATTTAGACTTGGAGAGATTGAAAATTTACCTGCAGCAGATGGTTCAGTGGATGTTGTTATTTCAAATTGTGTAATTAACCTCTCACCAAATAAAAAGAGGGTTTTTGAGGAAGCTTACAGAGTACTAAAGCCTGGAGGAAGGCTGATGGTCTCTGATATTGTATTATTGAAAGAACTTCCAGATTTTATAAAAGAATCCGTTGAAGCGTATATAAGCTGTGTTTCTGGGGCGAGTATGAAGGATGAATACCTTAATTTAATACAGATGGCAGGATTTCAGGAAGTAAAGATGATTGATGAAACAGTCTTCCCTACTGAATGCGTTACTAATGATCCGAACGTAAAAAGAATCATTGACGAGTTAAAAATTCCACTTGAAACAGTAGAAGATGCGATTAATTCGGCAGTGAGTATAAAACTCAATGGGATCAAACCAATTATAATCAAATAGTGATCATCGTTAAGGATGAGGGAATTCATTTTATTCCTTCAGTAAACTACTCCACCCTATAGGAAGGGGACTTCCTGCCGATTAAGTTTAAATAAGTATAAACAATAGTGTTAATAGTAGTGAGATGTATAATAAGGAGATGAGAACTTATGAGTAGAAGAGGACGAGGTGGCGGAGCAGGAGGAGGCAGAGGAAGAGGCGGTGGATATGGTCTTGGTCCTGGAGGACAATGTGTATGTCCTAGTTGCGGCTACGCAGCTCAACACATAGTAGGACAACCCTGTTATTCGATGAAATGTCCTAATTGTGGTTCACCTATGACACGGGGAAGCTAAAATCATCAATAATTTACTTTTTGCAGTAACACGAAAGATGAGTTTGATATTGAGGATTAGTGCCTTTTCAAGGTAGCAAAGATTTCAAATTACCTCTTTTTTATTGATTAAATCTGCAACGGTTTTAATACCAAGTTCGTATAAGCGTCTTAGTTTCTTTCTTTCAGTGTACTGAAAAAATGGTGAGACGGCGATTAACTCCTCTTTGACACCTACCCGAATTCGTTCAGTTAAAGATTTCACAATTTTTTCTAATGCCCTTTCAATATCACTGCTCATGCTACGTCCTATTCCCAGGATAGCATTAAGGATCCAATTAATTGAAGATCTAATTGATTCAAAATCCCCAGGCTCAATGATTTTGAGGGCCTCATTTAATTCTCTTTCATTGATCCAATCCCAGACGCAATCAAATAACTCTGTAGTTGTATATTTACTAGAAAACTCCTCTGTTAGGATTTTCATTCCCAGCAAAAGAATGTTTTCTGTTGTGTAAACTGAAGTATTAAGAAGTACGTTACGTATGATTTGGCTTGTTTCAGGTCGAATATAATGCAGCACTGCAGCCCTACCAAAGTCGGTGACAAAATATTTTCCATCTCTTATTTTTATCATATTTGCTTGGTTTAAATAAGTAAAAATATCTTTTTCAAGCGCATTTCTCACAATAGTCTTTTTGTAGGCTTCTAGTTCTTTGTGAGCATCACAGAATAATGAAAACGCTATACGATGAAGGCACATTTTTGAATTCTTAATTCCACAATTACAATAATGGCCCTTATTTTCATCAAAAGAAACTATGTAATTTCCAACTCTACCAAGTAATCTATTTTTTGAAGCACTAAGCAACTCAATATCGGAGAACAGTAACTTTGCCTTATCAATCGATTCTGTGGATTCATTGTCAGATAAGATTTCTTCAATTCCTCTCCCTGCATACTTTGGAAGTGCATCCCTATTAGATTTTTGCTCTAAGTATGCCCAAAATGTTCGTTTAAAGAATGATATTAGTTCATCTTCAGTTAATCCATATTTTCGTTTCTCGTATATCTTTACGAGTACTTGCTCACGTAAAGTGGAAACATTGTTAAATTGACTAAGGATAGGTTCATAATCTTCGGTTTTCTCGTCCACAGAAGTTTGAGTATACATATATGCCTCAATAAACTCTTTGTCTTTCTTATCTTCTGCTAATATGACCCCTATTCCCTCTTCATCTAATCCTGGGCGTCCTGCTCTTCCTAATATCTGAAATATTTCATTTGAAGTGAGTGTTCTAAGTGGTTTTTCCGAATCACCTATTCTTATATCCTTAATTACAACAAGCCTTGCTGGAACATTGATACCTGCAGAAAGAGTTGTTGTACAAACAATTATTTTGATAATACCTTGTCTAAAATAATTCTCTACGATTTTCCTATCACTTGAAATAAGCCCTGCGTGATGATATCCAACACCTTTTGGTAGAATAGTTTTTAATTTAATGGATAAATTTGACACAAGATCTATATCAATTTCATTATCTTTTGGCTTCAAAATACGTTCTAGTTGATTTGCTATACGTTCAGCTAAAAATTCAGCATCTCTCCTTGTCATAGCAAAAATCAATACTTGCCCGTTTATTAAAACAGTTTTTTCTACAAGCGCAAGTATCGAATTAAGTTTATTTTTAGATACAAGGGTTTTTACTAGTAACGGAACAGGTCTTTCATTTGAAATTATTGGATATGCTTGTAACCAGTCAGATAACTCTTCCCAATTCTTCACTGTTGCGCTTAAGCAAATTAGTTGTGTATATGGGAGATATTCCTTTAAACGAATAATGATACTTTCTAATCTCGGACCTCTCTCTTTTTGACCAATCATATGGATTTCATCAATAACAATTACGACTATATCAGATAACCAATCAGGTTTGGTTCGCAATAGACTATCAAATCGTTCATAAGTAGCTATAATTAAATTTGCGGCACTTAATTCCTCTGGAATGGTCTCGAAATCACCTGTTGAAACTTTAACGCTAAAAAAATCCCCATATTTTCTACAAAATTCATCATATTTCTCATCTGCAACGGCCTTTAATGGAACAAGAAAAAGGGCCTTTTGATTTTCATTCCCTAAAAGATGTTTAAGAATCGCTAATTCACCAATAAGAGTTTTACCTGAACCTGTAGGAGCTGTAATCAGTAGATTTTTTCCTTTTAACAAGCCGTTTTCAATTGCTTGCTCTTGAAATTCTCGAAAATCACTAATACGTTGTTTCTTCATGATTTCAACAATTTGGGGATATGCTGACAATAATTCAAGCGCTGACATAATCTATACAACTCTTCTAACATATATAAGAAATCCTAATTTAAAAAAACCAGCAAATATTAAAAAAGCAAATAAATTGCCCTCAAGAAAACCGCAAAATTAAAAACTTCTTGAATCAGGAGTTCTAATTCTCTTTAAGAATCTAATAAGACTTCTTTAGCAACTTGAAAGAGAGTTTCTAAATGATCTTTGGTCAAATGGAATTTAAGCTCCCATTCCAGTTCTGCTAAATAATCGCTAATTGTAAAAATAGATCCTGCCTCAACACCTCTGTATTCTGCTACTGAAAAAATTGCTGAGGCTTCCATATCAACTGTTAAAACTCCTTCTTTTTGATACTGCTTAACTTCCGTTATTGTTTCTCTATAAGGAGTATCTATAGTCCATGTGGTCCCAACCGAATACTCTAAGCTAAATCTAGTTAATGCTTCTTCTATCTTTTTAGTCAATGTTTTTGAAGCAAAGGAATATTTTGATGATTTAATGTAATGATGAGATGCGCCTTCGTCCCTTATTGCTTTGTCACAAATAATGATACTGCCAACTCCAAGATCTTTTTGTAATGATCCTGCTATACCAACCGAAATAAATTCCTTGACACCAAAAGCAATGAGTTGTTCCAGTAGTATCACCACTACAGGAGCACCCCAACCGAAGTTTCCAAGGACACCTATCCTGTTATTTGTTTCTTTTAATAAATAGAAGTCTCCATGGAAGCCACTAACTTTTTCTATTTCGTGATTTTTTATTATATACTCCAACAATTCCTTCTGAAATAAAAGAATCACTCCTTTAGGTGGTTTATAATCCGGATACTTTCCTCTTTTCTTTAAGTAGTCCAAATATTTCTGTGGTGTAAGCAGTGCTGCTTCTTTATGTTTGTTTTTCAGATTTGGAAATGACATTGTCTTTCAATCTTTCAGTTAGTTTGATATTTTATATAATTTAGTATTCAATTAAGAAAACTTATAAGAATTCCAAATCTAAAAGTTTTGGTCTCGGAATCACATTTCTGATATGATGTCCTTTTAATAAGCCACACCCGACTGGGAAATCAAGGTAGGTGATCAAAACATAACCATTTGATGCATCTTGAACTTTATTGTTAGTAAGATCCAAATTTTCTCCTTGTATAAAACGGATTGTATGTTCTTTATTGAGTCTGATCTTGTTTTTGGTAGCATTCTTTCCAAAGAGCTGTAAAAAAATAGTAGTCGGTTTGATGTCACGACTAATTCTTGCGATAAGGATGCCGCCAGTAACTGGTTTTGGCTTTTCAATAAGATTTTTCGGACCAATATAGATTCTACCTTTTGAAGCAGAATAAAACCTAAAATCTTCAAATAATTGTCTTTGAATCCCAAATCGTTCTTCAAAATAAATAAGAATCTTTTCTTGATCCTGAGGGGAACATTTGATAATCATTTTCTCACCTTAGCAATGAAAAATCCATCTGTATCGTTATGATGTGGCCAGATCCGCACAGTTTTCTTGATCTCTGAATTAAATTGCTTACCATTGTATTCAAGAATTCCAGGTGAGAGTTTCATTTTCGGGATATTGATCCTTTCTATTGAAGCAAGATGATTTTCTAGTAGCCAGTTGATGACTCCTTCGTTTTCTTCTGGAGCAAATGTACATGTAGAATATACTAGGCACCCTCCTGGTTTTAAAAGATTAAATGCTTTGACAATAAGTTGTTGTTGAAGGTTTGCATAGCCTGGGATCCTTTTTTTCTGATTAGACCATTTTGATAGCATGGTAGGGTTTTTTCTAATAGTTCCTTCTGAAGAACAGGGTACATCAACTAAAACAATATTGAAAGAGTTTTTTTCTGGAAAAAGCCGTAGGTCTAGATTCGTGATGATAATATTCAATGAGCCAGTTTTCTCAATATTAAACTTTAGAGCGCGAATCCTATTATAATCGATATCATTAGCAATGATTGTACCTTTGTTATTCATCAATGCTGCAAGTTGGGTTGTTTTTGATCCAGGAGCAGCGCAACCGTCAAAAATAAATTCTGAATTTCGAAGTTCTTCCTTTAATACAAGTGGAGGCAACATTGATGTTAATTCTTGAATATAAATATAGCCTAAAAAGTTCTCTAAAGTGTTACCAATGGAATTGTCTTGCGAAATAAAGGCATCTGAATACCAAGGTACTTGTTTGAGATCTATACCGTATTCTTCGAAACGCTCTTGCACAATTATTTTTGATGCCTTGAGAGTATTAACACGAAAAGTTTTGGGAATTTGTTTGAGTAAACTAGTAAAAAAGGCATCTTGATCATCAACTATTTGTCCATATCGTTCTTTGAATTGATCTGGAACCATAGGTTTCATATGATCACAAAATACACTAAATCTATATGGAGAAACAAGATATTAATGCTATTTAAATCTATTTTGAATTTTTTCGCTTTCAAGTTCTCTAAGAGCACCAGAAGCAATCCATTTTGCACTTCTTGAATCTATTTTTTGAATCTCCTTAGCAGTTTCAATAGCTTTCTTATTAAGATTCAGATTTCGTTTTCCAATTTGTCTTAATGCCCAATTAACGGCTTTTTTAACAAAATTTCTCTCATCAGTGGCTTCTCTCTCTATCATCGGTAAGAATTTCAAAAACACTTCATCATTCTTTTTTTTATCGTGAATTGTTAAAAATGCTATTAGCGAAAATGCAGTTCTCTTGATAAATTCTTCTTTTCTTTCGCTCCATGCAATCACTTTTTGATAGGCAAATTTTGACTTTCTAAAAAGATTGCAACAGAATTGATCAACGATGTCCCATGAATCAAATTCTTTTACCCAATTTTCTATTTGATCCTCAGTTACCATTGTTGGATCTTCGATAAGACTGGCAAGTATTCGTGCATCGTGAATACCTGATGACCATAGTTGTATGGCCAGATTATGGTTTTTGCCAATTTTTTTGGCTAAAGTTCTTAGATTGGGGATGGATACACCTAGTATATTCTTTGCAGTAATTCCAAACCTTTTCATCTTTTCAACTGCTTCTGGATTAGCTAAAGTCCTAAGTTTTTCTAATATTTCTTCATATTGCATTAATGACTTCCACCATTATTTTACTCCTTCACAGAATGCAATTGAGAGTTATCACGATATTTTTTTCAATCTATTGTTTTTAATTTTACAAAGTAGATGATTTTTCTAAAACTAACTCTGCGGCTAAATTACCTGTATACATAGCAGTGGGATATCCTCCCAGAAAGAGTTCTGAAGCAGCATACATACCCACCATCAATAGATTATCAATTGGAGTTTCAATCAATAGTTTTCCAGGAAGTTTTTGTGATCCTTCGACTTTCCACGACCAACCAGCAATAGAACCTCGAAATCGTTGTCCCCAGTCTTCATAGGTTAACGGAGTTGCTACATCCATAACTTCAATCGACGAAGATAAACCTGGTAAAACGGTTTCCGCCGCTTTTATTAACTGTCCCGCTAATCGTTTCTTATAATCCCGATAACCTTCTTTTCTTTTCTTTTCACCTATCTTCCAATCTGAAAAGTGATTATACGGAAATCCAACACGTAAGAGAATTGTAGCTTTGGCGGTTGGTGCAGAATCTGGGTAATTTTTCGACCATATACATATTTCAATTTCTCGATTACTAAAATCTTCTAGATCTAAGTGTCCTGATAGTTTCATTTCTTCACGACAAAAGATATGTTGCGCTCTAACTTTACTAAAATCAATATTTTCTGGATTAACGCCAAGATAAACGCAGAGTTCTGAACCAAAATATGGAACAGTCCGTATCATACTTAGATGTTGTTCAGGAATATTTTGTGGATCAATTAATTCTAAGAAGGTCTTTTTATAATCAGCATTTGA
>Ga0180438_10011602_pt1 | contig 10622 bp, 14 predicted proteins | sample SS_ome_12_FD_132455 | JGI IMG/M metagenome (GOLD analysis project Ga0180438, IMG submission 132455) | Hypersaline lake sediment archaeal communities from the Salton Sea, California, USA - SS_3_D_2 metaG | ecosystem: Environmental > Aquatic > Non-marine Saline and Alkaline > Hypersaline >... | reverse complement strand
TATGCCAACAATCGCAGTTCAATATACCACAATATTCAAACCATTAGTAGCTTTAATTATCGAATCTTTATTGATGGTATTCTTTATAGTTCTAGTAATGTATCCCTTGAACAATGTATATCGAGAGAGTGAAATAAGTTTCAAAGAATCGCTTGTGGCGAGTCCAATCACTTCAAAAGATATTTTTCTGGGAGAATTCTTAGGAAAAATGCCAATATATTTAGCAATAATATTAATTTTGGGGCCCATTCTTATCGGATTAGTTAATCCCTTGATTGATTTCAATTTAATACAATATATTGTTATTTATTTTTGTGTTTTTGGCATGGTAAGTTTTGCTAATTTAGTTGGCTCCATTATAGCTAGTTGGTTGGAGCATAAAATATCCAAAAGTGAAAAAGCACGGGAAATTGGCAAATTATTCATCTGGATCTTTACTATTCTTTTAGTAGTAATTATGTATGCTGTTATATTCTTCCTAAATGATATTTTAACTCACCCAGAACTGAAAAACTGGTTAGCTTTTTATCCATCATTTTGGTTCTCAAACATAATACTGTATAGCATTGATCCCCTTTTTTTAGAGGGATTTATTCTAAATATATGGTTAAATCTATTATTAGCAATAAGTATACCGCTTATTACACTCTATTTGACTAATCAAAAAGCTGAAAAATTTTATTCATTGGAAAATGTTAGTGAGAAGAGTAATAGTACTATTAAATTACGTGAAAATGTTATGTATCGATTTATTAGATTTCTTTTCGGTAAGAAATGGGGTGGATTGACGTTAATTCAGCTGAAGCGTTTATTCAGAAAAAAATCAAATTTTGCCAGAATTGCCTACGTATTCGGACTTTTAGGCTTCATAACATGGTTTATGGGTGATATGGCTCATGATGAAGGTGGATTTATTCTCTTTTCGACAATGATAATTGCTTTGGGGGGTTTTATGTTAAGTATAATGATAGGGCACCTCGCTTTCATTGATTCAAAGGATACAATATGGGTGTATAAAAGATCTACAAGAGGGCTTAAAAGTCTTGTATATTCATATCTACTCGCGATGTTTATAATTACAATTTTCTTAGCTATCTTTGAAACAATTTTATTTGGAATTTTAGCCAATATGGATTTAATTACTGGAATTATCTTTTTTGGAGCATTTCTATTAGTAAGTCAATTTTCTATGGCTCTATCTATGGGAATTCAATGTTTGTCACCAGCCTACGGAGAGAAGGATCCCAGTATGAGAACTAATACTATGATCTCTATGATTTTAATGCAACCAGTACTAATTTTCCCAATATTGATGCTAATCTTATTTAATCCAGAGAGTTTGTTTATGATGCAAATAACACTTCAATTACCCTTATTTCTATTCATTACAGGTATGAGTTGTGCTTTATTATATTTCGGGATGAGAAAATTAAAGAAAATCGAATAACCGATTTAAAACTAACAATTTTTCTTTTTATTATCAATAACTGAATAACAAAAAATAAATGATCTTATGATAAAGCAATAACTATAGTATTTGGAAATTATCAAATATTGGTGAGATTAATATCAATCAAGTAGATTCATTAGAAAAAGTTGAGAGAAAAGCATGGAATATTAATTTCGAAGATGGAATTTTTGATATATATTTTGGAATCATAGTTATGAGCTTCGCACCCCAGATAGTTCTATATGATGTTTTACCTGTTCCTATAAATTTTTTATTAGGTCCAATATTAATTGGATTCGGTTTAATCTTTTTTCTTCTCAGTAAGAAATTTCTAATTCAGCCTCGCATTGGAACCGTGGTATATAGTAAGAAGAGAAAACTCAGAAAAAAGAGAACTGTATTAGTACTATCAATTAATATGATTCTCTTGTTTATCATTTCTTTATTAAGATTTACTGGTTTATGGGAAGAGTTAAATATACCCGAAATAATAGACATTTTAATATTACAGCTGCTTTTTATAACTATTCCGCTATTCCTCGTTGCATATTTCATCCAATATAATCGATTATATATCATTGCATTTTTAATGGGATTTTCTTTATTTTTTGTTGAACTTATTTCAAGTTTTATTATCCCTCCATTTAACGTCTTATTTGTATATTTGCTACTAGGTAGTATAATCATATCTATGGGTACATTTTCATTAATTAGATTTCTAAAAAAACATCCTAAAATCAAGGAAGAGGTGAATTAAAGTTGAGTGATAGTATTAATTTAAAACAATTGGAAAAAAGAGCCTGGAGAGCAACCTTTCAAGATGGTCTTTGGGATATTTACTTGGGATTAATTTTTCTTGGATTAGGAGTAGGCTGGATTGGTGATTATATTGGATTATTCTATCCGTTTGGCACAATTATTTTGATGTTTAGCATTGATATAATAGCAATTTTGGTTATAACCTTAGGAAAAAAGTACATATCAACACCTCGATTAGGTCAGGTAAAATTTGGAGAGAAAAGGAAAAAAAGAAAAAAATGGCTTATGATCTTCTTATTATTGAATGTAGTTTTTTCATTGATTATTTTCATTCTTACGATTACTAGTAATCTTGACCAATTATTTATGCCTAGTTTGTTTACTCCATTAGCCTTAGGTTTGATGATTATAACAGTACCTCTAAGTATTTTGACCTTCTTTTTACAAGTTCCAAGACTTTTTGTTTATGCCCTCATAGGAGGTTTTGGGTTTTTTTTATCCGAATTATTATATCCGTTAGTAGGAGAACCATGGGATATAATAATAAGTTACGGTAGCATTGGGGGTTCTATTCTACTCATAGGACTATTTATATTCATCAGATTTCTCCAGAAGTATCCTTTAGAAACCGAAGGGTGATCTTTCATTCCCGGAGAGAAAGAGAATACAAATGAGGAAAAAGAAAAGTTAATTTCAATAGCTAATATTGATAAAATAGTACATGAACCAGCACGTTTAATGATTCTTTCTCTTCTATATGTAATAGAGAGCGCTGATTTCAAGTTTGTTAAAGGACAGACAAATTTATCTTGGGGTAATCTATCTTCTCATATAAGTAAATTAGAAGAGGCGGGATATGTAGAAATAGAGAAAAAAACAAAAGGAAAAAAGCCCATCACTCTTTTTAAGCTTACTCAAGAGGGAAGAGAAGCATTTGAGAAATATCGTGAGGATATGAAGCGATTTCTTACTAGTTAAATAATCCAGAATCTTTTAATTAAATATCAAACTATAATCAATAATCAGAAAACTGGGAGTTTCTAATGAGTAAAATACAGTTAATTATTGGTATTATATCTTTACTTATCGGAATTTTCTTATCGATAATTGGAGGAATATTTCTGGCTTTTTTTCTATGGGCTGCTATAGAGATTTACGGTCCAGCAGATGCATATATTAGAGCATATTTCGGAGCTTTTATTTCATTTATCATTATCGTTGTTATTGGAATAGTGTTGATTATCCTTGGTATAATATTTTTAATCCTCCACCGTCGATCTAACTAAAACCAATTAGAATTTGATTATGTTTTTTATTTTGATTTATAATTGAAATTATTACTATTTTCTGATAGAATAACGAATAATTATGCTGAACCCTATATTTAAATAAATATAATCGATTCTAGAAATATTAATAAATACAATATAAGATAAAATTATAAAATGACTGACTATAAAAGATTTAAGTGCGATAAATGTGGAGAGGAGAACCCTCGAAAACTACAAGAAATCCCAGATAAAACTCAAGTTTTATATTATTCCATGCAGGGGACTCCTGTTTACAAGAAGGTTATTCGTTGTGGAAATTGCGGTAATACTTTTGATAAGAACTAAACTTAAAGATCAAGCAGTAATTGATGAATTTTTCTTATTTTTTCAATTTTTATTTGCCCCGAAGCAGTTTTTTTTTCTAAAGAACCATAAGTAAAAAAAGAACCGAAATTTAGGCAAAATACTCGAGAAAAGATTCCTTCTTTTCCTATACAAAAAGAAACTATATTATAATCGTTATTAAATTCAGAACATAATTTTAATGGAACCAAATTATCAGCTAATTTGTCAGCAGTAAAGATCATTTTAAAAACATAATTTTCCAGAGAATCTGAATTAAGATTAAATTTATCCTCCAATTTAATAATAAATTTTTTGATATTATTTTGAACTTCAATAAAGATAGGGGTGTTTTTAAGATTATGATGTGAGAAGATTAAATTCACTTCTTCATTAATAGCAGAACCAACAATTCGGCTGAGATCCTCATCTTTTATTTCTATTTCGATATCTAGATAATTAGGTTTCAAACAAATCAATTCCTTTAATATTTTTAATCTCTTCTTCTCGCCAATCTGAGTTCTCCCACCTTCTCTAATATGTCTAAAAGTAAAAATACTCGAGCTTTTTGGTTCGATAATTTTCAATAAAGGTCTTATTAAATCTTCATTTATCGCATCTAAATCATCGATATAGTCAAATCTTAGCTCAATATAATTAGGTTTGTTTATTAAGGCTCTTTTTATTATCTTGATATTTTCTTTTATTTTTCCCGATGTGATAGGTAGAGAGATAGCTATGTGGTTATTCATAATAATAGAAAAAAGATTTAAAAAAGTATTTATATTTCTAATATCTTCTTAATTTCCTCCTCAGAAAAGGCTAATGTGTTTTCTGCATTAACTCGTTTAAGGATGTCTTTCTTTTTATAATATTTAATTATTGGTTTGGCGTTTTTTTCATAAGCATCTAATCGGTTTTTGAGTGTCTCTTCATTGTCGTCGCTTCTTTGTTCAAATTTGATGGAGGCACCACATTTATCACAAATTCCCTCCTTTTTTGGTGGTAATGTATATTTATTATATATCGCACCGCATTCTTTGCATGAATAGCGCCCCAGAATTCGTTTTTTTATGATATCACGATCTACTTCTAATAATAGAAAGAGATCAGGAAGAGAGATCTCAGATAATGCTTTAGCTTGGGGTAAAGTGCGAGGGAATCCGTCAAGAATGTAACCATTCTCCTTAACATCTTCCTTATTTAATCTATCCCCGACCATATCAATAACAATTTCATCTGGTACTAACTCTCCTTTATCCATATAGCTTTTTGCTTTCATTCCCAACATAGTTTCATTTTTCAAATTCTCACGGAAAATATCACCAGTACTAATGTGAATAATGTCAGGGAGTACCTTTTTTATCTGTGAAGAAAACGTCCCTTTTCCACTTCCTGGAGGTCCAAATAGTATAAATTTATTATTTTTCATTTCAAATCAAAATTAGATATCTTCTAATAAATAATGTTAAATCCATAATAATTAATAATTTTTCGATGAAAATTAATTAAATATACTAAGTTTCTCCTCCTCCGTACAAGAAAAAATCGGGAATAAGTCTTGCATTAGGTACAACTGAATACTTACTTAAATCTGTTATTCCATGTTCAATTAAGACTTCATCATCGATGAAGAAATTTCCTGTACATTCAGAACTGGGTTCAGTAATGATATAATAGGCCGCATCAGCAACTATTTCTGGCTTTCTTGAGTGTTTAACCGCGCTTTCACCCCCTAATAGATTCTTCACAGCTGCAGTTGATATAGAAGTTCGTGGCCACAGAGCATTGACCGCAATATTATTTTTTTTAAATTCTTCAGCCATACCAAGAACGCACATACTCATTCCATATTTTGACATGGTATATGCTACATGATGAGAAAACCACTTAGGATCTAAATTTAGAGGAGGTGAGAGATTAAGGATATGTGGATTTTCAGCTTTTTTTAGGTGAGGAATACATAATTTTGAGCATAAGAAAGTCCCTCGAACATTTACAGAAAACATAAGATCAAATCTTTTCATTTTTGTTTGTAATGTAGGTGTGAGACTAATTGCGCTTGCGTCATTTATCAAGATATCAATACTTCCAAACTCTTTTATTGTAGAATCCACTGCAGCTTGGACTTGCTCTTCAAATCGAATGTCTGCGATACATGCAAGTCCATTCCCTCCAGCAGCATCCACTTCTTCTACAGCAGTATATACTGTACCAGGTAATTTTGGGTGTGGTTCCTTTGTTTTAGCAACAACAGCAATATTTGCGCCATCTTGGGCAGCCCGTAAAGCAATTGCTTTTCCGATTCCTCGACTCGCACCAGTTATGAATAATGTTTTATTTTTTAAATTAAGCATAATAGATCATTTTCCTATTTTATTTTAATTGGAATTAGATCTTAAATATGTCTTTTTCTTATTTTTTAAAAATGATAATATTTAAGAAGTAAATATTACGTTTTCAAGGTGTTTAACTAGAAAATCAACTCTCTTTCTTTCTTTTATACTCAATAATTTATTAAAAGTTGATTTAATTTCACCTCCATAATAAGTATTTCCAAAGAAGGTATTTACACTTTTAATTATGTCTAATAAATAACGCTTATTTCCTAAATGAAGATAAAGAGAAAGATCATTAATAACTAAAAATTTAGTTGGATTTTTTTTAAATATATTCAATGCCTTATGCGTAATTTTATAGTTATGACAAAGATATTCATATAATTCTTTTTTATCCTGTGCACTAAAACGAGGTGGTATAATTTCTTTTCTAATAGGTAAATTTTTACACTTAAGACTAATTTTTGAAAAATCTTTTATTTTACCCCCAAATTTAATTGTTCCAATCATATTAAGAGGAGGAGCAAAATCTAAAATTGAGATGCTACTAGGTTTAATATGTTCTGTTATTATTAAGAATTCTATAAATTGAGCAGTGTAGTAGGTTTTTTTAGTATTTGCACCACCATAAAGTAAGGTATGCGTTCCTATTGCTTGTTTAAAATTGATTTTTCTCTCCATAATATTCTCAATTATTAATTTAAGATTTACTCTAGAAAATTTTTTCTTGAAATTCCAGAATCTTTTAATATTTTTAATATAACAAATCCGATTGTAGATCCAACAATAGAACTCAAAAAAAATAACCACCAATAGAAGAGTAAATTTCCTAAAGTAAATCCTTCAATTAAAGCAGTTATAGTACCACCAATGAAGACTGTGCCAATTGGTTCAGTAAAAACACTGTATTCTATATATTTAGGGTTTTTTTTATCCAAATAATTCGACACAATCCCTACAACGAGAGCTCCCGAAATCCCTCCATGAAAAGCGTGAATGGTCCCTATATTTGCAGCAAATCGAATAATTGCTATTCCCGAAGCACTGATAACGGAAAAGTATAAACCCAGTAAAACACCAGTTAATGAATTGATTAAATGCGCAAAGGGATTGATCTTTGTTCCAAGAATGCTAAAATACCCAAAAGGAAGCAAATAGCTCAAAACAACTCCAATTGCTATGAAAATGGAGCTTACGGCAATTTTTAATACCAGTTTATTTTTTAGCTTAGTTGTTTTTTCTTCCGACAATTTTATAACCATATATAGATGAAATTTATAACTAAATTATAATTATAATATTCATAATCAATCTCTTTTAATAAATCATATATGTAATTATACTTAGAAAGCTCTTGATAAGGTGAGTGAATATTTCATTTGAAATCGGAGGAACAAAAATAAAACCATCAAAAATCATTTGTTTAGGGCGCAATTATTTGGATCACATCAAAGAAACGAATGCCCAAGTTCCAACTGAACCTATATTTTTTATTAAGACAATTAACACCCTCATCACTGATAATAAACCAATTATTTTTCCAAAAATCTGTTATGAGAGTCAAAAATATAAACGAGTAGATCATGAAGTTGAATTAGCCTTTATTATGTTTCAAACGGGAAAGAACATAGCTGCTCGATTTGCATTCGATTATATCCAAGGTTACTCCATTTTTCTTGATATTACAGCTAGAGACATGCAAACATGGGATAGAAACAAAAAATTGCCTTGGTATAGAAGCAAAAATTTTGATAGCTTTGGACCGATCGGACCGAAAATAATCCCATGCAGTGAAATTAATGATCCTCATAATCTAAATATTCAATTAAAAGTTAATGGCGAAATTAGGCAAAAATCAAATACAAAGCATATGTTATTTAGAATCCCCGAAATGGTAGAATATATTTCAAAATTTATTACCTTAAAAAGAGGGGATATTATTGCTACAGGAACTCCAAGTGGTATAGGATCGATCGTTCCAGGTGATTTAATAGAAGCCTCAATAGATAAAATAGGAAAAATAACTCATCAAATAATATTAGAGGAGTAAATAAAGATTCGTGTTGAGAAAAAAATCCATATATTTTTAAATTTCTTTACGATCACTAAACAATTTATAATGGAAAAGCTTTTTTAGAGTTTATTATATTTTACTTATAATGATAGAGGAAATATCCGAAGAAGTAAAAAAAGAGATTTTAGAATTAATTTCAACACCAGGTATAGAAGTTATTGATATCCCTGAGCATGTAAATATCAAATACCATACCGAACTTGATTTTGAGAAAGTAATGAACTTCTTATCAGATGAATATCTTAAGCATAATCTCGATCTTGGGCGTCGTCTATGCTGTAGATTTTAATCCTCATTACTAACAAATTTATTTATAAAAAAATTTTTTAATTACTTTTCATTTCTCTTTATACTAAGTTCAGAAAATATTCTTAAAGGGCTTAGGACGTAATGGAATACGGCTTCAATATGAAAGATATATTGAAAGAATTGAAAATTAAAGTCATTTTTCATTTGTTCTTAATCATTAAGAATTAACTCTGAAATACAAATTTAATTAGAATTACGAATGGATCAAAATGAGTGAGAAAGGCAAAGTAATCGTTAAAGCGCTTGTAACTGGTGGTAGTGCGTCGGGTGGACCGCCTATAGGGCCCGCTGTTGGACCCACAGGAATCAACATTAAAGATGTAGTTGACGAGGTTAATGCAAAAACGATGGTATTTAAAGGATTAACTGTTCCAGTAAGAATCGAATGTGATCCTGAAACCAAAAAATTTCAAATTTTTATTGAAACACCAAGCACAGCATCATTATTACTCAAAGAATTGGGTGCAGAAAAAGGAAGTTCGGCTAATTTAGAAGAAAAAATCGGAGATTTAACTTTAGAACAAGTAATGAGTGTTGTAAGAGCAAAAAAAGAGAAGTATATGGATAGAACTTTTAAGAAATCTGTAAAATCTGTTTTAGGTACAGCGTTATCGATTGGTGCAACTATAGAGGGTTTGGATCCAAGAATTGTCCAGAAAAAAATTGAACAAGGAGAATATGATGATAGAATCAAAGAGGAGGAGGCCTAAATTATGAAAGTTGATGATAAATTACTCAAAAAATCACTGGATGCTGCAATAGATCTTTCAATCTTAAAGAAAGAAGGTTTTAAAGAAAAAACTCGAAATTTTGATGAGAGCATTGATTTAATTATAAATCTTAAAGACATTAATTTAAAAGATCCAAAACAAAGAATTGATAAAGAGCTCATACTTCCAAATGAAGTTATCGCTTCAGAAACTCCAAACGTATGTGTATTAGCGAGTGATGAGATTCTTCTCGAAGCTAAAAATTTAGGACTTGATACTGTTGATAACGATCGATTAGTCGCATTGAATAATGAAGAGAAGAAAGCTAAAAAGAAATTCGTGAAAAGATATGACTTTTTTTTAGTTGAAGATAAAATGATGCCAAATGTTGCTCGTTATCTGGCACGTTTTCTTGGACCATTAGGTAAAATGCCAAAACCATTCCCTAGTGGTTATGGAATTGTCTCAAATCCCGAAGATTTAGATGTTGCCGTTGATAGGTATAAAAAAATTATTAGAATTCAGTTAAAGAAACAACCAATAATTCAAGTTAAAGTTGGCAAAAAATCAATGGACAAACAAAAGGTTTTTGAAAATGTAAAGACAGTCGTTGATTATATCGCTGATCAGATGCCTCATAAATATAATAATTTGAAATCAATGTATTTAAAAACTACAATGGGCAAACCAGTTAAAATTGATGAAGACTTTTTAGCATCTATGGAGGTGTAAAGAAATGATTGGAGACAAAGAAATTCAGCAATGGAAAGTAGAGGAAGTTGATCAATTAATCGATTTGTTTAAAAAGTATGATAATATTGCGATTATTGAAGTTTCTAAGTTGAACGACAAACAAATTCAAGAAATGAGAAAGATTCTAAGAGAAAGGGCTATTCTCCGCATGTCTAAAAAGAGTTTACAAGTACGAGCAATTGAAAAGTATAAAGAAATAACGAAAAATGAGAAATTAGATGAACTTGCAGATAAAATTCCAGGTCAAGCCCTTCTCTGTTTCACTAATATGGATATATATGATTTAAAAAATATATTCAATGAAAACGAATGGATGGTGGCAGCAAAACCGAATGAAATTACACCAGTAGATATATGGGTACCTGCTGGGGATACTGGTCTTCCAACTGGTCAAGTTATTAGTGAATTGAATATGACTCTTCGATTACCCACACGAATTCAAAATGATACTATATGGATTAGAGAAGATACGAGGACTCATAAAGCAGGAGAAACTGTTGATGTGAAACAAGCAGCTGTATTAAAAAAGTTAGGTATTACACCTGTGCAATCGCTTATTAGAATTAAATACGCTTGGAACGATGGACAACTTTTAGATGAGGAAATCCTTTACAT
>Ga0180438_10011601_pt1 | contig 10622 bp, 9 predicted proteins | sample SS_ome_12_FD_132455 | JGI IMG/M metagenome (GOLD analysis project Ga0180438, IMG submission 132455) | Hypersaline lake sediment archaeal communities from the Salton Sea, California, USA - SS_3_D_2 metaG | ecosystem: Environmental > Aquatic > Non-marine Saline and Alkaline > Hypersaline >... | reverse complement strand
TTTAATAAAGTGCCTCCACACGAGATTAATTCATCATCGGGATGACCTGCTATGACCATGATATTCTTTGGTACGACAAGGGGCACTTGATCGTCATCACAAAGAATTGAATGATTATCTGACATTATTTATATTAATAATTGTTTTATTATCATAAAAGTTAATATCTTAATACTTATATTCATTTTGTCATCTGAAAATCTAATATTTACTGCCAGTGGAATACGAGGAGTTGCAGAAAAGGTTCTTACTGATGATATCGTGCAGAAAATTGCAATTTCCTATGGCTCGTGGGTAAAAAATAAAAATATTCCAGTTGCTATTGGAAGAGATACAAGATTTAGTGGAAAACGAATTGAAAAATCCATAATTAAAGGTCTTATTGCATCAGGATGCAAAGTAATAAATTTTGGAATTTGTCCTACTCCAATCATCATTTACGAGAAAACTAAACAAAGTATTCCTGGAGGTATCATCATTTCAGGTTCTCACAATCCACCTGAATGGAACGGTCTAAAATTAATGTCATATAAAACTTTTTTGAGTTTAAGAGAATTAAACGAGATTTCTAATCGCTTGACAAATATAGATCTAAAAAAATATGAATTAAATAAAATATTTCCATCTAAAAGCGTTATAAATCAAGATCCTATTCCACAATATGTTAAAGCTTTATATCATTATCTTGATCGTGAAAAAATCGTTAAGAAGAACAAGCTAAAAGTAGTCATTGATACTGGAGGGGGTGCAGGAAGCAAAGCTACTCCACTAATTTTAGAAGGTTTAGGCTGCAAAGTAAACATGATTAACAACGAACTTGATGCTCACTATAATTTTCCGCGAGATCAAGAGCCAATTGCAAAGAATTTAGGAGATTTAATTGCAACTGTAAAGGATGGAGAATATGATATTGGATTTGCTCATGATTGTGATGCTGATCGGTTAACAATTATTGGAAATGATGGAACTTGTTACCCAGAGGACACAGGGTTAGCTATTATAGCTGCTTATATTTTAAAGAACTATGGAAAATCCGATAAAAGAATAATATTTGTTACAAATTTAGCCTCTTCCTTGATGTTTGAAGCAATCGCTAAAGAGTATGATGCACAAATCGTTAGAACACCCATCGGAGAACGATACCTCGCAGAAAAAATGGAAATATTAATAGATAAGAATAAAAAAAGAAAGGAGAATTCATTAATTTTTGGTGGTGAAGGATCTTGTGGTGGCGTGATGTTCCCTGATTTCAACAACGCCAGAGATGGTATATTTGCGGCTGCAAAAATAGTTGAAATTCTTACCGAAACTAACAAAAGTATATCAGAATTGACTTCCAAACTACCGAAATTCTACTCATATCGAGAAATTATTGAAATAAAAGAAGAGAAGATTGATTTCATAATCAAGAATCTGAAAAAAGAATTAATTTCAGGAGGAGAAGAAGTTATTCAAGTCGGGATGGATCTTAGAATACACAATGAATACGAGTGGTTTGTCCTTATCCATCCATCTAACACAGAACCAATAATACGAGTCATTAGTGAAGCAAAACAAGAAATTATTGCTAAAAATAAATGTAATAGCATTACTGAATCTATTAATAATATTATTTCTCTTCTTTGAAACTAGAAAATTAGAAAAATAAAAAATGTGCTTAGATTGCTCTAACGCTAATTCTAGCTTTCCCCTCTCATTATCTTCTTAAGCCGGGTAAGCTCATCTAACATTTCATCTCTAAGCGAGCCTAAACCTCCACCTGTGGTCGGAGCTACTGCAGGAGCGCCTCCACCGGGGGGTGTAGGAGGTCCAGCCCGTTTAGCATGAGCAGGGGCACCACCTGGAGGTGCAGGAGGTCCAGCACTAGGGGCTTTAGGGGGTCCGCCACCACTAGGAGGTAATTTTGGAGCAGGAGGTCTTGTAGGAGGTCCACCGCCACTAGGAGGGGCTGTAGGAGGTCCACCACCACTAGGAGGGGCTTTAGGGGGTCCACCGCCACTAGGAGGGGCTTTAGGGGGTCCACCACCACCAGGAGGTTTAGGAGGTCCACCACCACCAGGAGGGGCTGGAGGTCCACCAGCAGTAGCTGTAGGAGCCGACGCTTCAGAAACTGGCGCTTCACCACCTTCTCCGTGACTTAACAAAGAAAACAATGTATTTGCTGCTGCAGATTTAGCTTGAACCGGAGCTGCAGCAACTCTTTTAGAGGAAGTGCTGATAGTTTGAATTCCTTCAATTTCAGTAACATCTTTTAAATCTTTTTGAGCTTTTTGTAAGGATTTGGTAAAATCATTAATGGACTTTACGACGTCTTCGAGATCATCTGCTAATGAATCTAAACCTTTTTTAACGAAATTTATCACACGATTGAGTTTTTTTTGTTCTTTTGAGACCATGATCTACTCGTTTCCTCTAATATTTTAATAAATAGAATCTTATTTTAAAAAGTACTTTTTTTTTATAATTATAATATATTCTATATTTTTATTTTTATCTAAATTTATTCTATATTTTTATTGAAATGAAATCTTAAATAATTGTGTGTTTTAAAAAATATTACAAAAATTCGTAAAACGATGGTTTCAAGATGATTAGATTATATCGAGGTATATCTTCAAGTAATATTCTGATACTATTTTAATACAATATTATTTGTTTAATCACGACAAACAAAAAAAAATCAAAGATTAAATATTAATAGTACTTTATTTATAACTATTATAAAACAATAATTATATGATTAATCAAGATACATGTTTAAAATACAAGATTAGCTATAATTATTAAATCAAAATAAATATCTGTGAAATTAGCTTATAGGTGATTAAAATAGCAAAGAAAGAACTCTTCATTAAAAGGGTTTACGAAATCGTGAACGAATTAAAAATACCATTAATAGATGAAAGAGTATACGATAAAGTAAGCGTTGGAGGATCAACCGTTGCAGTGATATTCAAATTTGAAGAGGATGAATCAGTTATAAGAGGATTCCTTGGGTTGGCAGAGTATTTCCACACGGTCATCATCAAAACTAAGGATCAATTTGTAATACCACATCAGCAAATGATCTTCCGTCTAATTAGTGCGTAAGTTGATTAATTCGGTTTTTATTATTTTTTCCTTTTATTTTTTAAAAATGTAGTAAATTTAATTTTGTTGCGATGCAAAATTTTAAAAAATCTTGTTAAATATATCATCCTATATAGAATTTAATTGATAAGGTAAAGTACAATGCCAAACATAATAATAGAAGGACCAAAAATCGAAAATATTGAAGACAAAAGAAATTTCGTTAAAGAGATTACGGATATTACAGAGAAATACATGAAAATACCAAGAGAACACATCGTCATCACTTTAAAAGCGTTCCCGCCTGAAAATGTTGCGGTTGGTGGTACGCTAATAATCGATAGAAGAAAATCGTGATAAATTAATCCTTTTCTCCTCAATTTTTTTTTCTTAAAAGTGAGAATTAATACTTCAGTCATACAAAGATAAATAAATGTCAATTACATGTATTCTATAATAATAGATGTTCTAACGACATTATTGTTATTATATCATTAAAGGTCATAAATCTTGAGCCAAGACGAAGAAAAAGTTTTTGATGATATCAATGATATGGATGCAAAAGAAGCAAAAAATGCGCTCTTTACAATTCTCACATCATCAACAGATTGGCAACAACGAAATAAAGCGGTTAATTTCTTATTAAAATATAAGAGAATTGAAGATATTGACAGGATTAAGAATGCTTACACGAGTGAAACTCATCCCCAAACAAAAATAAAGATCATGGAGCTTCTAATTAAATACTTTAAGGGAGAAGGCGCGATATTTTTAAAAACAAGGTACGATGGCGAAATAGACTGGAAAGTTAGGAAACACATGATAGAATTGGTAGGAAGCGCTAGCTTAAAAGACTCTATAGAGTTTTTAATAAGAGCTTTAGATGATAAAGACCTTGAATCTAAAAAGGCAGCAACCATCTTGTTGAGTAAAGCTGCGAACATTCCTAGTAGCGCGTTAGAACCCCTTTTCGAACAGCTAAAAATTCGAGATTTAGAAGTCTATAACATCTTGATAAATCTTATTTCTAAAATTGGAAAAAAAGGAAATCACTTGGAAATTATAGAACATGCTAAAGATGAGAACCTTAACATAAGGAAAGCCATTCCTGATATTTTAGGTAAAATGAATAATAAAACAGCAATTCCCACGCTCATCGAAATGTTAAAGGATGACAATTTAATTATCCGTAAAAGTTCTGTTAAAGCATTAGGTGATTTGAAAGCTTCAGAAAGTATTGAAAATATCATCGAAATGTTAAACGATTCTCAAATTGAAGTGAGAGAAAACGCAATCAACGCTTTGGGCAAAATTGGAAGTGATGATGCGATCAAACCCCTGTTAGAACTTTTAAAAGATGAAGAAAGTGTAATTCGAAAGAATGCTGTAAAAGCACTTTCTAAAATATATAAGACCCAAAAATCATTGAAGTTAGTCTATGATATCTTGAAAAAGCGAGATATAATAGCGCGAAGAGAAGCCGTAAAATTACTAGGACTTATTGGAAATCCCGAAGCAAACAAGACTTTAATTCGACTTTTGAATAGTAAAGATACAAAAATTAGAAGACTTGCGTTTAATGCGATTATTCGAATCTCAAAAGCAAATAAAGTAGTCGATGAATCTATTGTTATAGCGTTGAATGCGAGAGAATGGCAAATCAGAAAAAATGTGGCAAGAATCTTTAACAAGATTGAAGACGAAAGGACAATCGAACCTTTATTCCACTTATTAGGCGATTCAAAGAGCGCAGTAAGAAGGGCTGCAACAGAAACTTTATCAAAATTTGACCCTTTAAAGGTAACTGAGATCGCCAAACAATTTTTAACCGATGATGACTGGAGATTAAGGAGATCAGCCGTGCGTCTTCTAATCAAAATAGGAACGGATGAAGCGCTTGAATCATTGGTCTCAAGTTTAAACGATGACGATGTTTATGTAAAAAGTTGGGCGATAAAAGGTTTAAGCAAGCTAAAGAACATTTCAAATGTTGAACCTTTTATCGAATTATTAAAAGACGAAGATCCTAAGCTTCGAATGTCAGCAGCAAAAGCTCTAGGTGAGATTGGCGCTAAACAAGCAATTCAATCCCTTACTGAACATTTAGGAGACGATAATTGGGAAGTTAGGAAAGAAATTGAGAATGCTTTAAATCGTATCGATCCTAATTGGATGCAAAATCTATAGATTTCTCTTTTTATTATTAACTTTACATTAAAAAAATTATTAATAGGTTCTAATATTAAAAATAATAAGAGTAATGTTAGAGAATCGAAAAATGAATCGCTTGGATTCAGTTGGTAATGAACCATGGCTAAACAAGATTTTAAAGGGAAAGCTACAATTGTTAAAGAAACCTTTCCTTCAGAAATTGTCTCGATTATCGGCAGTATTCTTGCGGGAATTCTACTTTCACTCTTAATACTTCCATTTAAAAGCTTTATAGTATTAATTCTTATAATCCCTGCATTATTATCTCTTAGAGGGAATATTAGTGGTCCATTTATAGCAAGAACTTCTAGAGATTTGATCGTAGGTGAATTCAATAAGCGAAGCTGGCTTGAAAATGTTCTTGCAACGTTATCTCTTTCATTAATAACTGCTTTATTAATAGGATTCCTTAGTATTATGTTAAATATTTTATTATTACATGTATTAACCTTGCCAATTCACATGCTAATATTGATTCCTGTAATTTCAATATTATTTACTTTAACGATATCAATCCCATGTTCTACAGGATTGAATTTTTTTGCGTTTAAGCGAGGTATTGATCCTAATAATTTAGTTAATCCCATAATGACGGCTATAGATGATTTTTCAACTGTGTTGTGTTTCTATTTAACAATAATTTTGTTAGGTGTTCCATGAATGGATTACTATAAAAAGATTTTCAAGGAGTCAATTGTGGTAGTCATTATGTCTTCGGTAATGGGATTATTTTCAGGTACTTTATTATCTTCAAATGACGAAATTATATACGCGATTCCTATTTTCATCATTGCTTTACCCGCACTCAATTCTTTAATAGGTGATATATCGACAATTCTAATATCAAGGTTAACCACGCACCTATATATTGGTTCAATTCCGCCTAAGATTCAATCTTCAAAGAGGTTGATTGAAGATTTTATAGGGTTATTGCTAACAATTTTATTGAGCTTGGGATTTCTATTGATCATGGGTTACGGAGTGGTTTTTTTTTCAGGAATGGCAATTGTGAATCCCCTTATAATCATTATTATCATCATATTTACAATCATGATATTATTTTTTACAATGTTTATCTTTCTATTCATAAGTGCCATTTTTCTCTTTAAAAGAGGGAAGGATCCTAATAATTTCCTAATTCCATTTGTTACATCATCGGCGGATTTTTTAACGCCACTAATGTTAATCATATTTATCCAAATATTTATATAAAATTAAAGAATTAAAAAACATGAGTGAATAAAACAACATGAAAAAGCAGAAGAAAACATTCACATATAAACCTCTCTCCTTAAAAGATATTCTTAGGGAAATGAAACAGAAGATTGATTTAATGATCGATCTAGCGTACACTGCTATAAAATTTGGGAGCAAAGAAATAGCAGACGAAGCATACAAGATTGAAAAACGAATTCACGAATTAACATTTTTACTAAACCTGCAAGTAATTCAGACTAAGGCAGGAGGCTTTAAAGCCGCAAAGAAATTAGAACCAATTGTTGTCATGGGATATTCAATTGATAAGATTTCCGATGCACTTTCAGATATTGCCAGGGTTGTATATTTAAATAGTGACATTAGTGAATTCACTCAATTATTTTGGGACAAAGTCCCGGAACCCATCGTGAAAGTTAAGGTGAACGAGGGGTGTGAATTTCTTGGCATGGAGAGGAAAGACATACATTTTAGATCGAAACACGGAGTGGATTTAATAGCCATTAGAAGGCAGGGAAATTGGTTATTCGAGAAAAATGAGCGCATAAGCGAGGGTGACTTCTTAATCGTTAAAGGAGAGAAAGAGCTATTAATGAATATCAAGTTCTTATGTCGCGATCAACAACCAATAACCTTTCAATTTGATGATGAAATAAAAGAATCGATCTTTAATCTCGATAATCCAGAGATACTTGAAAGGATTACTGAGCTTAAAAAAACATATATAAAAGTTACGGATATTTCAGAAACCATGATTGAACTTGCTTTGACTGCTTTATTTTTTAACAATTTCGAGGTAGCTGAAGACGTGTTAGAAATGGAGGAATTGATGGATGGTTTGAATATTGCTTGCGAAAAAGACTTATTAGATTTAGCACAATTAATGGAATCACCGAGAAATTTAACGGGAATTATGAGAATCGTATTTTCATGTGAACTTATTGCTGACGCTGCGGCAAATATTGCAGAAAATATCACTAAAGGCTTTAAACCACACAGGATTCTACAAAAAGCCATTGAAGAAACTTCAGAAATAGTAGTTCGAGTCATTCTTTCTGAGAATTCTCATTTCAAGGATAAAACCTATAGCGAATCTCAAGATAGTCGTTATAAAAAGGGTTTTCACATCATCGCATTGAAAAGAAAGAATAAATGGATATATAGATTCAAACCTGAATTTACATTCAGAGAGGGAGACTTATTAATTGGATTGGGGCCTAGGGAAACCGTGGAAGAATGGGTTAGATGCGTAAATCCTTCAAAAAAAGAAGAAGATTAAATTTCATGGAGAAAAACAATGAGTAATAAGGAAACCATAGACAGATTTAGTAATACAATGTTCGAAATAGCGAACCAAGTGAAAAAAAATGTGGATATAATTGACAATAATCAAATTATAAGATTTATTGAAAGTATACTTCAAAAAAAGAAGGACAATTGCCTGGTTTTTGTATATGGTGCCGGAAGATCGGGATTTGTTGGACGTTGTTTTGCTCAGAGATTGATGCATCTCGGGATAAACTCTTGTTTTATATCCGATGCGATCACTCCGCAGTATACTAGCAAAGATCTGGTAATTATTATTAGTGGTAGTGGAGAAACCACTTCTCCAGTAGCTATAGCTCAAAAAGCGAAAAAGATTGGTGGATCTATTGCTTTACTAACGGGAAATCCTGAAAGCAGTATAGGAAATATCTCAGATATTATCATTAAGATTGAAGGAAAAAGTAAAGATAGTGCTACTTCGCAGGATACTCTTGCACCTTACACCAGTTTATTCGATATATCAACATTATCAGTTTTGGATTCAATTGGGAGCGTATTAATGAAGATCTTAGATGTTTCAGAAGAAGATATTGACAAAAGACATGCAACAATAGAATAAAATGCATCACACATGAATGGAAATGGGCACTTTGGTAAATGGATTATCGATGCTAATGGTTTACCTGCGTATGATTATACATGTAATCAATATTTAGATCCTATAGCAAAAACGCCCACCACTTATGGATATTCCGTTGATCATTTTCACCAACTTGGTAATGATCGCATAACTGCTACTGCTCATAACGGAGGGTATATTCAGGTTCTTGAAGCAAGCAGAGGATTCCAATGGTTAACATATAGAAATTCTAAACAGAATAAAATCGGGGGAGGCATTGGGATATTCCAACTTGAAAGTGAGCTGCTTCCTATTAACGATTTATATTCTAAAGACACCCAAAAACAAGTACTAGATTTTCAAAGAATATTTGGTTGCGGCTACTTTCAAAAGATTCTTAAGCTAAACAGCATTAAAGTTAAGCATACTATCTGCACTCCTTTTTCTGATGATCCTGTATTAATTTCTGAATTTCAAATTTATAACTCTTCAGATTTACAAAAAAAGATAAATATTATTGATTTTTGGGACATAAGTTTACATCACCTTTTACGATCACTAGTAGTTACAGCAAATAACAGAAAATTATTTGGTAAATCAAAGATAATAAATGGTGCCGGTAAATTATTGAAAATGCTCCAAAAACTTGTACATAAGGATACTGACGGTTCTAGATATAAATTTAATAGAAGATTTAAATATAAAGTTAAAGTTGATAAAGGTGTTCTAATTCTAACTCCGTTATACAAAAAAAGAGTGCCCCGTAATAAGGAATTGTCTGCAAAACATAATCTATACCCGAATTCAATTTTTTTAGCAATGGTTAAGGGCGCTCCAATTAATTTCATTTGTGATAAGAATCAAATAATGATAGATGGTAATTTTCAAAACCTAAATAATATAAAATGTATAGATGAAGATTTTCAAGAAAAATGGATTAAGGATCCTTGTTTGGGGATTCAAACTAAAATTAGTATAGAATCACAGCAAACAGAAAAGATTATTTGTATTTTTGGGTATGCTCCTGAAAAAACAATTTTTAATCTCATTAAAAAATATCAAAATATCATATCCAATACTTCATTTTTGAAAAAGAACGCAAAAGAGTGGAAAAAATCATTTATCGACTTAAAATGGAAAGGTTTTGAATGGCTATCTCGTGAAATTAAATGGCACACTTATTACACTCGTAGTTCATGTCATTTTGACGAATATTACGCTCAACATAGATTTCCACAAGGTTCAATATATTTATTTGGTCATGGATTTGATGGAGCCATAAGAGATTATATTTTATATCTCATTCCAATAATATTTATTAATCCCAAATTAGCGAGAGAATATTTGATCTTCATACTTTCATTAATGAACGAGGAAGGCAAATTACCATATAGTTTATATGGATTTGGCAAGACTTTTACAGCATCAGTTCATTCAAATCCCTCAGATCTTTATTTGTTTCTAATCTGGGGTATTTATGAATATATAGCAACTACCCGTGATTTTGATTTTCTTAATATAGAAACATTTTTTTATCCAAAATCTGTTAAAAAAACTGCTACAGTTTTAGATAAACTTGAATTGTCGTTAAAATTTCTTTTTTCTGAAGACGTTGGAATAGGAGAACATGGTTTAATCAAATGTAATGATGGAGATTGGTCAGATGGAATTAGTTTAATGGTAAAGAATCGAAAAAAATTTAAAAGTAAAGGAGAGTCAAATTTTAATTCTGCTTTTGCATTATATATCATTCCAATGGTGATACCCTTACTTAGAAATTACAATCCAGAATTTGCAGATCTATGTAGCCAGAAAATTAATGATCTTAAAAAAGCAGTACTTGAAACTTGGAATGGAAAATGGTACTATCGTGGTTGGGACGGTATGGGGACCCCTATTGGAGATGAAAACCTGTATTTAGAACATCACAATTGGTTATTGTTAAGTAAAATTCTTAAGAAAAACAGGGCATTGGAATTAATAGAACAATTATATGAAATACTAGACAGACCCTCTCCCATTGGACAATATATTTCATATCCTGCCCAAGACACTTTTTTAAAAATACTTCCTAAGGGATGGGATATAAATGGAGGAATATGGCATGCAATGAATGCACTTTTAACCTGGGCTTATTCGAACTATGATAATGATAAAGCATTTAACTCACTGATAAAGAATTCTATGGTTCAAAGAGCACATTCATATCCGAATATATGGTATGGAATTTGGAGTGGTCCTG
>Ga0180438_10011600_pt1 | contig 10623 bp, 11 predicted proteins | sample SS_ome_12_FD_132455 | JGI IMG/M metagenome (GOLD analysis project Ga0180438, IMG submission 132455) | Hypersaline lake sediment archaeal communities from the Salton Sea, California, USA - SS_3_D_2 metaG | ecosystem: Environmental > Aquatic > Non-marine Saline and Alkaline > Hypersaline >... | reverse complement strand
GTATTGAATGAAAATCAGATTTACCTTTAGTATTTTTCTAGTTTTAATTATATATATATCAATATTAGGAACTGATCAAACTGCAATAAGCACGAGTGATAACTCTTTTTTAGTAAAGGTTTTGCTTTCAGAGAAAAAAATATATGATCCAAGTTATTGGTTTGTAGAATCTGAAGGAGGTTTTTTAGTTTCAGATCCGAAAGATAATTCGAAAATTTTTTATTGTGCTTCTAAAAAATTAAAAATTCATTTTAAAAATAGATATATTTATATAAATGATAAAAAATATTTAAGAAGGCAGGTAAAAATATCTCCCAAAGATGGAGATTTGTCTTTTAATGGAAATTTTTATCAGGGAGATTTTATTTTGACGATGGACAAGAAGAATCTTTTTTTTATAAACAAGGTTAATCTTGAAGATTATATTTTTGCCGTTTTGCGTTCTGAATCATGGCCTGGCTGGCCGCTAGAGGTAAATAAAGTTTTTGCAGTGGCAACAAGAAGCTATGTTATTTCCAAAGTTGTAGGAGCGAAAAAATGCAAAAGATTATATCATATTAAAAATGATAACAGTCATCAAACATATCATGGTCACAAATTTATGAAACGTAATGATGAAATTTTAAGAAAGGCCGTTGAACAGACAAGAGGAATGTTTTTAACATTTGATGGTGAGCCGATAGATGCAATGTATGATTCTTGTTGCGGAGGTATTATTTCTGCAGATATAGAAAATAGTGTTGATTTTGAAAAAGCTCCATATTTAGCGCGTGATTATCCATGTAAATATTGTAGCAATTGTAGCTTATACAATTGGGAAATAACTTATAGTCTTGCAGAACTTGAGGCTTTACTTTCGGCTGAATGTTCGCATATAAAAAATATTAGAGCAATTTGGGTGAGTAAAAAAGATAAAGCTGGACTTGTAAAAGAAGTTTCTATCCGGGGGGCAAGGCGTTTGTGGAAAATTCTTGGTGAAAAGCTTTATTCAATTTTAAAAGATGTTAAGAGTTTTTGTTTCTCTATTAAAAAAAGAGGCGATATTGTAACTTTAACGGGAAAAGGGTATGGCCACCATATTGGTCTTTGCCAATGGGGTGTGCGTCAGATGGTCCGAGAATTTAATGATTATAAACAAATTTTGAAATTTTATTACCCGGGTGTAGACTTTATGCGTCTGTGCTAATATTTTTTTAAAGGAGAGTGTAGGGTAGTATGCCTGGATATAGAGCGCATTTGGTAGGTGGAGTAGTCGCCTATGGATTAACATTATTTCTTTTACGTAGTTATTGCGGCTCAGTTTTTTTAGCTGCTGAGTGGCTATTTTTTGTACTAGCTGGTTCTTTGTTTCCCGATATTGATACAAAAAGTAAGGGGCAAAAGATTTTGTATCAAATTCTTTTTATAATCATGATTATTTTAGCGCTGCAGCGAAAATTTATTCCTATGGCAGCAATTGGCATATTTGCCATTATTCCGCTTGTTGTTAGACATCGAGGTTTATTTCATAGATTTTGGTTTGTTGTTGGCCTGCCTTTGGCCGTTGCGATAGTTATCGGGTTTTATGCCCCTGCATATTCAAGAATTATAATGTTTGATGTTGTATTTTTTACAGTCGGAGCGGTTTCGCATCTATTTTTGGATTTTATTATCAAAAAAGGGTAAAAACAAACGCTCACATTTTTGATAACAAAGTCAAAAATGTGAGCGTTCTATTTTCTTAAAGCTTATAGAAAGCTAACGTTGGTACAAATTACCAGCGTCTGCCTCCTCCGCCGTTACCGCCTCGGCTACCGCCACCTGTTTGAGGTCTTCTTGGACGAGCTTCGTTCACGACAAGTCTGCGACCTTCAAGTTCAGATCCATTAAGATCATCAATTGATTTTTGTCCGTCTTCTTTTGATTCCATTTCTACAAAAGCAAAACCTCTAGGGTTTCCTGTGAATTTATCAACTATGATCTTAACTGAAACCACGTTGCCGAATTGTTCAAATACTTGTTTTAGCGCATCTTCACTTACTGAGTGTGCTAGATTTCCTACGTAAATATTCATTAATTTGCTCACTTTATAAAAAAAATAAATAAAATTAAAAACGATTATAATATACTTAAATTATTATCTGATCTTCTTCTGCTATATAAATCCCTTCAATGATACATTAAAAAAAACAACTAAAACACCTAAAGTATAGCACAAAAATATACATTGTGCTATAAAAAAGTGATTATTACAAATACAAACGTTTTTTGTGTAAATCAAGATTTTTCCATACGGATAGAGTGGCTAGGCCTTGTTAGGTATGAAACCAGATATATTGCTAAGAAGCTTATGATGAATCCTGGTATGAGCGCTGGTATTTCTTTATTTAAATATGGCCAAATAGCTGCTATGGATGCACCAGATATGATTCCTGCAAGGGCACCATATTTGTTGATGTTTTTTGAGTAAAGCGAAGCTATCACAAGGGGGGCAAATGTGCTTCCCATACCTGCCCAGGCATAATACACTAAATCGTATATAGTCTTGCTACCATTATAAGCGATAATAAGCGCGATAAAAGAAATAAGTAAAGATCCGAGCCGAGAGGCCCACAATATAGTTTTTGATGATGCTCGTTTATGCCAGATTTTTTTGTAAATATCTTCTGCTATAACTGTTCCAGAGGTTAAAATTTGACTATCTAAGGTTGAAAGTGTGACTGCAAGTATTGCGCACAACATAAACCCAGCTACAATTGGAGAAAACAATATTTTTGCAAGTAAAATATATATTATTTCTCCACCATTGTTGAAGTAAGCAATTCCTACAATGCCTATACATATTGCACATATAAGTACTATAGCCTGCCAAGCTAAGCCTAGATATTTTGCGTATTTTATATTTTTAGGGTCTTTAATGCCCATGAAAAACGACAAAAGATGTGGTTGTCCAAAGTAGCCAAGACCCCACGAAAGGAAGATCGCGAGAAATTGCCATATTGATGAGGGAATAATATTTAAAGAAACGCCCTTGTTGCTCGCAGTAGCGGCTATTTCTGGCCAACCTCCAATTGCAATATAGGCTACAATTGGTACAATTGCGATCATAAACAAAGCAAACATTCCCTGGAAAAAGTCACACCAGGCTACCGCTATAAATCCTCCAACGAGTGTGTAGATAATGGTGATAATAAGGCCTATGAGTACACCTGCGAGATATGATGTTCCAAAGGCTACCTCAAATAATCTACCCATAGCCACCAATCCAGATGATATGTAAAAAGTAAAGAAAATAACCGCGATGACTGAGGATAAAATTCTTATTGTTCCAGACGTATCGTTAAATCTTTTTTCAAAGTAAGAAAACAGGGTGAGCACTTTAAGTTTTTCTGTAGCAACTCGTATTTTTGGTGCTACAATTTGCCAGTTTAAAAACATAAAAGTAATTAATCCCACTGCTTCCCAAATTCTGACTAATCCAAATTGATAAATTGCTGCAGGTAGCCCTAAAAAGAGCCAGTGGCTCATATCACTTGCTTGCAGCGCGATAGCTGTAACCCAGTAATTGGTTGATCTTTCACCTAAAATAAATTCTGAAGAGCTTTCTGATTTTTTTGAAAAAATGTAGCCTATCGTAATAATTGATAGAGTATATATCACAAATGCTATAATTATTTGTATTTCCACTTTAATAACCTATTTTTTAAAACTTTGTTATTCTTTTCTTTTTAAATAAATGGGGGGTGTAAAATATAACTTATCTGGGGGGAGAATAATACAATTTAAACATGTAAATACGATCCTCTAGATCCTCTATTCTAAAAAGAAATAATTATTCAATAGAAATATTTTATCATAGTGCCTTTATGTTGTACAGGATGATTTAATTTTTTGTTTTGTTGTTGGTTGCATATGAAACAATAATAATGGCAATCAAACTGAGCATGAATCCCGGAATAATGGGAAATATCCTGGTATTAATATATGGCCATATCGCTGATGTTATAGCGCCGACAAGGATTCCAGATATAGCTCCATATTTGTTTACTTTTTTTGAATGGAGTGATGCCAAAACAAGGGGTCCAAATGCGCTTCCCATACCGGACCATGCATAATTTATCAAATAATAGATAGATTTATCACTTTTAAGGGATATTAAAAGAGCAATTATTGAAACAAAAATACTTCCTATTCGTGATAACCATATCATTCTTTTTGGGCAGGCTTCTTTTTTTAATATTTTTTTTTCTATGTCTTCTGCGATTACTGAACCTGAAACGAGAATGTAACTATCTAATGTTGTAAGTGTTGCTGCAACAATTGCGCACAAAACAAAACCTGCAATTAAAGGTGGAAAAAATGATTTTGTGAGTCCAACATATATCAATTCATTTGGGCCGTTGTGAAAGAATGCAAGGCCGATAAGTCCTATAAAAACAGAAGCCCCCATCGTGAGCGCCATGCAAAATATGCCCGTATATTTTGCATATTTAATATTTTTAGGATCTTTAATGCCCATAAAAAAAGATAAAAGCTGCGGTTGTCCAAAATAACCCGGCCCCCATATTAACAGTAACATCGGTATTTTTAAGATAGATTTAAATGAAGGAAGTATTGAGAGGCTTACAGATTTCATTTTAGCTGCATATGCTATGGTTTGCCAGCCATCAACTTTAATGTATCCAACAATAGCAACAAGCAAAAGCATCGAAATCGCAAAAATTCCTTGGAAAAAATCGCACCATGCAACGCCAGAAAATCCACCTAAAATAGTGTATGCAACGATTGTTGATAAACTTACTAATACTCCAATTGTATAATCAAGTCCGAACGTATATTCAAATACCCTGCCCAAAGCAACTAAGCCAGATGATATAAAAAATATAAAAAATAAAAGAGCTATCAGTGCAGAAGTTAGTCGTATTATGCCGGAATTATCTTGAAATCTTTTTTCAAAATAAGAAAATAAGGTTAAGGCTTTGAATTTTTCTGTTTGTTTTCTCAGTTTCGGGGCAACAAATTGCCAATTTAAAAGCATAAAAATGGCAACACCAATTAGTTCCCAAATTCTAAACAGGCCAAAGGTATAAATGATTCCAGGGAATGCAAGAAATGCCCAATGGCTCATGTCACTTGCTTGTAACGCAATAGCTGTCACCCAATAATTTGTTGATCTACCGCCCAAGATAAAATCAGTTGGGCTTTTACTTTTTTTTGACAAAAAATAAGCAAATAAAAGTAAAGTTGTAACATAAATCGCTAGCGCTACTATTATATATTCTTTCATTACTCTTTTCTCCTAAACCAAATTGCGTCAGTTAAAATCCCGCGGATATTTATGCGGTTAAATTTAAGCCAAATAAGCTAAAAGCATTCTTGGTTGTTTGTTCAGAAATATGATCAAAACTAGTTTTTTTAAAATTTGCAATGTATTGTGCTATATCGGATATATATTTTGGATGATTTGGTTTGCCTCGATATGTTTGTGGCGGCAAAAAAGGCGCGTCTGTTTCTAAAATTATTTTTTCCAAAGGTGATGTGAGTACGACCTTTCTAAGAATCTCATTTTTTGGATAGGTAACCGCTCCGCCTATGCCTATCAAAAATCCAAGTTCAAAAATGTAGTTTGCAAATGCTTGGTCTTCAGAAAAGCAATGAATCACGCCGCGAATGTTTTCATTTTTAAATTCTTCAAGGCATGAGGCCACCTCATCAGTTGCATCACGCATGTGTATGGTCAATGGAAGTTTATATTTTAATGAAAGTTCTATTTGGGCTTTAAAAAGGTCTTTTTGCTGCGGGAAGTTACGTTTATGATGATACAAATCTATGCCGCATTCACCTATTGCTACAATTTTATTTTTTTTTCGATTTTGGATTAATTCTTCTATTTTTTTTAAATCTTTGTTCCAGCTTGATGTTAAATCACTAGGATGAATACCAACGGCCGCATATATACGATCATTTTTTTGAGCCAGTTGAATGCAATTGATGCTTTCTATTACGCTTGTACCAACATTGATTATATATTTTACTCCCGCAGCTGCAGCATCTTTGGCTATTTTTGCAGCTAAATCAAAATTTTCATTTTTCAGTGGTGTGTCGAAATCTTTTTTGACCATTATATTAACGTGACAATGGGTATCTACAAGCATGTTTAGATCCTTTTTTAATCAAAAATAATTTTCTTCTGTTGTGCACACATTGGTAAGTAATGATATTATTCGTTTAAGAGTATTTTTCTTAGTCTTTTTTAGGGCGATTCTTTTTGCTCTTTTTAGAAATTTTTTATTCTCTATTTTGCTTAATTCTTCTTTTAAATACTCAGCTATCTTGTTATTTCCAGTTTTTTCAGCATTTTGTATTGGTGTGAGGTCAAAATTATCTTTTGCAGTTATGTCAGCATTATATTGTATCAGCAGTTCAACCATATTTTTTTTTCCAAGGGAAGCCGCTTTGTGAAGGAGGGTGCTTCCATTTTCTTCTACTACAGTGTTTATTTTTACGCCGCTTTTTAAAAAAATTTCCAATAATTCTGTGTTTCCCTCTTTTATAGCTACAAAAGCTTTGGCTTCCATATTTTTTAGCGATATTTTTTTGTGCAGCGATGTTTTTTTACGAAGTCGTTTTTTTTTGCGCATTGCAAAAGAATTGTTGGTTGCTAAGATAAAAATTGCTAATAAATAGGTCTGACATGCGATTTTTCTTACCATTTTGCCCTTTAGGAATATCACAAAATTTAAAAAATATTTTCATGATCATTATATTCGCATAAAGTTATTTTTTAAATAGATAGTTTAAATATTTGTTAATTCGCCTTGAAAGCTTTTTAGTATTTTATATTTTTTGCGTTTCTATGTATAAAAATATAAAATAAATTGAAAAAAGTTTAAATTCTTATTTGACAAAGCCGTAAATAAAATTACTATTATATATGTTAAATAAAGGAAAAGAGCTTTTGGAGCAGCAGTGTGTTTAATCATAGTTTAATAACCCTATCACAAGGAGAACCCCTATGAACAAGAGTGAATTAATCAATTCACTAAGTGAGGAGACAACCTTTAGTAAAAGGGATGTCGCTCGAGTCTTAGAATCATTCACAAGGATCGTTGAGCGAACCTTAAAGAATGGTGGAAAAGTTGCAATTACCGGCTTTGGTAGTTTCACTGTTTCGCGTCGTCCTGCTCGTAAGGGTATCAATCCAGCAACAAAGGAACGTATTGATCTACCTGAGATCTTTGTTCCTAAGTTCAAACCTGGAAAGAATTTACGAGAGACGGTAAGATCAGTTAAAATTGGTTAACTAAAGCCTTAATCGAAAAGCTTTTACTCTAAAAGGTCGCATCTGCGGCCTTTTTTCTTTCCTTCTTTTCATATTTACGTTATTATGAGTTCCAATAGATAGCTTTTTTTTGAAAAGATTTTAAAACGAGTAGGGACTATGATAGATTTATCTTTACTCAGGGATAATCCTGAGCAAATTATTCCGAGGTTGAAGAAAAAAGATCCAAATTTTGATGCTAAACTTCTTCTAGATTTTGATTCTAGGTTTAGAGAATTAAAATCCGAGGTTGAAGATTTAAGGCATAAAAAGAATGAACTTGCAAAGCAAGGGCAGATGGGTGTTACGCCTGAGTTGCGTGAGGAATCTAAAAAAGTTTCAAAAGAGTTAAAAGGAAAAGAGAAGGAACTTCAGGGGGTTGAAAAAGATTTCAAAGAGTTGTATTTAAATTGTCCAAACATTCCACAAGATGATGTTCCGAAAGGTGGAAAGGGAAGCAATATTGTTGTTAAGCAGTTTGGAAAAAAGCCTGAATTTAATTTTCAGATTAAAGATCATATTGAGTTGGGAAGAGATTTGGGTTGGCTTGATTTCGAGGTTGCGGCTAAATTGGCAGGTAGTAATTTTGCTTTTTACTCAGGCGAAGCTGTAAAGTTAATGTATGCTCTGACAATGTTTATGTTGAAAAATAATATAGAACATGGATTTGATTTGAAGTTGCCTTCTGTTTTGGTTAATGAAAAATCTCTTTTGGTTTCTGGTAATTTTCCAAAGTTCAGAGATCAAGTTTATGAAATCAAAGAGGATAATTTATTTTTAACTCCCACAGCAGAGGTTAATTTAGCAAATGTTTACAGGGATAAGATTTTAGAAGCTGAACAGTTGCCAATACGTATGACAACAGCTACAAACTGTTTCAGAAGAGAAGCTGGAACATATGGAGCGTCTGAGCGTGGCCTGATAAGAATTCATCAATTTGAAAAAGTTGAGCTTTTTTCTTTAGTCGAGCCTGAAAAATCGAATGACGAACTTGATAGGATGGTTGCATGTGCGGAAAATATTTTGCAAAAATTGGGACTACATTATCAAATCAGTTTGTTGTCGGCACAAGATTGTTCATTTTCTTCCTCAAAGACTTATGATCTAGAGGTTTGGATGCCTGCGAGAAAAGAATACAAGGAAGTTTCTTCTTGTAGCAATTGTACCGATTTTCAAGCGCGTAGAGGTTTGCTAAGATATAGAAAGAGTTTGGATTCTAAAGCTACTTTGGTTAATACTCTTAACGGATCATCTTTAGCTTTACCTAGATTAATGATTGCAATTATGGAAACTTATCAGCAGGAAGATGGTTCAATTGCAATACCAGAGTTTCTAAAAAAAGAGGCCTTGTACAGTTAATTTAGCGAGATGAGATATGCTAACACCAGAAGTTTTAAAAAAAATTAGACAGATTGAGATTTCAACCAAAAGACTTTTGAGCGGATCTTTTGTTGGTGATTTTAGTTCTGCTAAAAAAGGTACAGGTTTTGAGTTTGACCAGATCAGAGATTATCAACAAGGAGATGATGTTCGTTTTATTGACTGGAAAGCTTCTGCTCGCGCGAATAAATTTTTGGTAAAGCAGTATATCGAAGAAAGAAATAGAACTGTTATTTTAGCGGTAGATATTTCTAGCTCGGGTTTTTATTCATCATCTAAAAAGTTAAAATTTAATGTTTTGTCAGAGATTGCAGCGGTTTTGGCGTTGGTTGCAGATTATGGAAAAGATATGGCTTCGCTTTTGTTATTTTCTGATCATGTTGAGGTTTTTCTTCCGCCAGCAAGAGGAAGGCAGCATGTTCATAAAATCATGGAGAGATTGTTTAGCTATAAACCAAAAAATAAAGAAACAAGAATAAATAGCGTTTTGGATAGGTTGGCAAAATTGCGCAGAAAAGATTCTATAGTTTTTTTATTGTCTGATTTTATCGACCAGATAGATGAAAGAAAGTTGCATATTGTTTCAAAAATTTATGACTTGGTAGCTATTAGATGTTTGGACGATAATGAAAAATCTTTTCCTAATGTTGGATTTGTAAATATTGAGGATATAGAAACAGGCAAAATGGCAGTTTTGGATACTAGGGGTAAAAAAGATTCGCAATTGAGAAATTTTATGGGCTACAGGATGAAAAATCAAGATAGTTTATTTAAAAAATATGGAATAGATTATTTGTCAGTTTCTACAAAAGGGTCTTTTATTAGCGACATAGTGTTGTTTTTTAGGCGACGTATGATGTACTAAAGGGGATTTTAATGGAAGACAAGCTTTATCCCATTTATGGTCTTTGGCATAAACCATTTTGGCAAGCAAAAACATTTTATACTATCATTGCTGTTTTTTTTCTTATTGTTGTTTCTTTTTTGGTATGGCTTCTGATTCGAAGATATCTTGCCAAGAGGCGTAAAAAAAATCCTTGGGATATTGCGTTGGCTGATTTAGGCAGGATACAGGTTTTTCTGGCCCGAGGAAAACTATCGCATCAAGATTTTTATTTGGGGCTGACTGCATTGTTAAAAAGCTATTTTTATGCCAGATTTGGATACAATCTGTTTGGAAAGACTGATCAGGAGGTGCTTGCCTTTTTAAAAAAGGAGAAGTTTGATGATCACTTGTTGTATAGCATGGAGCAGATGCTTGAAGGTTTGCAATTTGTGAAATTTGCGAATGGACAGGCTGTAAAAGAGAAAATGGAGCAAGATATACAAAGATGTTCAAATATTATTCAAAAAACAGTTCCTGTGAAATAATTTAAGAGTAAAAAGTGCCGTATAATCCACAAATAGAGACACATTCATTATACCTCCATTGGCCATTTTGTCCGTATAGATGTACGTTTTGCCCATTTGTAGCGTTAGCTTCACATGACCAGTTTATGTTGAGGTATAAAGAGGCTTTGTGTAAGGAAATATTGCAATTTGCAAGTGTTTCTGGTCATAAGCAAAAAATTAATACTGTTTTTATCGGTGGAGGTACTCCAAGTACCTGTCCAGACGAGCAAATACTTGACATATCTGGTAAACTAAGAAGTGTGTTCATTTTTAATGAAGATGCTGAATTTACAATTGAGGTTAATCCTGGGACCGTGACAGAAAGTCAGCTTTATCTTTGGAAAGAACTAGGAATAAATAGGTTGAGTATCGGGGTGCAAAGTCTAAACGATTTTGTTTTGAAAAATCTTGGAAGATTGCAGTCCAGTAAAGATGTGTTTAATTTATTGAATTGTGCGCAAAAAGTATTTGATAATATTTCGGTAGATCTTATTTTAGGGTTGCCAGGTGTTTTGGAAAGTGAATGGAAAAAATTATTGAAGACCATAGTT
>Ga0180438_10011599_pt1 | contig 10624 bp, 6 predicted proteins | sample SS_ome_12_FD_132455 | JGI IMG/M metagenome (GOLD analysis project Ga0180438, IMG submission 132455) | Hypersaline lake sediment archaeal communities from the Salton Sea, California, USA - SS_3_D_2 metaG | ecosystem: Environmental > Aquatic > Non-marine Saline and Alkaline > Hypersaline >... | reverse complement strand
GTCCTCCTCCACGACGGCGCTCTGCAGGAAGGCCAATTCGGGATCCAACTCCCCTGCATCCCGAGCTTGGATCAAGTCGAGGGCGGGCTTGCCGTTGCGGCCGGCCTGGCCATTGTTCTTGGCTGCCCCGTTCTTCGAATGCTTGCGATCGCCTCGGCCTTCGACTCCTCCGGATCGTCGTCTCTTGCTGGCGGTGGCTTGGCTACTGGCTTTTGGCAAGGTGCAATCCTCAACAGACAAAAGACTTAGGTGAAGCTCGCAACCCGATGCTGACGAGTCTGGTCACGTCGCACATCGGGTGCCAACTCCCCCAAGGATCGGCGAGCTTGAGCCATAAACCATTGGTCAGGAGAGGCTTAGGAAGGCAGAGCGGGCCGGATCGCCGCGGCGACTCCGCCCCGAGTGATGCATTCGAGCATCCGGCAGGTTCCGCTAATGTCGCGTTTGCGAATCACAGCAAGACGCGGGAAAAAGGCCGTAGAACTGCTGAAGCGATCCCGTACGACCTAAACGCCCCAAGCATCGAAAACAACGCACTCTGCGCATCCGTTCAAGTTACCAGGGGCTGCGAGCCTGTCAACGGGGTAAACAGGGTAATTTCGGTTAAATCCAGAAAAACCGCAGAATCCCTCCTTTGGGGGTATGACTCTCCTCATTTTCGGGCAAGCAACACCCAGATACGACCTTGCCATGCCCCCGGCGGCCAAGAAGCACGCCGCCGGCCTCATTCGTCCAGGGGCACTTCCGTGTAGAGCGGCATGTAGCGGTAGTAGACCTCGAGCGTCATCACGGCCATCGCCGTCGAATAGAGCCTGCCGCCCTCCCGGCCGTGACGCTCGAAATACCAGCTCCCCGATTCGTGACTGGAAGTCGCTTGGGTGGCGATCAGGTGGTCGCGCATCTGGCGGTTCCAGCGATCCCAGTCGGAACCCTCCCAGTGGAAGAGCACTTGGGTGGCGTAGTAGTTGTAGTAGATGTCCTCCGTCGACGGCCCCCAATCGCAGAGGTAGGCCACGCCGCGCTCCAATGCTCGCTGGCTCCGCCGCCAGCCGGTGAACATCCGGCACAAGAGCCCGATCGCCGTGGTCGTGTTCCGCGGCTGGTCATCCATGTATCCGTAGCGGGCGCCGTCTTCGGCCTGTACCTGGTCGAGGAACCGCTGGGCGAGGAAGACGGTCGGCGAGGGCACGTCGAGGCCGGCCGTCTGGGCGCTTTTGAGCGCCATCAATTGCCAGCCGGTGACGGTCGTATCTCCCGGCTCGCCCGGCGTGTACCGCCAGCCGCCGCCCCGCTTGTCCTGGGCGTAGACAATGAAGTCGATCGCCCGTTGGGCGACTTCTTTGAGCTGCCGATCGCCGGTCATGCCGTAGGCCTCGCACAAGGCGATCGCCGCCAGGCCCTGGGCGTACATCGTCCCTTCCTGGAGGTCGGCGCCGTTGGGCGTGAGCAGGGCTCGGCCGGTGAGATAATACAGCCCGCGGCGGACCGTCTGCTGGTGCTCGCCGGCGACGTGCGTGTGGCCGGCGCCCAGAAACGGCAAAAGCGCGATCGCCGTGGCCCCCGTCGTGCTGGCCACGTTGCCGGGGTTCCGGCAGAGCTCTCCGCACGGGCTTTTGCGGTGGTCGAAGCTCCAACTGCCGTCGTCGAGCTGATGGGCGACCAGCCACCAGAGGCCCCGCTCGACGGCCTCTTCGCTCGCCTGCGTCCCGCCGCGAATCGAGGTCAGCCTGGCGCGGCCGTCGGGCGTGCGGCCGGACCAGCTCTTGGCTGCTCCCTGCCCGCTGCCGACGAAATTTCCGTTCGGGGCCAGCCAATCCGCGGGCTGGAACGTCTGAAGCCGCTGGCCCATGGCCGATCGATCCGGCGCGGCGCCGGTCCCTCCGCCGGGCAGGACGACCACCAGCCGCTCTGATGGCGACGCTTGCGCTGCGTCGCCAAGCGGCTTTCGGTCGAGCAGCGTGGAGGAAAGCTCGGCGGGATCGTCCAACCTCGCTGCCGGATCCGCCCGCCAGACCAAGGTGGCGGTCAGGCTGCCGGCCGTCGGGCCGGGCCGCGCGGCCTCGACCACCAGCGCCAGCACGACCAACAGCGCGGCGTGGAACAGACAACTGGCCAGGCAACTCAAGAGCGAGCGTCCCCGCGGCCACCAATCCCGATAACCCGTGCCCTCGATTTCCTCGACCACAACCTTCGGCGGCACGGCCGCGGCCGGCTTCGCCACCCTCGGCGGAGCGATCGGGCTGAATGGGACGACAGGCAGCAAACCGGAGCCGAGCGTCGCCTTCTTCGCTTCCTCCGCACCGGCCTTCTCTGGTCTCTCAGCCCCGGCGGACGGGTCGCCGTCGGTCAGTTCGACCTCGTCGGGCAAGACCGGGGGGCGCGGAGGCAATGTGCTACCTCAAAAGTGGGGCTGGGGGGCATTGGCGCAATTTCGGCAAGAAAGAGTGCTTCCATCAATTATAGATCGCCAGTGCTACGCACCGGAAAGCGAATCGATCGCCGCTTTACGACCGCCGACGACTTCCTCCAGGTAGCCCAACAGCTCCCGCTCGAACCGCTCGGCGGCGAACTGCTCGGCCTGCCGCCGGGCCAAGTCGGGGCAAAACCATTGCGGATGGGCCTCGAAGCGGAGGATCGTCTCGGCCAGCGAGTCGGGCGTTTGACGCTCGAACCAGAGCCCCGTGCCCTGCCGGGAAGGATCGGCCGGCAGCACCGTCTCCGTGGCCCCGCCTTGGCCGAACGCGACCACCGGCGTGCCGCACGCCTGGGCCTCGACCGGCACGATGCCGAAATCCTCGTTGCCCGCAAACAACAGCGCCCTCGCCCGCCGCAGGTGGTCGCGAATCTCGTCGTCCGGCCGCCATCCGGCCAGCTCGACGGTTGGTCCGGCCAGCCGCTCCAGCCGCCGGCGCTGCGGCCCCGACCCGATCACGACCAGACGGCGGCCGAGCCGGTTGCAGGCGGCGATCGCCAGGTCGATCCGCTTGTAGGGGACCAGGGCGGAGACGCAGAGGTAGAAGTCTTCCCGCGGCCCGCCCCCGGGCGTGTAAAAGCGCGTGTCAACCGGGGGATAAATGACGCGGCTGGTGCGGCCGTAGCTTTCGGCGATCCGCCGGGCGACGGTGCGGCTGATCGCCACATAGTGGGTCACCCGATCGCTCGTGGCCCGATCCCAATCGCGGAGCCGGTCGAGGACGAGATTGCGAGCAGCGGCCAGCGGGCTCTTCGGCAGTCGCCCGGCCGCGACGAAATAGTCGCTGCGGCCGGCCCAGGCGTAGCGCATCGGCGTGAAGCAGTAGGAGACGTGCGGCACACCCTTCGGCGGGCGCACGCTCTTGGCCACCGCGTGGCTGAAGCTGACCACCAGGTCCACGTCGGCGGGGATGGCAAAGCGGCCGACGGCCGCCGGCATCAGCGGCAAGAGATAGCGGTACTGCCGCTCGGCACCGGGCAGTCGCTGCAAGAAGCTGGTGGTGATCCGCATCCGCTCGATGGCCGGGGAGGCGGCGCCGCGGGCGTGCACGAGCGTGAACAGCGGCGCATCAGGGAAACGGCGGCAAAGCACTTCGAGGCACTTCTCGCCCCCCCGCATCCCTGTCAGCCAGTCGTGAACCAGCGCGATTCTCATACCGACCGACCCCGACTAGCCCCCCTCCGTGCGTAGATCCCTGCCCGCCACGGCCATGGTCTCAAAAGCCGCAACGGCCGGTCAAGAGGAGTTTCCCCTTTCCTTACACCTCGGGTGCAGATGGCGGAAGAGACGACAGCATCCACTTGTCGAGGGCAGCGTGAGCGCGCTCACTCGGCGGCGAAGAGGCCGGCGAGGCGTTGAGCTAGTCGATCACCGCATCGAGCGGGGGCCGGGGCTCGCCGCGGGCGCCGGTGCCCAACAGGGCGTCGACGATCCAGGCGGCCGGCGGCGTCGCCGCCGCCGTGCCCGGTGCAAGAGGCGGGCGCGTGCGGCATGGCCGACTGCTGCGGCAACAGTTGCGGGCTGGGCGATCTTCTCTAAGGGCTCTGCCGGTCGGACTGGCCGCCCGGCAAAACCGGCGATCCCCGCGACCGCGACATGGCTCACCGCAGTTCGGCGACGATCAGCGTCTGGTCGTCCGTGTCCGGCCCATGCTGGTAGCTGTGAATCGTCTCCAGCACGCCGTCGGCGACGTCGAAGAGGTCTCGCTTCATAGTAGTCTTCGCGACGTCGGCAAATCCGGGAATGCCGAGTTGGCGTTGTTCCGCGTCCAAGACCTCGAAGAGCCCGTCGGTGAACAAGAACAGCCGGTCGCCGTCTTCGAGGGCAACAGTATCCTGCACGGCGTCGTCCTCGTTGGTGATGCCGAGTCCGATCACCGAGTTCTGCGGCCGAAGGTAGAGCGGTTCGTCGGCCCCAGGACGCAGCAGGAAAGGGCTGGGGTGGCCCGAGCCGCTCCAGCTCAGCTCCCCGCGGTCGAGATTGATCATTGCCGCGACGAACGTGAGGAACAAACCCGTGTGACGGAAATACTCCAGCGTGAAGCGCTCCAGCATACCGACGATTTCGCGCGGTTCTCGCCGATACATGATTGCGTGGAGAACCTCGCTGCTGACGCGCGTGGCCAGCAGCGCCGCGCCCACCCCATGGCCCATCACGTCGGACATGGTGATGTAGCAGGTGTTTCGATCGGGGAAGCGGACCTGGCAATAGTCACCGCCCACCTCTTCAATCGGGTTGTACCGCACGTCGATCCAGATGCGGTCGTGACGGACGGGCCCCGGCAGCAGGCTGCGGTGTACGTCGGCGGCAATCCGCAGCCGTTGCTTCTGTGCCAGGCGCCGGCTCTCCAGTTCGTCTTCCAGCGCCGCGCAGCGCTTGCGAAGCAATTCGAGTTCTTCGTTCTCCATGACAACAGCATCAGAGCCCATTGGTTCCCTCACGTGGTCAAGCAAGACGGCAGTATTCGCCAGCATCACCCGCTCCTGTCGATTCATTCTATCGCGATCAGGACTCTCCGGCCGCTGAGTTGACGTTGGGTTGCTCTTCGGAGGCGGGCAGCCGAGGCGGAGAACCATCTTCCAAGAAGGCCGTCGGAGAAGCAGCCGGCTGATCTGTCGCGTGTCGGCAATTCAAACCTTCCGCCAAGACACTTTGGCCGGATCGATTGCCGAGGGCCGGTTCCCCCTCGCAATGGGCATGGCTCCGCGCGGCGGTCCTGTGAGCGAATTCTTGCAGCCCCGGGAGGCCTCAAGTTCTCGACAACAAGCGTGAACAGGAAATCGTTCTTTGCCTCGAGAGGCCTCGCTTTGCAGATGGGTTTTGCTTGCGAAGGATCGCGGGCTGCCGGTATGATTCCGGGCGGTAAGGATCGTTTCGGCTCGGAGTTCTCTTTTGCCCCGTGTCTTCTCCGGCATTCTTGTCGTTCTTCGGGGGTTTGCGATGAAATGGCCCATCACAAGTATGGTGGTGATCTTGGCCCTCGCTGCGCTTCAGGCACGCGCTGCGGAAGAATCGTTCCCGTCGGGAGGCGGCTGCGTCGCATGCCACGCAGACATCGAGCCGATTCGCGAAGACGGATCGGAGATGCTGGCGGAGATTCTCGCGCTGGGAGAGTCGCTGGGGGATCCGAGTGGATGCGTGGTGTGCCACGGCGGCGACCCGCAGGCCGGCGACGAGGAAACCGCCCACCGCGGCCCCAAGTTCTACCCTGCGCCGGCCAGCCCCTGGATCAACAAGAAGACCTGCGGACTGTGCCATCCCGATCATGTCCGCGTCCAGTGGCAGAGCCTCATGATGACCGAAGCAGGCAAGATCCAGGGCGTTGCCTGGACGTTCGGCGGTCTGACGGGCTACGAGCACCGTTGGGGGAACTACGACGTGGAGAACCCGGAGGACCCCGCGCGGCGGCTGGGCACGGACGTCTATCGAGAGTACATGCAGCGGCTGAAGGCCCGGGAGCCGCAGGTCTTCGTGGATCGTCACGAGGCCCTGCCCGCGGCGCCGACGGAGCTCGCCCGACTGATCGAGCGGCCGGAGCTTGCAGCCTTCACCTACATGCGGAACCAATGCCAGCGGTGCCACCACGCCGTCAAGGGCCGTCAAACCCGTGGCGACCATCGGGGCATCGGGTGCTCGTCGTGCCACATGCCCTACAGCACCGAGGGGTTGTACGAAGGTCGCGATCCGACGATCTTGCGCGACGAGCCGGGACACTGCCTCGTGCACACGATCCAGTCGTCGCGAAAGGCGACAGTGGCGGTGCACGACACGCAATACAGCGGCATTCCCATCAACACCTGCACCGTCTGCCACAACCGCGGCAAGCGGATCGGCGTCAGTTTCCAGGGACTGATGGAGAGCCCGTATGCCTCGCCCTACGCGGAGGACGGCGGACCGCAACCGCAGTTGCGCGGCAAGCACTACCTCGCCATGCACCAGGACGTCCATTACCAGAAAGGGATGCTCTGCGGAGACTGTCACACGACGGTCGACGTTCACAGCGACGGCTTCTTGGCGGCGAGCAATCTGGGCTGTGTCGAGATTGAATGCGCCGACTGTCACGGAACCCCCGACGCGTATCCGTGGGAGCTTCCGTTGGGCTTTGGCGACGAGTTCGGCAGCCCGCCGGCCGCCGGCTCGCCGCGGGGCACGGCGGAGAAGATCCTCGACGTGTCGCGGCAGGGCACCGTCTATCCTCCCCGCGACGGCTACCTGATCACCGCCCGCGGCAACCCGATGCCCAAGGTCGTCCGCAGCGGAAACGACGTGATCGTTCACTGCTCGGGCGGCAAGGATCTGACGCTGAAGCCGCTCAAGGCGATCAAGGACGAAGAACTGCTCAGCCTGGCGGGACTGGTCGCCATGGACGTGGTGCGGCCACACGTGCGGAAGAGCGAATGTTACACGTGCCATTCCTCCTGGTCCCCGCAGTGCTACGGCTGCCACGTGCGGATCGACTACTCGGGAAAGAAATCGTCTTTCGACTGGCTGGTGGCGGGCCATCGGCACCAGCAGCCCGAGTGCGCCGCCGACCGCGATGAAAGCGGCTACGACACGATGATCCCCGGCGTGATCGAGGAGCAGCGATCCTACACGCGCTGGGAAGAACCGGTTCTGGGCGTCAACGGTGAAGGCCGGGTAAGCCCGATCGCGCCGGGGTGCCAGCCGGCGATCACGATCATCGCTGCGGATGGAAAGCCGATCCTGCTCAACAAGATTTTCCGCACACCCGCCGGCACCGAAGGCGGCGGTGACGAAGGGCAGTTGGCCATCGACATGAGCCCGACGCAGCCGCATACGATGACCAAGGAGGCGCGGAGCTGCGATTCGTGCCATCTCTCGGAGAAGGCCTTGGGCTACGGCCTTGGCGGCGGCAAGACGACCCGCCCGCCGGACCAGCCGCTCTTCGTCGACCTGGAGACGGCCGATCAGCACGTGCTCCCCCGCCGGACGCGCCCGCAGGCCGAGCCCATCGAAGGGCTGGCTCACGACTGGTCGCAAGTGGTGACGGAGGACGGCAGGCAGCTTCAAACCGTGGGACACCATTTCCGCCTCGATCGCCCGCTTAACAACCAGGAGCGGGCCAACATCGACCGCCGCGGCGTCTGTCTCGCGTGCCACGAGGAGATCCCCGATCGCTCCCTCGCCGTGAGCCTGTTGCACCACGTCGCCGAGTATGCCGGGCAACTCCCCAAGAATCGCGACGAACACACGTCGCTCGTGCACAAGATCCTGCTCTTTTCGGCATGGGGGCAGGTGGCGCTTGGGCTGGGACTGCCCGCCGCCCTTCTCGTTGGCGGGGTTTGGTACGTCCGCCGCCGCCGCCGCCAAACTCGGCAGACCGTTTGACGGCCGTCCTTTTCCTCTCACGTGAAACGGAATCACAGCCATGACAATCAATCGAGCTTCCTTGCGGACTTTGCTTGTTTGCGGCTGGGCGACGCTTGTTTGTGCGCCGCTCCTGGCCGCCACGGCGGAGATCTTCACCTGCGATTTCGAGTCCGACACCTGGTGGCAGCAGTGGGCACTGCGGCAGAAGGATCCGCGCACCGACACGGTGGCAGCGGACGAGGCGCGGAAGTTCGAGCCGCACCGCGGCAAGGCGCTTTGCGTCCGCGTGGACAAGGGCGGGCACTACGGCGCGAGCCTGCAGTTTCATTTCAAGAGGCGCACGGGCACGGAGCCGGAGGAGATCTTCTTCCGCTACTACCTGCGGCCGGCCGACGATTGGAGGCCCGAGCGCGGCGGCAAATTGCCCGGCATCGCCGGCACCTACGGTCGCGCGGGCTGGGGCGGACGCAAGGTGGACGGCAGCGACGGCTGGTCGGCGCGGGGGTTGTTCGGCGGGCAAAAAGACGGGCGGACCCCCATCGGCTTCTACTGCTACCACGCCGATATGAAAGGTCGCTACGGCGACAATTGGGTCTGGGACCGCGACGGCTTTGCCGGCCTGGAAAACAACCGCTGGTATTGCATCGAGCAGCAGGCGCGGCTCAACACGCCGGGGAAGAACGACGGCATCCTCCGCGCCTGGGTGGACGGCAGACTCGTCTTCGAAAAAACCGACGTGCGGATGCGCGACGTGGACACGCTCAGGATTGAGACCGTTTGGCTGAACGTCTATTACGGCGGCACCTGGGCGGCGACGGCCGACTATCACCTCTACATCGACGACGTGGCCATCAGCCGCGAACCCATCGGGCCGCTGCTCGCGAAGCCCTGAACCCGCCCGGGCCGAGTCTCCCATGAAGGACCCCGCGCTTTCCGCACGCGATCCTCATTGCCGCGATGCCGCCTCGCGATAAACGTGTCCCGCGTAGAGAAGCAGCAGCTCCGAAAGGTTGGCGCGGCCCCGGTCGTTGCCGGAATAGCGCCGATTCACTTCCACCAGCCTCGGGGTGAAAGCGAGCAAGCCATAGTACATTTCCCCAAGCCGTGGAGCCGGCTCGTCCTTTCGTCCGGAGGCAGCCAGATACCAGGGCGAATCGATGTGGGCGCGCGGCCAGTCTTTGCCGTTAGCGTGTTTGGTAGAGGGGTCTTCGAGTGTGAAGAGCATGGCGTTGGCATAGCCGGCCAGCAGGGCCGCGGAGCAGCCGAACTGCGGTCCGGCCTCCCACAGGTAAGGCAGATTGACCGCGCCGCTCTGGCTGTGCGCGGTGTCCTCGGCGCCGAACATCGGGTGGCCGAGCCGGAATTCGTTTTCGCCGTCCCGCAGCGGCGTATGGCGATGAAAGAAATACGGCTGGCCGTCCCGCATCGCGCAATCGCTCTCGCGCTGGAGGAGCATCATCGCTGCCCGGCAGATCCGCCCGTAAAGCTCGGCTTGGCTGGCGTAGCGGTCGGTCCGTTCGATTTCGTCCAGGTCGTCGAGCGCCCGCGCGGCCGCCGCCAGCGTCGCGAGGTAATAGAAGGTCTGGTTCCAGGGCGTGTATTCGACGACGAAAGCGGCCCGCCGCGGCAGTCGGTATTGTTCGACAAGTTCGGTCGTCGTTCTGCCGGCGATGAAACTCGGCGCGGGCTTGTCGCCCCTCGGACGATCGTAGGTTTCCGGGAACGGGCCGTTGATCTGCGAGTCCATCCATGCCACCGCCGTCTCCAGGAGTGCTTTCCCCTTCGTCACCCGCGGATCGCCGGCGGCCGCGCCGTGTTTTCTGGCCTCCTCGAACAACAACCGGGCCGCGTTGACGTGCGGGAAGAAATTGGCCAGGGCGGCGGGCTCGTGCGGGATCTGGGCGATCGGGTCGGACGGCGGCGAGTCGCGGCGTTCGGCGGGTAGGAGTTGCTGCGGCCGGTTCTCCAGAAACCACTGGACGCCCTCCGCGTATTTCACTACCTGATCGAGGTAATAGGGGTCCCCGCTGACCCTGTAGAGGATGTAGTAGCGGCGCACGTTCTCGACGTAGAAGCCGTAGATGAAGGCAACGTGCTTGCAGTCCTCGGTGAACCTGCCCGCCCGGATATCACCGAGGATTTCATCGCCCGTCAGGCCCGGGCCTTCTCGATAACGCGCTTCTTGCGGCAGGAAGTAATAGTCGAGCAGGTAACCTTCTTCCGCTCGCTTGCGAAAACCGGCCAGTTCTTCGGCGCTCGGCGCTTTGCCGAATGCCACCCGGCCGCCCTTTCCGTCGGGCGCGACGGCGGCCAGCTCCGGCTGAAAATCGGCGGGAAAACCGCTCGGGAGGTGTTCGACGCTTCGCCATTCTACGGGAAGCGCCTGCAGGGCTTCCTCCTCGGATCGAAGGCGCTGGGCTTGTGCGATCACCGGCGCGAGAAGCAGGAAAAGGATCGCCGACGATTGCCTAGGGGCGCTGGCGTGTTTCACTTCAATTTTCTGTTCTTGCCGCTGCGACTTAACTGGTTTTTGTTGCGGAAAGGTTTACGGCGGTTGTAGGGTGGGGCAAGCGAAGCGAAGGCCCACCAGAAACACTTCTCATACGGTCTCTCTTCAGAAGCTTCAGGTTTGGGGGCAAAACCGGCAACGCGGCTGGAGACGCGGGCCGTGGACGCGGCAGGTGCGATTCGATTCTAAGAGGTCGAGCCGGCCACGTCCAGCACGATGCGGCGATAGTCGTGCATCGAGGCGATCGGGCTGTCGTCGCTGACGTCGAGGATCAAATGGATCCGGGCGCCGGCGGCTTGCGGCGGGATCCG
>Ga0180438_10011597_pt1 | contig 10625 bp, 6 predicted proteins | sample SS_ome_12_FD_132455 | JGI IMG/M metagenome (GOLD analysis project Ga0180438, IMG submission 132455) | Hypersaline lake sediment archaeal communities from the Salton Sea, California, USA - SS_3_D_2 metaG | ecosystem: Environmental > Aquatic > Non-marine Saline and Alkaline > Hypersaline >... | reverse complement strand
TTAAAGACTGGAGAGTTCAAGATTTAACTTATGGTATAGAGATTAAATCATATGGATGGTTCAACCCCATATGGGAAGAACATGAGATTGTATTTTGGATTTATTCATATGATTCTGATAGATCTTTTAATTATTACGAAAAGCCGACATGTTATAATCAAGGTTATCCAAGACTGGACTTGATTAACAAAGAAACCAATGAGACAATATCATACAATAATTTTACTTGGTGTGGTTATGATTTTGAGGTTGAAGCCGATGTCTATTGGGTTAAAGTATCTGCTGGCGATTTAGGAGCAGGGGCTTGGAATTTTGAATTTACAATTAAAGATGACTCCAACCAAACCTATTGTTTATCTAAAAATACATTACCCACATTATGGATTGTTGGAAGTTCTACTGAATTGTTTAATACTTTAAGAAACTCAATTGGTATATATGGTTATGTTCCTGCTGTAACCTTTACTGCATGTGCAGCAGGGTTTTCATCATCAGAGATCGTAGGCAAAGTAGCAACTGTTACCGCCTCAATAGTAGCAGCTGTAGCTTATTTAGGTACCTTAATGGCCTTTATTAATAACTTTGCCTATACTGGGAACTCAGGTGCACTATATGGATTAGGGTGGGCATTATCGACTATTTTTCTTGCATACACCATCGGGCTTCAATTTTCTGCATCTATTTGCGAGATATACAACTTTCAAGGAAGCACATTAGAAGGCTTAAATTCTCTTCAAGTACTTGATTTAATCGGAGAGCTTATGATTTCATTTGCATTGATATCTGCAAAAGTAAAGTCTGTTGGCGTTATAAGCAATCTTCTATTCTATTTGGGCGATTTCTTTCAATTAACATCTCTTTCAATTCTAATGGGAATCTTGGTTAATGAGGCTGACTTTGTCCCTCTCAAGACTTGTAAGGCAATCAATATAATGGATAAAGTTGTAGCAATATATACAATCGCCATCGGTTTGCTTTCTCTTTGGAGTTTCTTTATGGCTTTCGATGTAAATGGTTTTTTTTATTTATATTAAAAAGGTGAAAAAAATGAAAAGAATATGGAATAAAGGAAAATTAATTGGATTGGCTTTGATAGGTTTTTTACTTCTAATCTCTATTATTATGCCCACAAAGGCATGGATAAATTCTCCTGCTTCCGTCTCGAATGAGTATAAATTCTGTTCAGTTACCGCTAAAAGTAACGGGGTAGAACCACAAGATGTTGTTAGATTCTATAGGAACCATTATAATATGCCTGTTGACCCTACCTACCAACATTTCTACAGTACACATGACTATATTGCTCAATTTGCTATTGATTATTTAGATAAGAGTGAACCTTTAGGAAAATATCATTGGCTCGCAGATAAAACAAGAAAATTCTTATACACGTACTTATTAGCTACTGAATATCCTGACATTTATTTTGCTCCTAAAATTATTTTAGATTGCGGGAAATCTACAAAAGTGGCTGATAAATTTCAAACAGATGAGAGTCATAAATTAGTTCCCCTTAGAAATTATGCCAAAGATAGAGGTGAAGATGGATCTGGTGCTCTATTAACCTATCCAGGAAATGAAGAACCAGAATGTCAGACTGCAGCGTTCTTTTTAGGTGCCTTGACACATTATATTGCCGATGCTTCTCATCCTTGTCATGCGACAGGTCTAGTAGATAAGTATTTTCACAGACCTTTGGAAAATCAAGTTAGTCTATATACAACAATATGGGATTATCGGAATAATAATATCGGTAATCAGTTTTTTACTATCGACTTGGAAAACAAATTAGGTTATAACTCAACTGATTTAAGAGATGATCTTAATGGATGGCATTGTGTTGATTTACTCGCAAAAATTACTGCTAATAACGAAGAAACTTTTTTTAACGGAGAGAAGGGAGATGGATCTTGGAATGCCACTGTAATTCATCAATTTTACAAAGATCATAACATGAAAGGCAAGGATTTCGTAGATTTGGGTCGTAATTCCGAAGTTTACAAACAATTCTTTGATAGGTTAGAAATACTATTAAATTGGGCAGTTTATTGGACTGCTTGCGCATTAAAACATTATCTTAAGAACTTCGATGGAGTTTGCCCTGATTGCCAAGATGATGATGATGATCCAAGTAAAGACAAGGATAACCTCAGAACACCTCCCCCTCCAGATGAAATGGATTTTATTTCAAGATTCGGGGCATTTTTCGCATTAATTCTTTTTGGGGGTTTAATAGGTAGGAAACTGTTCCCAACAAAATTCAGGTAATTATTTAAAATATTAACACAATTTTTTTTTTTTTATATGTTAATTTTTTTATATATGTGATTAGATTGTCTGAAAGGGGGTTTTCTTTCATAGATATCACAATTGGGCTTAATCTCTCTTCCAAGCCATCAACTTTGGAGATCATGTTAGCACTTATCGTCAGATATTTTAGAACCTCTAGTTTTTCAATGTTTTCTAATACCTCAATTTCATTATTATCCAGCCTTAATTCTTTTAGTTTTTATAATCTTTCAAGACCTCTAATCTTTTTTATCTTATTCTCCGTTAAATCTAAGTTTTCCAAATTAATCAAATTTTCTAATCCGTGTATGTTTGCAATATTATTACCGGCAAGATCCAATCTTTTAAGGTTCTTTAAATCATCTAAACCTTTAATTTCTTTAATCTTATTAAAACTCAAAATTAATAACTCTAAATTCTTTAAATGGTCTAAACCTTTAATTTCTTCGATATTATTTAATGTAAAATTCAAATGTTTCAGCTTATTTAAACCTTTCAAGTTAGGTATTTCTGATAATTTACTGTCCAATAAGCTCAAAACTTCCAAGTTTTTCAATTTATTAATATACTTAATCTCCTTTAATTCATTCTGAGCAAGGTTTAGTACTTTAAGCTTAGTAAAGTTTTCGATTCCATCAAGATCTTTAAAGTATGCAAATTTAATGAATAAGCCTTCTAATTGTGTAAAATTAAAAATTCCTTTAATTTCACTCAATCTTTCTACTCCAGCAGGACTATGTCTCATCTCTAACTCAACTACGTACCCACCTTTAAACAATACTCCCAAATCTGATACTTGCTCATAGTACACGCTTATAAAAATTACCGTCTCAAAATTAATCAAGATATCCATTAAATGTTCAGTTGTAAACTCCTCTAACTTCTTGGATTCAAATAGAGCATTATATTTTTCCACTAAACCTTTGAAAAAAGACTTATGTAGATGACGTACCTTCTGAATATGCCCTAATACAAAATTATCCATCTTTTCTAACAGAAATTCACGTAAAAATCCTGGTCTATGGAGATATAGAGCTCGTAGCACCCCTGATAACTGATAAGGGTCGCTATAATGGTTTAAAACCCATCTAATCGAATCTACCTTCTTCTCAAAAAAATTTTTGATAATGATTTCAGCGGAAATTACGCTAATTTCATAATTCAAATCAGAAATCATAAATTCCTCAAATACTTTATTAAATTTCTCGTCCACAATCTCTAATTGATTGATGAATTTAATGGAGTCCAACCGTTCCGCTTCTTTTTTACTATTTTTTACATACGAAAGGAAAAGGTCAAGGGCAGCTCCTTTACTTATCTCCCCCCGCTTTAATCTCTCTGACACTTTAGAAGGACTCAGTTTTGGCATTACAATAATAATATAGAAGAAAACCTATTTAAAGTTAACCAATTATCCGATTTAGTAAATTATTCTCAATCAGAGCTTAAATCTCTTAATTCTAATTAATATTAACAACCTTTGTAATTACTAACAAGGTTATATTATAAAATCATAACATTTAAATATGTAAACTCATGTATGTTAATTAACAGTTGACAAGTAAATAATTAATTGACAAAAATTAGTTGCCATAAAAAAAAATATTGAAAACAACAATGATAAAAAATATGGTATTTGAAAATTTTTATGATGATTACTTTAATCAAAGAAGAGCATTGGAAGATCCACGTAATAAGATAACTATATCAAAAAAAGAATACAATAAATTAAGAGAAATAGCGGAGAGATATGAAGCTTTAGCGAAAAAACTAGATCGTGCCCAGACAGAAAAAACCGCATTACATAGACAACTTGAAGAACTAAAAGAAGATGCTAGGCAATTAAAAGAATTAGAAGAGAAAACAGAAAAATATTTGAATTCATTGGTTCGTACACGTGCTGATTTTGAAAACTATAAAAAGTCAGTCTTACGGAATAAAGAAACTTATAATACTATGGTAAAAGAGAAAATAATGAACAAATTGATACATCATTATGAAGATTTATTGCGTGCTCAAGAAGTTTTGGAAATCAATCAAAGCAATGAGGCAGTTAAAAATGGTTTTCAAATGATTGTTCGAAACTTTGAAAAGTTACTTAAAGAAGAAGGAGTAAATCCAATGAATTGTAAGGGGGAAAAATTTGATCCTTATAAACATGAATCAGTTATTGTTGAAGAAAATAACGATCTTCCAGAAAATACAATTCTAGAAGTAATCGATAAAGGTTATTATTTAAATAACAAAATATTGAAGCCCGCAAGGGTGAAAGTATCAAAAATGACAAATTAAATTTAAAATAAAAAATGAAATCAAAAATTATACAAAAAATTAAAATAAAAAGTTAAAAAAAGGAGTGAAACAATATGGGAAAAATTATAGGAATTGACCTTGGTACGAGCAATTCAGCAGCTGCAGTATTAATTGGTGGGAAACCAACGATTATTCCAAGCGCCGAAGGAAATACATTAGGTGGTAAAGCTTTCCCTTCTGTAGTGGCATTCACGAAGGATGGGCAAAGACTAGTTGGTGAACCTGCTCGAAGACAAGCGATTTCAAACCCTGATAGAACTATAACAGCAATAAAACGGAAAATGGGGACTTCATATACTGTAGAAATTGATGGTAAGGAGTATACTCCCCAAGAAATATCTGCAATGATCTTAAGAAAGATTAAAGAAGATTCAAGTGCTTATCTGGGAGAAGAGGTCACTGAAGCAATTATTACGGTACCTGCTTATTTCAACGACAATCAAAGACAAGCTACTAAAGATGCGGGAAGGATCGCAGGATTAGATGTAAAACGTTTAATTAACGAACCCACTGCCGCAGCAGTAGCTTACGGATTGGATAAGAAAGATGTACGTCTAAAAATTGCAGTATTAGATTTAGGTGGAGGAACTTTCGACGTTACCATTATGGAAATGGACAATCAAGTATTTGAAGTTATTTCTACTGCAGGAGATACACAATTAGGTGGAACTGATATGGATAGACTTTTAGTCGATTATATCGTTGAAGAATTCAAGAAATCTGAAGGTGTTGATTTACGTAATGATTCTATGGCGATGCAGAGAATACGAGAAGCTGCAGAAAGAGCGAAAATAGAGCTTTCTACATCCATTACTACGGATCTTAACTTACCCTATATCACTGCTACTGACTCTGGTCCAAAACATCTGAATATGAATATCACACGAGCCAAATTAGAACAATTAATTGACCCAGTGTTAAAACGTTTAGAATCACCTATTACTAAGGCTTTACGAGACGCAGGACTTCAGAAAGGAGAAGTAGACAGAGTAATTTTGGTTGGTGGACCCACGCGAATGCCTAGTGTTCAAGAAAAATTCGAGAATTTCTTAGGTAGAAAACCAGAAAGAAGTATTGATCCAATGGAATGTGTTGCTATGGGTGCTGCCATTCAAGGTGGAGTATTAACTGGTGAAGTCGAGGATCTCTTATTACTTGATGTTACTCCATTATCTTTAGGAGTAGAGACTTTAGGTGGTGTATTTACGAAACTAATCGATCGAAACACTACTATTCCGACAAAAAAGAAAGAGACCTTTTCTACAGCAGCCGATAATCAACCAGCAGTCGAAATTAATGTGTTACAAGGAGAACGTCCGAAAGCGGCAGATAACATATCTTTAGGTAAATTTCATTTGACTGGAATCCCTCCTGCACCACGAGGAGTTCCTCAAATTGAGGTGACCTTTGATATTGATCAAAATGGAATTCTAAACGTATCAGCCAAAGATAAAGGTACAGGAAAGAGTCAATCAATTACAATTACTGCATCTTCCAAAATGTCTGAAGATGAAATACAACAGAAAGTACGCGAAGCTGAGAGTCACGCTGAAGAAGATAGGAGATTTAAAGAGTTAACAGAGGCAAAAAACCAAGCAGAAGCATTGATATATCAAACAGAGAAATTATTGGAAGAGAATGAAGCTGTGATTGGAGATTTGAAGTCACGCATTCTCGAAAAGATCTCAGAATTACGAAGTGCTGTTGAGGCTGAAGACTTAAATAGGATTAAAAGTGCGAGCGAAGCCCTACAGAAATCATTACATGAAGTCTCATCTCGTATTTACGGACAGCAGCAAGGAAGCCAAGGAGTACCCCCCGGTGGAATGGGAGGTATGCCCCCTGGTGCGTCTTATGGAACACAGGGAAAAACTCAAGATGAAATCGAAGAAGAACAATTTCGAAGAGCCACAGGTCAAGATGAAGGCGTAGTAGACGCAGAATATGAGTAATACTTTAATTTTTTTTTTATACTTTTAATTTTTTTTAAACATTTTTATGGGGTTATAAATTATGTCAAAAGATTATTATAATATTTTAGGAATAGAGAAAGGAGCATCAAAAGAGGAAATTAAGAGAGCTTTCCGGAAATTAGCTCGAAAATATCATCCTGATGTGAATCCCGATGAGGCAAAGTCGGGCGAGAAATTCAAGGAAATTAATGAAGCATATAGTATTTTAAGTGATGATAAAAAGCGAGAAATGTATGATAAATTTGGAGTAGTAGATGGAGAGCCGTTTAACTATCAACAATATGCTAATCGTCCTGGTGGACAGCAAGTCTACCAAGGACCTGATGGGACCACTTATTATTATTCAACTTCTGGAGGACCAGGAGGATTTGACTTTAGTGACATTTTTGGTTCAAGCTCAAAAAGAAGTAAGCGAGGTGGACAGAAACACGACTTTTTTAATGATTTAGGTGACATTTTCGATGTATTTTCGAATTTTGGAGGAAGTACGAGGTCAAGATCCACAACAAACCGAAATTATGCTCGTGAAGGAGAAGACTTACGCTATGATATGGAAATTGGATTTATGGACGCATTTTATGGGGGTAAGAGAAAAGTGCAATATAGAGATCCTCTTACGGGAGAAAATAAAGCACTTACTGTAACCATACCAAGGGGAATCAGAGATGATCAAAAATTACGTTTAAAAGGAAAAGGAATGCCGGGGCAAAATGGAGGTGCTCCAGGAGATCTTTATATAATCCTTCATGTAAAGGATCACGAGATATTCAAAAGAGAAGAAGATGATATATATTTAGAACAAGAAATTCCTTTTACCACCGCAGTTTTAGGTGGAAAAGTTCAAGTACCTGGGATTGAAAAATCAGTAAATGTCAAAGTACCTTCTGGAACGAAAGATTCCACAATTTTACGTTTAAAAAATAAGGGTTTTTACAAGTTAAATTCTGATGAACGGGGAAACCAATTAGTCAGAATTAAAATAAAAGTTCCAAAAAAATTAAATCGAAAACAAAAGGAATTATTAGAAGAATTAAAAGCTGAGGGCTTATAGGAGGAGGATATAGTATGATGAAATTTGATAAATTCACGATTAAAGTACAAGAAGCTATGATGTCAGCAAGATCATTAGCTCAAACTAATGACAATCAACAAATTGAGCCCGTTCATTTATTAATTAGCTTAATAGAACAAGAAGATGGAATCACTAATCCACTTTTACAAAAATTAGGAGTTAATGTTAAAAAATTATTATTTGAATTGAACCAAGATCTTGATCGTTTACCCAAAGTGACGGGATCTGGAGCAACTGATGTCATGTTATCTCAAAATTCGGGAAAATTATTTGATAGAGCTTGGAAAGAAGCAGAGATATTAAAAGATCAATTTTTAAGCACAGAACATCTATTATTAGCGTTATCAAAAATGGAATCCACTTCAGAATATGCTATTTTAAGGAGATATGGGATTACAAGTGACCGAATTATGCAAGCTCTTACGAGTATTCGGGGGAGTCAAACTGTGACAGACCAAGATCCGGAAGGGAAATATCGAGCTATAGAAAAATATAGCCGAAATCTTACGGATTTAGCTCGAAGAGGGAAAATTGATCCCGTAATCGGTCGAGACGACGAAATCCGAAGAGTCATGCATATTTTATCTCGAAGAACTAAAAATAATCCGGTACTTATAGGAGAAGCAGGTGTTGGAAAAACTGCAATAGTTGAAGGTTTAGCACAGCGAATTGCAAATGATGATGTTCCTGGTTCTTTGAAGAATAAGGAAATAATAGCTTTAGATTTAGCAGCTTTAGTTGCCGGAGCTAAATATCGTGGAGAATTTGAAGATAGATTGAAGGCATTTTTAAAAGAAGTGGAAAAGGGAGCGGGTAGATATATTCTTTTTATAGACGAATTACATACGCTTGTTGGAGCTGGTGCAGCTCAAGGTGCGATTGACGCATCTAATATGTTAAAACCGGCATTAGCTCGAGGAGAGTTAAGAGCAGTGGGAGCTACCACTTTAGACGAGTATCGTAAATACATCGAAAAAGATGCGGCTCTAACTCGACGATTTCAAACAGTTTTAGTTGAAGAGCCATCGGTAGAAGATTCAATCGCGATTTTAAGAGGCTTAAAAGAAAAATATGAAATCCATCATGGAGTAAGAATAACCGATTCAGCAATTATTAGTTCTGTAACTCTATCTCATCGATATATTGCAGATAGATTTTTACCTGATAAGGCTATTGATTTAATGGACGAGGCAGCCTCACGGTTACGTATAGAGATTGATAGTATGCCAACCGAAATCGACGAAATTGAGAGGAAAAGAATACAGTTGGAAATTCAAAAAGAAGCACTTAAAAAAGAAAATGATAAATCTTGCGCCGAAAAAATTAAGAAGATAGATGAAGAATTAGAAAATCTTAAAGAAGAAAGCGATAAATTAAAAATTCAATGGAATAACGAGAAAAATTTAATTCAAAAAATCAATGAAATTAAGAAAAAAATGGAAGAAACACGAATAGATGCAGAAAGAGCTGAAAAACGAGGAGAGCTTGGAAAAGCAGCTGAATTAACATATGGAGTTTTAAATCAACTTAAAAAAGATTTGGAGAGTAATAATGAAGAATTAGCTGAGATTCAGAAGAATAAGACAATGTTAAAGCAAGAAGTTGATTCAGAAGATATTGCAAAGATAGTCTCTCAATGGACAGGCATTCCTGTGTCTCGTATGTTAGAAGGAGAAAGAGAAAAATTACTGAAAATGGAACAACGACTTAAAGAAAGAGTTATAGGTCAAGATGAGGCTTTAAAAATAATATCCGATGCTATTAGGCGTGCGAGAGCTGGTATTCAAGATCCCAATCGACCAATCGGTACGTTTATCTTTATGGGACCAACCGGAGTCGGTAAAACAGAAACAGCAAAAGCTCTAGCAGAATTTTTATTTGATGACGAAAATGCCATGGTCCGAATAGATATGTCTGAATTTATGGAAAAACATAGCGTCGCCAGGTTAATAGGAGCGCCTCCAGGTTATGTAGGCTATGATGAGGGAGGATACCTTACTGAGGCAGTAAGAAGACGTCCTTATTCGGTTATTTTATTTGATGAAATTGAGAAAGCTCATGCTGAAGTGTTTAATATTTTACTCCAGATCATGGATGATGGACGCTTAACCGATGGTCATGGAAGAACTGTAGATTTCAAGAATTCAATCATCATTATGACTAGCAATGTAGGGAGCCAATATATATTGGATGCTCGCCAAAAAGATAAAGGTCAAAATAAAGATGAAATCACTAAAATTTTAAGAGGTTATTTTAAACCCGAATTTCTGAATCGAGTCGATGAAATTGTAGTTTTTAACTTTTTGGAAGAAAATCAAATTGAAAAAATTGTTGATATTCAAATTAATAACTTAAACAAAATTTTAACAGACCATAACATCGAAATAAAATTAACAGAAGGAGCAAAAAAAATATTAGCCAAAAAGGGGTTTGATCCTGATTATGGAGCACGTCCCTTAAAAAGAGCAATTCAACAACACATTCAAAATCCATTATCGCTTAAATTATTAGAAGGTGATTTCATAGATGACGATCTTATTAAGGTAGATGTAGCGAAAAATGGAAATTTATCCTTTGAAAAAATTGGAAATCGGGGGAATGATTAGAATGGGGCTAAAAGTAAATAATGCTTCAAGTTTCTCTAATGTGTGTCCGGAGTGTGGAGGCTCTATTATTACACTACAACAAACGGGAGACTTGATTTGTAATCAATGTGGGTTAGTGCTCGAAGAGAAAAGACTCGACAACTCTCATGATGGGAGAAGAGCTTATACTACAAACGAGAAAAGCAGCAGAGAACGAACAGGTGCTCCTATTTCTGTATTATTACCTGATATCGGCTTAACAACAGTCATTGATAAAAGTAAAATCAATAATCCAGATTTAAAAAGGGCGGCTAAATGGAATACTAGAATGAGTTGGGAAAAACGGAATACGTTAATAGCTACTACAGAATTAAAAAGAATAAGTAGTAAATT
>Ga0180438_10011596_pt1 | contig 10626 bp, 6 predicted proteins | sample SS_ome_12_FD_132455 | JGI IMG/M metagenome (GOLD analysis project Ga0180438, IMG submission 132455) | Hypersaline lake sediment archaeal communities from the Salton Sea, California, USA - SS_3_D_2 metaG | ecosystem: Environmental > Aquatic > Non-marine Saline and Alkaline > Hypersaline >... | reverse complement strand
AGCCCCTTTAATGGTTATTAACGTCAATTAACAACCATTAGGGTATGCCATTTTTATTATTATTTCAAAGAACTTCTTTCAAATCACCATCGAAAGTGCCCACAATATGTTACACTATCGATAAAGTCTGGATTGAAGCCAAAAGTCTATATGTCGTCAAACTCAGGCACAGTCAAATCCAGTGCTTTAATGACATCATTAGCCGCAAGGTGACCACACTGGACCAAGGTATGAAGCTCTAAGAGGACGGATTTTCTGTCCTCAGCGCTCTTAAGCGCTTCTCTGTACCTTTCAATAGCCTCATCGATAGCGCCTAAATATATCGCGTGCCGTCCGTGAGCGCGGTTGTCCGGATAAAATCCTTGTTCATGTTCTTTCATTTTAGTTCTCCCCATTTTTTATTTTTATAAAGAAACAAGTCATCAGCAAGATGATACACTATGCAAATATCTGCACTTCGTACATCTGGCGCGGCTCTGCGTCAATAGGCATCTTTTCAGCGTTAGGAGCGAAAGATATACGCCTCTTACTTATCGGTTTAAAGCCTAAATAGTCGCTTGCGATCCGGTCGTTTATCACGAACCCTTTCTGAGAGAAACGCAACAAGAGCATCAGCATCTCAACCAGCGGCACGTAACTATTTGCGTCCAAATGTTCATTGTTTACCGCCGCTAAAAAGACGTTTTCATCATCTGCCAAATCAAGTTCATCAATAACGTCTTCCCCGGCCAGGACGACACCATAGGCATCGGGATCCAGGGATTTGATCTTTCCTATCTCAAGATCTAAAGCATCCTTATCACCGCATATAAAGGGTATACCCCTTTCTTCACAAAAAGTCCTGAGCGAGGAAATAAGCGGATTTATCGCCGCGTATTCAAGGGGATGATTATCCCTGTCATACCCTTTTATCCAGTCCGTGCCGACTGCTATAAAGTGAGGTTTTCTGTCATCTATCGCTTTTATGAAGTTTATCGAATATGCCTGGCACCCTTCCAAAGTCCGCTTGGAAGAATCTTCTTCTTTATCGGTCTCGAAGAGAGGCTCGTTTCTTTCGGGCTCCGTGTTCTCCGCCTGCTGCGGTATCTCCTCCGGATTTTTTGCGACAGTATGAGAATCAGCCGGGGGCCCTTCTTTCTCATCCTCAATATCCGCTTCACCCTGCTCATCTAAAAGTTCTTCTCGCGGAAGACTTCTTATAAAATCAAGACAGGGCCTCGGGTCTCTTGCAAGAGTGCCGGTCTTGTCCCTCCTGAAAGTCTCGAAATACGCCTGGTGTGACTGCCAGTCTTCGGGAAAAGACTTTTCCTCAAGGCCGGCTCTCCTTCTCAAAAGGTTCATTACCTGCCATCCGGTACGGCTGTTCCTGTCAAGAAAAGGATGTATCACCTGATGAAAGATCCATAACGCCATGGCGGCGAAGACTTCAGGGTCGTCAAAGTCAAGACCCCAGGGACCTTCTTCCGTGATCGAAAGGCTCAAATAATCGTAATCAGTCGGGTTCTGCCTCTCTCCGGCAGGTGAGTTTATCCATTCGACGAACTCCCTCATCTGTTCCTTTATGAAATCCTGATTAGCAAATTTTATATTCAGATACCCTTCATAGTCCTCTAATTCGCAGGCGTCTTCACGGTATTCGGACTTCTCCCCCGGCATCATGCGGCCCAGTTCCGCCTGAAAGAACGTGTTTATTCTCGTGATATCATCTTCCGCGATCGGGACGTCTCTCCCGGCCAGACTTTCTATGAACTCATCGAAAGTCATGGTTTCTTGCGGTCCAGATACAGCTTCCCCAACGGTACCGTTGGTCACCGGAAGTCTCATGATGACCGTTGTGCCTTCACCGATCCCGGAGTTAATATCAATCGTCCCGCCGTGAGAAGTGATTATATCCTTTATTATCCCAAGGCCAAGACCTGTGCCTTCAGAGCCTTTAGTAGTGAAAAACCTATCGAAAATACGCAGCAGATCCTCCGACGGTATGCCCGCTCCATTGTCCCTTACTCTTATCTCGACCATACCACCGGCCGCTATTTTTGTTGTAGATACTGTTAGAAGCGGGTTTTCATTTTCTTTAGCTGCCTCATATGCGTTCTTGAACACATCGAATAAAGCCCTCCTAAGCAAAACCCTGTCCGCCATAACATGAAGCGGCTCCTCGAAATCAACCTTCTTCCCGACGTTAAAAAGCTCCAGTTCCTCCCGTATGAGACTGTTTACATCTAAACGCTCATACTGAAGGCTCTGGGGGATGCCGTCCATGAAGTTCTTGAGACGCATTAACATCCTTCTTATAGTCCGCACGTTTTTAAGTACCAGGTTTTTCTTATCGACCGCCAGATCCACGGGAAGTTTCATGGAAGCGATGGTCTTTCTCACGCTTTTACTCTCGCGGTGCCATTTAATTAACTCTTTAACAAAAAACTCACAGAAGAAAAGCACCCTCCTGGCGGTATCGGTGTCCCTTATTACGACGGAGCCGCTTGGAACGCGCTGGTTTTTCTCATCGCCGTTCGACAGCACCGCACTGAGCATTTCCTTAAGCCTGAGAAGGTGCCCTTGAATGGGTATGCCCGGAGGCAGCATAAAGTTCAGCCGGGAGATCGCATCATGCTTGAAATTGGAAAACTCAAGCAGTACCTTTGTAGCTCTTTCGATGAGCACATCCGAGGCGTCTGGAGAAGTCTCGTCATCTTCCTCGGGTCTGCGCAGCTCCTCCAGGTACTCCTCGACGGATATCCCCTTATCTTGCGCCATTGCAATAAACCTGTAAGGCGATATGATATTCGCCGGCATGCCTTTCTCCTGGAGGAACTCTCTTACCAGCCGCAGGCCCCTCTCTCCTTCGTCTTCAAAATATGTACCATTGGAAGGCTCTTCAGGTTTTGCGAATAGCTTCTTCCGTATGCGCACCCGCCATCCGTAACCGTTTGGTTTTATTTTGAAAAGGAGTTCCTCCCAGCGCCTCATTTCCGGTGATGTCAGAGCCTCATCCCTCGTAAACGAAAGGCCCGCATCTTCAAGGCATTTATCCATGTCGGGATAAGGTATCACCCCGATGGGGCTATGGTCATCTGTCACGCAAAATCCGCCATTTTTCAGGGCTTCTCCTATACGCCGCATAAAAGAAGCGTATGCCTCGGAGATCTTCATCCCGGCGCGTTGATAATATATGTCGATGTTCTTTTTTAAGACATTGTTTAGAGCTAGTGGGTACTCATCAGTTTTTGTAATATCCGCGTTAATAAAACTTACGGTATATGTTTTTTCTTCGCGAGTAGCCGGGTATGTCCATTTGAACCGTACGCGCGCATTCCCGCTTTGATCCATGCCGACATCGATAATATCCTCACGCGTAACACCCAAAGCTTTTAATTCCAGGACGATTTTTCTGGAGGTGGAGTCGTATAAAGCATCCCTTACGCTGAACCCGTTCCTCCATTTTAGTACCGTATAGATCTTATCCGTCTTGTGGCTGCCCACTTCCTCCCAGGCATCTATAGCCTCCTCTAGAGCCGATACGGTTATTTTTATATGGTCCGAACTATCTATAAAATATGCTTCTGTAGCGTCAGTCGACAGAAGAAAACTCGTAATATCGGCGCCGCTCCCCCCGTAAACGGCAGAGAGGCCTTCTTTATGCTCAGGATTGATAGTCTGGCAGACCGCCATGTCATGACCGGTAAAAGCGGGGTGCAGCATGGGGCAGTCGAATCCCGCTTCCAGGGGCCGTACGGTACCGGCTATCTCGAGCGCCTCTTTCCGCGCCAGATCATGATATCTTTTTGTCGCTTCCTCTGAATCGGCACCGAACTCCTCCCCGATTTCAGGATATTTTTTCCGTACTACAAGCTCTGCTATCCCATGGTTTATCGTCTCGCGAGAGGCGTTTTCGTGCACATAGACTCTTCCCCTTCGCCTTCCGGCGTGCTCCCGGTGAATATTACCGCTAGCATCTTTGTATAAATATCCTCTTCCCTTCACATCAAGCTTGAACACCTCTACAAGATCCCCGGTATCCGTCTCCATGATAAAGTCGGGCTTTACGCATAAATCATCTGCCGGAGGTATATCGACTCCTCGGGCCAGCCGTTTCTTGAGCTCATCTAACCTCTCCGCCGTTCCGCTACGCTCTGCCCTCTCGACCATAAGTTCGAATACGGCACTGTTTATTTCAGAAGCGGGAGCTACACCGGCGTCGGATATGCCGGATGAGCCTTTATTTTCACTGTCTTCGCCGGAAACGTCCTCAGGCATATCGGGCGTAACTAAACTTATTTCATCATCGAAAATCTCCAGGATTGTTTCCAGTTGCTGATTAAACTCGGAAAAATTATACTCCGGCTTGATAGTAATACCCATCGCGCGCAACATATTCTCTGTATCCGCCCCGGCATATATATCATATAGTGCATCGCCTGGATATAAGACCAATCCATTGTCACTTTTGTGGTCAATAAGTCTATTCCCCTCGGGATACGCGTCTAAATAGGCGCCGGTGCTGGTTTTGACACAATAATGAGAATCGCCTCTATGACGCGGATCTTTTTCATAACTTAAACGGACAGGTTCGCATTCAATCCCAAGTTTTTTAAGTATGTAGGACAATAAAATCGTATGCATATGGCAATTGTGCTTGAAATGTCCGGAGTGAATTGATTCATCCTCTTTTAATATTTTTCTTGTCAGTTCAACAGCCGATGCTTCTAATGCCGGCGATGAGTCGCGCGAAGCACCCCGCATCTCTAAAGCGCATTTATAACTCGCCAGTATCTCTTTTTCAAATTCCCTTAATATTTCGGCGCTTTCCAAGTCCCCCAGTTCTTCCGCCACCTGAATCATCGGCTTGATTATGTATGCTTCCGTGGTAAGCAGCTCTTCCCCTTTCCAGCTGCCTTCCGGATCCTCAAGTTTTTCACGCAATAATGAAAAACTTGAGGGGTGATGCCCGGAAAAGTTTTCTACTATATGCTTCTCAACCCCCTCAAATTTATCCTCAAATGTCACTTCTGGCGAGTAGACTCCTTTCGCCTTGGCAACCCTAACGAAGGTTTGCCCTATTTTCTGGAATTTTTCCCTGATTTTATCGGGGTGATCTTTTAGCCTCTGCGGCTCAAAATCAGACGGAAGATACTTGCTGCTGCCAAAAAGATCGCCAAACCTGACATGCGCTAAACTTTTTTCTCCCGGGATGACAGCATATAATTGAGTAAAAGCGCTGAATATTATATTAACAAGCGCCTTATCGTATTCGCCTGTAAGATATTCCTCTTCAATTCTTATGTCATATCCCCTGCCCCCGATAATGTCAGTTATACGTTTTCGGTCTTCCTCGGTGCCGTTCAATGACAACACAACATAGGAGCCCCCCTGCCGGCCGATTTTATAATTTGCATCTTTGCCTTTCCCTTCCCTGACCCCTGCCTGATAAGCAACACCCCTGAAAATTCTGCGGTCAATTGCTTCTCTAAAAAATCCTTTATTCGTAAGATCGCTTTGATCAACTTTTTCGCAAGCTTCCTTAAGTATATCTTCAAGATAAATACCGCTGCTTGAGAGCAGGAACTTGGGTATGAGCTCAAGATCATACGTCCCGCTTTCGTCCATCAGCCTGAAATACTCCATCACCTCTTCAAGAAAAGCCCCAAGATGATCAGCATATGGGCTTACTATAATTACTTCAGGCAGTTTATTGACCTTCCCCTTCCGGGCATGGACAATACCCCCGAGTAATTGCGACTTTACGTCCCTCTCTTCTCCGTCGATCTTGATCTTGCCTTCTTCCATGACCCAAGCTGTTGACTTGCTGGTTTTTTGCCAGACTATATATTCGGCATTCATCCTCTCATAGAAAGACATCGATAATGCCCCGATGGCGTAAACGCCGATAAGCCCCTTTTCTGTAAAAATAGGGACAGACACCATTTTTTCCGCTTCTTCGAGTTGGTTGTCCTCCACATTCTCGGCCGGCTCCACGCCTGCCGGTATACCACTATCATCTGAAAAGTGGTGTCTGTCCCTATTTTTAATTGCTAGATAAACGCATTTGTTTTCGTCTAAGGGGTATGCTCTAAGCGCGGTCAAATCAGGGTGTTCTTCTTTAAGGTAGAACTTAAAAAAGAGTTTTTCTTCTCCGCCAACACTGAGAGGAAGTTCGTAGCTATTATCTTCCTTATTGTATCTGAGCCCCTCAAGAGCTAAAGAGGCGCTCTCATGCAATCTCTTATCCTTAAGCTCCTGCGGTATTATGTGAGTGTTGATCTCATTCTTCATCGCCATGGCGCGTGACTCGGGGACGGGCTTTTTCAGGTATTCATCCGGCGGATTATAGAGGTCCTTCCCTAAAAGGAGGCTTATCTCGGCGAAGACGACTTCATCCATGAACCGCTCTTCCAGGGGTCCGTCTATAATCGAGGTAAAACTGTTCGGGACGGCCAGGGTATAGCTATTCGCACCGGGCGCAGTCCACCCTACGCTGCTATTAGCCAAAAGGCAGGCTAAAATAACTGCAGTGGTTTTAACCCAAATGTTATGTCGTATCCCGCTTTTAAACATATCTATCCTATAAATCGCACAATAATTATGATTACGCCCTTCTAGAAAATGGGGTGTGTCCCTATTTTCTTACGCCAGAAACGCAATTATGACTATAATACTAATAACATTAAAGGTAAGGCTCTTCTAGAAAAGAATGCGATATCTTTTTCCATACTCCCCCATAAATTTAGCTGGTTCACTCCCCCTAAAATAGCTATACTTCTCCCCCTAAAAAACACACATCTAGATAGCTATTCTTCTAACAAGCTTTTAATTATTATAACAAAAAATAAAAAACAGTCAACAAGTCATACTAGCTTTTTCATATTTAACAGTTAAATTATGCCCCACTGGCGTAGGTCAGTAATTGCTTATTGACAGTATAAATTGTAAAATTTGGAGGGTATTTTGATGGGTCCTTACTTCAATGACTCTGATCACCAGACCGCAAGCTCTATGTTTTTACGAAACAGGCTCAGACTAAACGCAGACTATTTATCCCTATGAGTGGCTTCTTTCATTTCTTGCAGATTTGCATTCATATTGCAAATATACAACCAACACAAAATATATATTTGACATTGTAAGATAAATAGGTTACACTTGTAATATAAAAAGGTTACAAATTATGGATATAACAAAGATTTTTAATTCTAAAGCTAGAGAGGCGATATTTCGTCTTTATTTCACCAACCCGGATAAAGAGTATTATCTCCGGGAGCTGGAACGCGAACTCTCAATTCCGGTATCAATAATACGCAAAGAGCTTTTGACTTTGGAACAATCCGGCATGTTCAGACTATCAAAAAAGGGGAATCTCTGCTATTATTCCCTGAACAAAGATTACCCTCTTTACAACGAATTAAAAAAAATCGTTTTTAAAACTGTCGGGGTCCAAGGTGCTTTGGCAAGACTTCTTTCCTCCTTGGATGGGATAGAGACGGCTTTTATTTATGGGTCTTACGCTAAAAATAAAGTTCACGCTAAAAGTGACATTGACCTTTTCATAATAGGGTCTATCGACGAAGACGCCCTTCTTCCCGGGATCAGCAATCTCGAAAAAATACTTCACCGAAATATAAATTATAATTTATATTCAAAAAGGGATTTCGATAAAAAAAAGAAAGAAAAGGATCCTTTCATTGAAGACCTCTTAGAAAATAAAAAGATTTTTCTAGTAGGAGGAGAAAATGACATTTGATAATTTTATCGCAAAATACAAAAAACTCGGGCTCATCAAAGAACAAAAACTTAATTTCAAAGGGATCGAAAATCTGGTAACAAGAGCATATAAGGAAATAAAAATCGCCGAGGTCAATCTCTCAATAGACGAAGGGACTGCTTTTACCGTAGCCTATACTTCCATGCTCCACGCTGGAAGAGCCCTGATGCTGGTGAAAGGTTTTCGCCCAAATGACGGATACCAGCATAAGACCGTTGTGGATTTCTCAGCGGTAATTCTTGGCCCTGAATTCAAAAAACTTACACAACATTTTGACAAGATGCGCAGAAAAAGAAATATTTTTACTTATGCGGCTAGTATTTCCATATCAGAAACTGAAGTTAATAACGCTTTAAAATCAGCTGCAACATTTATTAAAGCAATTCGAGATATTATTGAAAAAGAAAACCCGCAGCATAAGTTCAAGTTTTAATCTCCCGACCCCACGGGGCAGCACTCAACGCCCTCTTCAATAATCGATTTCTTTTCAGCATGCGCCTACCGGATTATGAGTATCTGGAAGTATTAAAAGCAATGCGGCAAGCTGCAAAACGGCTTCTGTTCCGATTTTTCGTCATATGAACATTATACGTCGTTAAATCCTATTACAATAAAACATATTTTGAAAAATAAGCTTGTTTTTAAAACATATTTGATATACGTTATGCTATGAAGAGGCAAATCGAAAGTGTTTTTGCCGTCCCCGACTGGTGGCTTTTGGGGTGTTCTGAGGCAAAAACCACTTTCTCAAGGATTGCCTAGAGAAATGATCTGGCGTCCCGTCGTAATGGAATTTTTTTAAGGTATATTCCGGAGGGTATCTATGCGGAAACTTCTATTCAAACCTTATAATCATCAACCTAATCATCAACCTAATCATCAACTATTTTTTGCCGCTTAAACCTTTTCTATACAAGAACATAATGCAGGGCTCTGCCCTCGCCTATAGGCTTAATAACCTTTAGTTCAACCAATTTAGATAGCTCCTTGTGAACCGCTTGAGCTGAGATTTTGAATAGCTCCTGCAGGTCTTTATTGGTAACCTTTCCGTGCGTATTAATGAATTCTACTATCTGCATCTGCCTTGCAGTAAGCGAAACCTGTTCCCGGCCAGAGCGAGGCTTTTTAGCACCCAACTTCAATATAGCGTCTTTAGCCTCTTGAACCGAAGCCGCAACACCGGTCGTAAAATATTCAAGCCATTGAGTCAGATCGCCGCCGCTTGTCTGGGCTGTTTTTAAGGCGGCATAATATGCTTTCCTATCCCTATCATAATAGTCATCGAGGGCGAATATCCTTCTATGATCAAAACCGCTCAAATACAGAATGGTCGTCGCTAGCAACCTGGCGGCTCTACCGTTGCCATCGATAAAAGGATGTATTCGCGCTATTTCGTAATGCGATATGCCGGCAAGTAACACCGGATTCATCCCCCATGTCTTGTCAATATTAAGCCAATCCACAAACTCTTCCACAAGTTCCGGCACCTGTTCGGTATCAGGCGGCATATACTCGACTTCTGTCTTAAGGCCCGTGCCATTGACAATACGTCTACCGACAAAAACTTGTCTATTGCGGAATTCGCCGGAATCGCTGTCGTTTTCCATGACTTTTTTTGTGAGAATTTTGTGCATGCTCAATATATCTTCGATTTTAATTTCGCCTTTTTTCGCGAGAGTCGGTATCTTCCCTATTGCTTCGAGATAGTTTAAAACTTCTTGCTTATCTTTATCTGCGGCAACAACGTCTTTGCCGGCGGCTAATGCTTCGACCTGCTCCAAGGTCAACTTATTGCCCTCTATAGCCGTGGATGAATGGGTATTGTGTAACAATGCGCGCCTCCTCAGCTTCGCTTCCCATTTCGGCACAAGATGTGATTGCTCTATAATCTCACGAGCTGCCGCGATAAGCGTGAGGTTATTGAGTGTCTTTTCCGTTATTGTATATTTTGGGCTGAAAGTCATAACATCCTCTTGTAGTCTGTATTATACCTCATAAAGGCAATATCTAAAAGAAAGATCATCAACCTAATCATCAACCTGATTATCTTACAACTTTCTCCCTCGCTTGAACTTTACTTAGTAAATATGCAAATTTAGATTTTACATAAAACTTACGCGTCTCAGCGTCCAGAGCCGACCCCAAAGTTACCTTGAAATCCTTCTCCTTAAAACTATTTACCAGTTCTTTCAGGCCCATCAATTGCGCTTTTGAAGCAGTAAGCTCAACGCCCTGGCGAAGAAGGAATTCAATGTCAAAACAGTCCCGTATCTCGCGTCTTCCCAGAGCCGCCCCGATCTTGTTCTTCATCGTCTGCTCCAAAGTATGTACTTTCAGTATCACCTGCTTTGTGCTGTATTTCGAAAAAGCTATTCGCTCCTGGAAATCACACTCTTTTTTCTTCCTGCGTATTTCTATTGTTAAGCGCTTCGGATAATCAGGAGAGCGGATCTCAAACAAAAGCGTGAAGTGTTTGATCTGGGCGTCTGTGACTTCATAAACGCTTTCAAGATATTTTTTAAGTTTCTGGAAATACTCTTTTTCACCCACCTTCTTTACAAACCAAAAATCGAGGTCAGCTGAGTACCGGTTTAGCTCGTAGCAGAGCCTGAGCATGGTCCCTCCCCCGAAAACAAGCACTTCCAGGAACTTGCCGCTATTCAGTTTCTCGAGAAGTTCGATCTCGAAAACCTCATGTTTTTTTAAAATATCCATTTCCCTCCAAAGTCTTTTGCATTCTTTTCGGATACTTTTCCGCCATTTTTTTAAGCTTTCCCGCATCTAGCTTGCCTGGATCAATGGACGTTAAATCAAATTTATACCGCCCAAGAGACATGAGATAAAACGCATCCAGAAAAGCCTTCTCT
>Ga0180438_10011594_pt1 | contig 10627 bp, 9 predicted proteins | sample SS_ome_12_FD_132455 | JGI IMG/M metagenome (GOLD analysis project Ga0180438, IMG submission 132455) | Hypersaline lake sediment archaeal communities from the Salton Sea, California, USA - SS_3_D_2 metaG | ecosystem: Environmental > Aquatic > Non-marine Saline and Alkaline > Hypersaline >... | reverse complement strand
GGTGGCCAAGTTCCGCGCGGCAAGGAGGCTGTGGGCCAGCATCATGAAGGATCGCTTCGGCGCCAAGCAGTCGCGCTCGTGGACGCTGCGATTCCACACCCAGACCGGCGGCTCGACGCTGACCGCGCAGCAGCCGGACAACAACGTGGTGCGCACCGCCATGCAGGCGCTGGCGGCGGTGCTGGGCGGCACGCAGTCGCTGCACACCAACTCCCGCGACGAGGCATACGCCACCCCCAGCGAGGAGGCGGTGACGATAGCATTACGGACGCAGCAGATACTGGCCTTCGAGAGCGGCGTGTCCGAGACGGTGGACCCGCTGGCCGGCTCGTACTTCGTCGAGTCGCTGACCGACACCATCGAGTCGGAGGCGCGGGGCTACATCGACCGCATCGACCAGATGGGTGGGGCGCTCCCCGCCATCGAGCAGGGGTTCCAGCAGCGGGAGATACAGGAGAGCTCCTACAAGTACCAGAAAGACGTGGAGAGCGGGAAGCGGGTGGTGGTGGGGGTCAACAAGTTCGTCACCACCTACGCCAAGCCGCCCCTGCTGAAGCTGGACCCGGCAGTATCCAAGAAGCAGATAGCGTTCCTGAACAAGGTGAAATCGGAACGGGACGACGCCAAGGTCAAGGCGGCGCTGGACAACCTCAGGAAGGTGGCAGAGGGCACGGACAACACCATGCCCGCCTTCATCCAGTGCGCCGAGGCCTACGCCACCATCGGCGAGATGTGCGACGTGCTGCGCGGCGTCTTCGGCGAGCAGCGGGAGATGGCGACCGTATAATATTGCAACGAAAGGGGTTAGCGATGTTGAAGAAGATCGACCATATAGCCATAGCGGTGAGCAGCGTTGACGATGCGCTCAAGGTGTTCGGCGAGGTCTTCGGGCTGAAGGCGGAGCACATCGAGGAGATACCCGACCAGAAGGTCAAGGCGGCCACCGTGCGCATCGGCGACAGCAACATCGAGTTCATCGAGCCCACCGACCCCGAGAGCGGCGTGGCCAAGTTCATGGAGAAGAAAGGCGAGGGCATCCACCACATCTGCGTGGAGGTGGCGGACATCGACGCCGAGCTCAAGGCGCTGGAGGCGAAGGGCGTGGCCCTCATCGACAAGCAGGCGCGCAAGGGGCTGGCGGGCAGGATCGCCTTCGTGCACCCCAAGTCCACCAAGGGGGTGCTCATGGAGCTGGTGCAGAAGGTATAATAAAGCGAAGGGGAAGCTCATGGCTGATACGATACGAGTACTGGTTGCCAAGCCGGGCCTGGACGGGCACGACCGCGGGGCGAAGTACGTGGTGCGCGTGCTGCGCGACGCCGGCATGGAGGTCATCTACAGCGGGCTGCGGCAGACCCCACAGATGATCGCCGAGGCCGCGGTGCAGGAGGACGTGGACGTGGTGGGGCTGAGCATCCTCTCCGGGGCGCACATGGACCTGTTCCCTACCATCGTCGAGCAGCTGAAGGCCAAGGGGCTGGACGTGGTGGTGGTCGCCGGGGGCATCATCCCCGAGGAGGACGTGGAACCGCTGAAGAAGATAGGGGTGTCCAACGTTTTCGGGCCGGGCACCTCCTCCAGCGACATCGTGGAGTATATCAAGGGGGCGGTGGCTTAAGGCAAGCCTATTGGATAACGATATGGCCAAGCGCAAGATGAAGCTGACCCTACCCGCTGAGCTGGTCACCGAACCGCTGGTGTATAACCTCGGCCGGGAGTACCGCCTGGTGGCGCAGATCCAGCGCGCCAGCCTGCACGAGGGCAAAGGGCTGGTGGTGCTGGACCTCGAGGGCAGCGCGGATGACATCAACCAGGGCGTGGCCTGGCTCACCGCCCGCGGTGTGGAGATCGAGCCACTGGAGCTGGAAGCCAAACAGTTGAAGGCCGAGGTACCCCAGGGCTAGACCCTGGTGCCGTCGCCCCTCCACCGTTTCCCCTTCTCCCGCTGTGACAGCCGCACTGCCTCATCGGTGGGCCGGTAGGCATCGAGGAACGACCCCCTGAACGACTGGAAATCCCCCCGCGCTATGCTCTCCCTCATCTCACCCATCAGACGTAACACGAAGCGCAGGTTGTGTATGGTTGCCAGCCGGTAAACCAGCAGCTCCTTGCAGCGGAACAGGTGGTTGATGTACGCCGCCGAGAAGTTGCGGCAGGTGTAGCAGTCACACCCCTCCTCCAGCGGCCCATCGCAGTCCCTGAAGTCGGCGTTGCGCACGATTATGCGACCCCTCTTGGTGAAGATGCCGCCGTTCCGGGCGATGCGCGTCGGCAGGGCGCTGTCGAAAAGGTCGATGCCGCGGGCGACGCCCTCGATCAGGTCCTCCGGCGAGCCAACCCCCATCAGGTAGCGGGGCCTGTCCGCGGGAAGTGAGGCCGCCGTCTGCTCCACCATGGAGTAAGTGATTGCCTTCGGTTCGCCGATGCTCAGCCCCCCGATGGCGTAGCCGTCGAAGCCCAGCGAGGTCAGGAACTCCGCCGACCGCAGGCGCAGATCGGTGAAGCCCCCCCCCTGCACGATGCCGTACAGCGCCTGATCCGATCTTTTCTTGCTCTCCATGCAGCGCTCGGCCCAGCGGTGGGTGCGCTCCACCGCCTGCTCGACCGCGGCGCGATCGTCGGTACAAGGCGAGCACTCGTCGAAGGCCATGATGATATCCGCCCCCAGCGACCCCTGGAAATTGGTCGCCATCTCAGGAGTGATGAAATGCTCGCTGCCGTCGAGGTGGGAGCGGAAGCGCACCCCCTCATCGCTCACCTCCCGCAGGTGGGCCAGGCTGAACACCTGGTACCCGCCGCTGTCGGTGAGGATGGGGCCGCTCCAGTTCATGAAGCGGTGCAGCCCCCCCAGCTTCTCGATGACATCGATGCCCGGGCGCAGGTACAGGTGATATGTGTTGGCCAGCACCATCCCGGCGCCGAGGCTGTAGACATCCTCGGGGGTAAGCGCCTTCACCGACGCCTGCGTGCCCACCGGCATGAACGCCGGCGTCTGCACCTCACCATGCGCTGTGGTCAATACACCGACCCGAGCGCTGGTGTGGGTACAGGTCGCGGTTACCTCGAAGTTCAACCGCCGCCCTTCAGCAGGTGGTCGGCGATGATCACCCGCTGTATCTCGGAGACCCCTTCGTAGATCTCGGTCAGCTTGGCGTCACGGTACAGCCTCTCGATATCCATCTCCTTCATGTAGCCGTAGGCGCCGTGCACCTGCATCGCCATCCGGGTGACATCCACCGCCGCCTGCGACGCGAACAGCTTGGCCGTGGCCGATTCCTTCATGATATCGCCCCCCCGGTCGCGGACAAAGGCGGTCTGATATGTCAGTAGCCGCGACGCCTCCACCCGCGATGCCATCTCCGCCAGCAGCCCCTTGATGGACAGCATATCGGCGATGGGCCTGCCGTAGGCCTTCCGCTCCTGCGCATATTCCACCGACAGCTCGAGTGCCCCCTGCCCCACCCCCACCGCCTCAGCGGCGATCCCCAGCTTGCCGACGCTCACCGCCTCCAGCATGATGCCATAACCTTTGCCCGGCTCGCCCAACCGATTGCCCTCGGGGACGCGGACATCGTCGAGGTAGATGACCGCGGGGCACAGCCCCCTGGCCCCCATCGTCTCGCACGGCTCGCGAATCCGGTAACCCTCGGCCGAGGTATCGACGATGAAGGCGCCTACCCTGTCCGTATCGTCCCTGGCGAAGACGGTGGCCACCCGCGATGCCGGCGCCAGAGCGACGAAGTGCTTCTGCCCGCTTATGATGTAGTGGTCTCCGTCGAGGCGCGCCCTGGCCTCTATGGCCCTGGGGTCGGAGCCGGTGGCCGCCTCGGTGAAGGCGAAGGAGGAAAGCAGCTCCCCCTTAGTTAGCAGGGCCAGATGCTGCTGCTTCTGCTCCTCGCTGCCGTGGCGGAAGATGGCCTCCTCGCTGAGGCCGTTGACCGCGATGATGGCCCCGAAAAGCATCGAGACGCGGCACAGCTGCTCGATCACCAGCACGTAGCCGGTATAGCCCGCGCCGGTGCCGCCGCAACTAGCGGGGTAGGGCAGTCCGTAGTAGCCGAGTCGCCCCATCTCCTCCGACAGCTCGAAGGGGAACTCGCAGCGGCGGTCGATCTCCGCCGCCAGCGGCCTCAACGACCGCTCGGCGAAATCCCCCGCCTGTCTGCGGATCATGCGATGGTGTTCTTCGAGATCGAAATCCATGGCCTATACCACCCTATAATAACCATTTATCCAGCACCATAGCAAGGAACAGCACGCCCAGGTAGGGGAAGGCGGTCATCTTGTACACCCGCCAGGCGTCCCGGGACATGCCGGTGAACACCAGCCGCGAGGTGGACACCACGATCAATATCCCCATGATGCAGGCGACCGTGAGATACAGCATGCCGAAATCGCCGTAATGGTGCAGGCCGATGGAGCTCCCCAGCAGGAGCAGCGCCAGCAGTGGCAGCACCTTTATCGAGTCCTTGACCTCGCGGGACATGGGGAAGTAGGTGATCCCCGCCCGCCGGTAATCGTCGCGGTGGGAGATCATCACGCTCCACACATGCAGGGGTACCCAGAAGGTGATCAGCAGGCAGATGAACAGGATGGTCAGGTCCAGCGTTCTACTCATAGCTATATAGCCGATGAGCACCGGGGCGCAGCTGGCTATCGCCCCCTGGGGGAAGACGCAGGTGATCCTCTTGCGCCAGGTTATGGCCACGATTACGCCCAGCGCCCCGAACAGGAAGCAATAGGGGTGCAGTAACCAGGCGATGATCAGCGCGGCGATCTCCAGGCCGATGGCCAAGGGCAGCATCTTCTCCGCGGGGTATATCCGCTTCGAAGGCAGGGGGCGGCACTTGACCCGCTCCATCCTGGCGTCCACGTTCCGGTCGACGTAATTGGTGAGGCCGTTGGTGGCGCCGCTCCCCAGCAGGATGGCCAGCGTGGCCAGCAGCAGCGTGCCCGCCTCCAGCGACGGCTGGCCCGCCCCGGCGACCAGCGCGGCGCACAAACCGATGAAGGTGAGCAGGATGGTCTCGCGGGTCTTCAGCACCTCGATATATACCATCACGGTTCGAAACATCGATCGCAACCGGGTTCACCCTCCTGTTCTATACCACCCTGCCCTTTTTCCTGGCATCAGCTACGACCTTATGATACGCCTTTATGATATCATGCCGGCGCAGCACGCCCACCAGCCGGGTGGGGTCATCACGGTCCACCACCGGTATCCTTCCCACATCCATGGTCCCCAACCTCAGTAATATATCACGCACGCTCTGATCGGGATAGGCGATCAACGGATTGGAGGTGGCGATATCGCCCACCTTCAGGTGGGGTGTGCCGCTCTTCAATCCCTCCTCAACGTCGCTGAGGGTCACCACGCCGTAGAACTTGTCCCCCTTGCTCAGCACCGGACAGCCATGGTGCCCCGTCTTCTCCAGCATCCGCACCAGCTTGGTGACCGGCATCTCGGTGGATACCGCGGGGAAATCCTCGGTCATTATCTCGCCCACGGTGACATACTGCAGCGGGTCCATCTCACCCTTGAACAGCTTGACGCCCCTGCGCTTCAGCTTGAGGGTGTATATCGACTCGCGTGCCATCCGCCGCGAGATATAGGTGGCGGTCACCACCGCCAGCATCAGGGGCAGGATGACAAGGTAATCGCGGGTCATCTCGAACAGGATCAGGATCGCGGTGATTGGGGCGTGGGCCGCGGCGGCGAACACCGCCGCCATCCCCACCAAGCCGTATGCCCCCGGCTCAACGGCCGTCGCCGGGAACAGCGCGTTGGCCCCCCTGCCGAACGCCGACCCGAGCATGGCCCCGATAAATAGCGAGGGGGCGAACACGCCCCCGCTGCCACCGCTGCCGATGGTGAAGGTGGTCGCCACGATCTTCAGCAGGCACATCACCACCAGCAGACCCACGGCAAATTCACCAAGCAGGGCACTTTCAACCCCCTCATAGCCCACGCCGAAGAGGTGGGGGTAGAACAGCCCGATGAGGCCTACCGCCAGCCCGCCGATGGCAGGCTTGACGTACTCCGGGAGTCGCAACGCGTTGAACAGGTCCTCACCCTTATACAGAGTCTTGATGAAACCCTGGGCTACAAACGCCGCAACTGCACCGAGCAGGATATATAGGGGCAGCTCCCAGCCGCTGGTCCACACGTACTCCGGTATCATGGTAAAGGTAGGGCTGTTGCCCCAGAAGACGGAGGCGATGGCGGAGGCGATGATGGCGCTGAAGCCGACCGCCATGAAGTACAGCGAACTGAAGCGGCGGAGGATTACCTCCAGGCCGAAGAACACCCCGGCGATGGGTGCGTTGAATGTGGCGGATATACCGCCGGCGGCACCGCAGGCCACCAGCAGCTTGACCCAGTCCTCGGATAAACGGGACCACTGCCCCAAGGCCGACCCCAGCGCCGAGCCGATCTGTACGATGGGCCCCTCACGCCCCGCCGACCCGCCGCTGCCGATACAGATCGCCGAGGCTAAAGCCTTGACCGCCGCCACCCGCGCCCGGATGCGCCCCCCCTTGGCGTTAACCGCTATCATCACCTCGGGGACGCCGTGCCCCTTGGCCTCCCTGGCGAGATAGCGGACCAGCAGCCCGACCAGCAGCCCACCGAGGGCGGGGAGAATAATGACATAGTATTTACCGAAGAAACCGAACGCCGTCTCGCCACCGTCAAAGAAGAGCCAGTCGAACCCCTCGATCATCTTCCTGAACAAGACGGCGCCCAGCCCGGACGATACGCCCACCAGGATAATGAGAAGGATTCCTCTGGCTACCTCCGAGGAACGCAACGACCGGGGGACGTTATGCAGGATGTCTCCGATGTAGGTACCGGGGAATCTCAAGGCACCACCAGCTCCTCCAGCACGGCCTCCACATCCTTCAGCGGCACGTCGTTGCGGAATACAGCCCTGCCGATGTCCTCCAGCAGCACCCACTTGATAGCCCGCTGCCTCACCTTCTTGTCCAGCTCCATGGCCTTCATCACATCGCTGCGGGGAACGCCGGAGCAGGCGGTGGGCAGCCCGAACATCTCGATGAGCCTGCGCTGCCGCTCGACGACCTCTGGAGGGATCAGCCCCATCCGCCGGCTGAGCATGGCGGCGCCGTTCATGCCGATGGCCACCGCCTCGCCGTGGAGGAACCGCCCGTATTCGGTGGCCGCCTCCAGCCCGTGGGCAATGGTGTGCCCGTAGTTCAGCACCATGCGCCGCTCTCGCTCCCTCTCGTCCTCGCCCACCACCCCCGCCTTGAGCCAGGCGCTGTGCCGCAGGGCCTTAACGGTGGTCTGGGGATCCAGCGCCGTGAGTTTGGCGACATTGCCCTCCATGAACTCCGCGAAGCCCCGGTCGAGGGTCAGCCCGTGCTTGATAACCTCGCCCCATCCCGATACCAGCTCCCGCCGCGGCAGCGTCTTAAGCGTGCTCACGTCGGCCAGCACCAGGTCGGGCTGATAGAAGGAACCGATGAAATTCTTGGCGCTGGGATGATTCACCGCCACCTTGCCACCGATGGACGAATCGGCGATAGCGATGAGCGAGGTGGGAACATGCACCAGGGGCAGGCCGCGCAGGAAGGTGGCGGCCACGAACCCGGCGAGGTCGCCCACCATGCCCCCGCCCAGCGCCACGATGGCGTGAACCCGCTCGGTGCGGAGCGCCACCAGCCAGTCATAGATCTGCACCGCGGTGTCGATGGCCTTGCTCGTCTCGCCGGGGGGCACGCTGTAAGACTCGACGCTGAACCCGGCCTCCACCAGCGAGCTGGCCGCCCGCGCACCGTAATGGGGGAACACGTTCTCGTCGCTGATGATATTGGCACAGCCCCTGAGTCCCGCCTGCCGCATCCGCCGTCCCAGGTCATCCAGTATGCCCCATCCGACGAAAGCCGAGTAGCTGTGGATGGGGGTGGTTACCACGAACGGCACGTCCCCGCTGTAAGATGCGTCGCTGCGCTGCTCGCACACCTTATCGAAGCCCCGTATCACCTCGTCTACCACCTCAGCCTGGGTCAGTTTATCGGTGTACACCGCCCAGTCCGCGGTGGCGTAGTGCGCCTGGCGTGAGGCCTTGAGCTCGACGATGCGCCTCATGGGGTCTTCGACGGCCAGCAGGGGGCGCGGCACGGCGTCCCCGCCCTGGTCCGACTCCAGCAGGCGCCGGTAGATGGTCTGCGGCTCCGCCTCCAGGCAGATTATCACCCCGCTGCGGGACAGCAGCTCGCGGTTGCGCGGGTCTACTATGGCCCCGCCGCCGATGGCGATGACCACCCCCTGCTGCCTGCAGGCCTGCTCCAGCACCTCGCGCTCCAGTTTGCGGAAGTGCTCCTCGCCGTCCTCGGCGAATATGTCCGGTATCGATTTGCCGGCGATATCGGCTATGCGGTGGTCGCTGTCGATCAGCTCCCGCCCCAGCCGTTTGGCCACATCCTTGGCCACCACCGATTTGCCGGTGAAAGAGAAGCCGGTCAATATCAGGTTCTGTTTGTGTACCGTCTTAACCATTCGACCGCTTTTTCGTCATGGCTGCCCTGTAGCCCTTGTAGTTGCGCAACGTCTCCTTCATGCTGTCCCCGCCGAACTTCTCCAGCGATGCCTCAGCGAGGACGATGGCCAGCATGGCCTCGCCAATGACCCCCGCGGCGGGCACCACGCACACGTCGGCGCGCTCCACCAGCGCCCTGCCCGCCCCGCCGGTCCTGAGGTCGGCCGACGGCAGCGGCTTGCCCAGCGTGGGTATCGGCTTGAGCGCCACCCGCACCGTGACCGGCTCTCCGTTGGTGATGCCCCCGGTGATGCCGCCGGCGCGGTTGGTCTGGTGCTTCCACTGCTTCTTATCATGGTCGTACTCGATTATGTCATGCGCCTCGGAGCCCGCAAGCCTGGCGGCGGCGAACCCCTCGCCGATGCTCACGCCCTTGACCGCGTTGATGCTCATCATCGCCTGGCCGATCCGCCCATCGAGGCGGCGGTCCCACTGTACGTGGCTGCCCAGCCCGATGGGCACCCCGGCGGCCACCGCCTGGAACACCCCTCCAAGCGTGTCCCCGGCCTCCTTCGCCCTGTCGATGGCGGCCAGCATCTCCTTCTCCGCCGCGGCCTCGGCGCAGCGCACCGGCGATCTCTCCACCCTGGCCCAGTCGATCTTGTCCGTCCTGTGGTGCGCCTCCTTAACCTTCGCCTCGCCGATGACCAGCGTGTGGCTCCTGACATCGATGCCGAGCCTGTCGATAAGCCGGCGCGCCACCGCACCGACCGCCACCCGCGCCGCCGTCTCCCGCGCGCTGGCCCGTTCCAGCACCGGGCGTATGTCGTCGAAGCCGTACTTGACCGCCCCTGCCAGGTCGGCGTGCCCCGGCCTGAGGCGAGTGACCGGCTCGACATCGCCCTCGACGGGCTCCACCGACATTACGTCCTTCCAGTTCTCCCAGTCGCGGTTGCGGATGAGCAGGGCGATGGGGCTGCCCATGGTCAGCCCGTGGCGCACCCCGGAGATTATCTCCGCCCGGTCGTCCTCTATCTGCATGCGCCCCCCGCGGCCGTAGCCCGCCTGCCGCCGCTTGAGGTCGTTAGCGATATAATCCTCGTCCAGCGGCAGCCCTGCCGGCACCCCCTCCACGATCACAGCCAGCCCCCTGCCGTGCGACTCGCCCGCGGTTAGAAATCGAAACATGCCATACCTGCCCTTCCCATAATCGATTCGATATCGCGATTCTACAGCGCCTTCTTCGCCGCCTCAAACATTATGTCTATAGGCGCCTGCTTGCCGGTCCACAGCTCGAAGGACATCGCCCCCTGGTACACCAGCATGGCCAGCCCCCCCATCGTCCGTGCCTTCCGCGCCCTGGCCTCCTGCAACAGCACCGTCTCCAGCGGGTTGTAAACCACATCGTACACCAGCGCCCCCCTGGGGATGAGGTCGGAGCGTACCGGCGATTTGTCCTCATTGATGGTGTGCTTCATCCCCATCGGGCTGCAGTTCACCAGCAGGTCACACTCCTGCAGCGCCTTCTTGAACGGCGGGCCCTTCGGCGACAGCACCTTGATAACGGGCGCCGGGTGCACCCTGAAGTCCAGCGATGCCACCCCCCCGATGTCCTTGGCATCCACGCAGCTGCGCGGCGGCGGCCCCGCGGTGCGCTTCAAGCTGCCATCGATGGCGGATGCCAGCCCCTGCGCCCGCCGGGTGACGATGTCGGTAATCACCAGCGACTTCACCCCGGCCCGCGCCAGGGCGAACCCCACAGCGTGCGCCACCCCGCCGGCACCGATCAACACCGCGCCCTTGCCCGCGGGGTCGAAACCGCACTCCTTCTCCAGTGAACGCAGGAAGCCGCCGGCATCGGTGTTGTAGCCGGTGAGCCTGCCCATGCGGTTGACGATGGTGTTCACCGCCCCCACCTCGTAGGCCAGGTCGTCCAGATCATCCATCAGCGGGATGATGTTCTCCTTGTGGGGCACGGTCACATTCGCCCCCAGCGTCTCCGGGTCGCGAAGGCGATCCAGCACCTCATCGAGCTGCGCCGGCTCCGTCTGCCAGAACTCGTAGCGCACGTCCATCCCGTAGTGGTCGCAGGCCGCTTGCTGCATCGCCGGCGACACCGAGTGCCC
>Ga0180438_10011590_pt1 | contig 10631 bp, 22 predicted proteins | sample SS_ome_12_FD_132455 | JGI IMG/M metagenome (GOLD analysis project Ga0180438, IMG submission 132455) | Hypersaline lake sediment archaeal communities from the Salton Sea, California, USA - SS_3_D_2 metaG | ecosystem: Environmental > Aquatic > Non-marine Saline and Alkaline > Hypersaline >... | reverse complement strand
TCCAACAGCAGCTCGAGGCGGTCCCGCACCACCATAGGCCACTCGCGGATGGTCCAGTGCTCGTGGACCTCCGATCCAAGCACCACGAGGTCGATGTGCAGGCTGCATCCACACGCACAGCACATCACCATCACCCCTGGGAAGTAGCGATGGTCGTCACCCCCGTACCCACAGGCAATACACGTCCAGTCCACCGTCCACTCCTCGTGGTCGATCACCGGAGCCCGGTCCGGCACCACCACGTCCCCTACCTGGGGCTCCAGGGGGCCACCGTACTCCACCGGCAGCGCACCCCTCAAGCGCGCATCCAGCTTGCCCACCACGCACGTGTCACCCGACTGAAGCAGCGGTATACCCGAATCGGGTGCGATCGTACCCATCGTGCGATTGGTAAGGCGGACAGGCCCCATCTACCCCTCGTCCTCCCAGTCATCATCCGGCTCCGGCTCGTAGCAGTCGTCGCATAGCGTCTGGATGTAGCTACCACCCCGACGCTCCCCGGAAGAGGCCCCGCACTGCTCGCAAGTGGAGAGGGACACCAGCATGGCCATGGTCGTGACACCCAGGATGTAGGAGTAGTCCTCGCCCTCCACGGGCCGTAGCCCCTGGATCTCCAGCCGCCCGAACTTCTCCTTCACGATCACGAAACCCTCGCACCGCGCACGATCCCGCAGCGCATCGCTGGCCGCCCTGATGAGGGTGTACCACCCATCACCACACTCGAACGCACCACCACGCAAGCCGCCCCACAACTGGGGAAACGCCTCGACCAGCTCTTTCGTCTTCTGCTCGTCCATCAGTACCCTCTCCACACGGGGGCCAGCCCCGCCATGCGCTCCCGGTCATAGTCTTCCATATCCATGCGCAGCAGCTCCGCAGCCTCGCGCGCCAGCTCCTCCTCGATCTCCTCCCCGCTGTCTGCCAGTGCCCGCTCGAACCGCCGCACCTCCTCGATCTCGTGCCGGAGCAGCCCCGCACGCTCCAGATCCAGCGTGTGCGTGCGCACTACCAGCTCGCACCTACGACGCATCGTCCTCCTCCGGGGGCGGACCACCCCTATCATACCGCGCGAAAGGGTTGATGTGGCGCTCCTCGAGCAGCACCACCACACCCCCCTCCTCCCGATAGACCCGCTCGCAGCTACACACGTGCTCCAGACCCATCCCCAGCCGGAACAGGTGCCACGGCAAACGCGCACCACACACACAAGCACTACCCGCGTCCACTGCCATCACCACCCCCGAATACGATGGATCTCCAAGAGACCCCACTCAAACCTGATCTGCGCGTTTGAACGGTATAGATGCGGGATCACCCATGTCCGCAAACCGAACTGCCGCCTGTACAGCCGCGCGACGGACACCACCGTGGACCCGCGCCGGTCGAAGTGCAGGTAGGGGCCCTCTGCCCAGCCTACGGCCCATCGGCCACACTGGATCCTCATGGGTACATCTCCGCTATGTCCTGTATCGTGTGGTGCTCCGCACTACTCTCCCAGAACAGATCCAGCGACAGCCGCGCACGCACCGCAAACGACGGCCCCCTGCCCGTGACATCCTCCAGATCCAACCTGTACCTGTACAGCCCCAGGGGTGGCACGACCAGCAGCACTACGCCGGGGTCCAACGACTCGCTGATGTGGATGGGGGCACCGTCAAAGCTGCGTCCCTCTCCCAGCAAAAGGGGGTCGTCACAGGGGTCCAGCATCCCCTGGCCGCGCAGTACGCGCTGGGTGGTCAGGCACATGAACAGATGCCGGCTCCCACCACCCCTGAACGGCCCCTCCGTAGAGTACATCCGCAGCCGGCCCACGATCAGCTCGCGCGACCACGCCTCCAGCCGCCCCGCGATGACCTGGGGGCACATCCGCACTGTCCGATGGGCGGAAACGTCGTCGCCTATGGGATAGTCGTACAGGGTACTGGTCTCCCCTACACTGAGCCGCCCCCGGCTCCCCCACTCCATCCGCGCCGGTTCGAAAAGCGACAGCGCCGGAGTAGATGTCAACCGCCCCTCGATCTCCCCCCGCATGGAATCCACCAAGGCACGCCGCCCGTCAGCCGACTGGAGCAGGTAGCGCACGATCCCCTGCTCCGCGAACTCGAACAGCGACATCGCCCGTGCAGCCGGCCCCGTGTACTCCAGCACGTCCAGCTCGCAGCGTCGCCTCACAGCTCCACCTCCCCGCGCCCTATACGGGCACCGGGGGCTATGTCCAGCCCCACCACGACCTCCGCACGCACCCTGAACACAAGCTCGTCGGAAGCGTTGTAGAGGGTGGTCTCCCAGCTACACGGACCAGGAGGCGGGTCCAGCCCCAGTACCACCCCAGGATCCATGACCCCCGTGCAGACGACCTCCGCATCCCGCCAGTACACAGGACCGCTACCCAAGACCTCCCGTCCCTCCCGCTCCCCCGGAGTACTGCACTCCCCACGCCGCAGTAGCCCCGCAAACGTGCGGGCGTGCATGTACCAGAGCTGAAAACGCCACCCCGAGAAATCAGCCGCCTCCACCGGCCTACGGGCATGGAGCATCAGCGTGTCCAGTACCGCCCTGTCGATCATGCCCCTGATGTTGCCGGCCAGCGTCGTCACCCCCCGATCCAGCCGGTGTACCAGCCCACGATCCGGCCCCAGGGGGCACTCGTAGAGGATCTCCTCCTCCAGCAGCGGCGTGCAATCCACCCCCGCGTCGAAGCGCCCCAACGTGCTGCCATAGGCCATGCGCTGCCGAAGCGGCTCCTCCATGGACGCCACCAGGCGATCCCGCCCGTCCGGCGTAGCGATGTACTCTCGGATGATCCGGTCCCGCACAGCCGGGGACACACCCCCCAACCGGGGGATGTCAGCTACCCACGCAGACACGTCCAGCTCCGTCCGCACAGGCACCCTCATAGCGCCACCGCCCGCAACGACTTGAGGTGCGACGTACTCACCGGGTCCACACCGTAGAGCACACCCATCGTGCCACCCACCGTCCCACCCTCAGCCGAGTAGTGGCACAAGTGCAGCTCCTCCCGATAGAACAGGTGCAAGCTACGCTCCTCATAGGGGTGGTCCTGCACCAGTAGGGAGATGCGCCGGATAAACTCGCGCTCCAGCCGCAGCGTCGCCTCCTCCAAGGTCCGGCCCTCCCGCTGCCACCCCGGTAGCCCTATGGTGGTCCCCTCCCGTCGCATCCCCAGGTGGCTGGTACCGGGGTCCCATAGCAGCTCGAATACCGGCACAAACAGGGGGCACACCGGGCTAGCAGATGCCACCCACGACCTCATGACGCGCGTGATTATGGGCTCGCAGCGCTCGTTCGTCACGTCCACCGTCCACACCCGCTCCGCACACGACCTCTCCCCCCACTGGTGCGCATACAACGCAGACCGTACATCACCCGGCACCAGTACGGACATATGACCATGGACGCGAGCCTCCTCCCTGGTCCGCTGCCAGACATGGCACACCAGCCCCCTATGCTGGATGTCCAGCTCGTACAGCCGCCTCATAGCTGCACCAAGTACAGCCGATCCAAGTGATCCCCAGGATCCACCACCCCGTAGCACACTGCCAGATACGCCGTAGCATACCCCCCGAAGCATCCAGGAGAGCCCACATGGACGATCTGCATGGGCTCCCGGTAGATCAGATGCAGCACACCGCTTAAACGCGCACCATGCGCCGCACCCAGCATCTCCACCACGCGCTCCAAGTACTCCCGCTCCAGATCCCCCCGGATCTCGTCGAACACCTCCCCGCACCACACCCGTAGCGCCTCCAACCCCTGTATGTCGTCCGGGGCAGTCAAACGCGGATCCGCTGGACCCCAGGACACCTCGTACTCCGGCAGTAGCAGGTCGTACCGGGTGGTGTCCGGCCCACGCCGCAACATGGGCCTGCATACCCGATGCGGCCCCTCCAGGGTCCAGACCCGGCGGGCATAGGACACCCCCTCCATTACGTCATAGGGCTCCGTCACAGGCACCCGCACGTGCATGGTGTCCGAGCTCCGTATCTGCCAGACGTGGCACACCAGCCGGCCTGGGCCCATACACAGCTCTGTCCGACGCGGGAGTCCCATCACACCCGATCGACCAGGTCGTAGCAGCCCTGGACCTGGGGGTCCTCCAGCCACGTGCTGTCGTACAGCGCCAGCGCACCTACCGGGATCCCATCCACGCGGGAGAACAGAATCCGGGGAGTCGCGGGAAACAGGTACTCCCCCTCCTCATCCCGCCCAGGCACCGGATCCGGGTAGCCCACAGATCCCACAGGCCACGTCTCGCCCTTGATCGTGATCTCCGATGTCACCACCACTACCTTGTCCGATGGCATCACTGCACACCTCCCATACACCCTAGTACACCCAAATCTACCTTCGAGGGGGAGTCCCAAGACCAGATACACGGATCCCTACACGACACAGCCCCGACAAGCCGTTTCCATACCCCCACCCCCACGCCCACACCAGAGAGCCCGACACGCGACAGGGCCATTTCTCAAAGCGACAGCACTGCCCCTGACCTCCCCCGATTCCACACACCCCAGGAGTAGTGAGGTGTACTACGGAGTACTACAGGGTCAAACAGTTTGACATCCGCCCGATCTCGAACACGCAGAAACCAACCGTCCCAGCCTGGGGGCCTACCCAACACCCCCCAGCACGACATTCGCGAACTGCCCCTCCAATGAGGAGATGCGGTCCTCCAGATCGCGCCGGATCTGCCTCTCCGCTTCGACAGCCTCCCCCAACTCCTGCACGGTAGCCACCAAGTAGGGCGTCAAACACTTTTTGTGACACCATACATCCAGGCCGTCCACACCATCCCGGCCCACCGGCTTGCCACAGTGCTCACAAAATCTTGGAATACCCACACACACCTCCTACCCCCCTGAACACACCGAAAACACACACGCCGCGATTTCGGTTATCCATACACCCACTATGAGCAGCGGACCCAACCACAGGCGCGGACACGGGCGGATACAGGACCATGGACCCACATGGGAGTCCCCTACTCCCGCCCAGGGCTGCAACAGCACACACGTCGCCAGATCACGCCGAAAATGGCGGACCAGAGGCAGACGCATAGAACGCAGGACAGGCCAGCAGGCGACGAAGGTGTTCTACAGAACAGGCGCAGGCAAGCACTACCCCCAGGACTGACGGGCCAACGTCGTTTGCATAGCCCCCCTAGCGGGGGCCCCCAGGACACACCCCCAGGGACCCACCAGCAGAGAGACCAACAGGGGGCATCCCAACACCCCCCTGATAGACATGGGGCCACACACCACCCCCCAGGCCACCACTACATTTATAAATAATGAACGGGCGCGTGCGTACCTAATTATTGAATAGTAGACTGCACGACCCCAGCCCACGGGTGGCAAACACTGGGTGGAGATCCACTGATCCTACTGGGTACAGCCTGGGGGTCCCCGATCTGGATGGAACGGATCCAAGAGGGACCCACTGGAACCTGAACCCACTGGAACCTGAACACACCCAACCCGTCCAAGCACACACATTTCGTTAAACTGCGATTTCCAAAGCAAACAGACCACACAAACCCCCACTCGCAGTCTATCACCGAGCAGGAACTCTCCCTTGTATCTGTGTGGGATGTTCCCAGCCACACCCCAGGACAGACCCGCCAGCGACACACCACACGCAAGACCAAACCCCTGCTATAGACGTCACTAGGTATATGTAGGTATGTCCGTCACTATCACAGACAGGTCGAATCCATATCTACTTCCCGACGTCTCCGGCCCACGGTCGAATGCCGAGAATCAGCAGACGCAAGACATCTTTGTCCTATAGATTCCATCAAGTTATCGCTTGCGCCTCATCAAACAGGCCATAACCAAGGTTGGTCCGTTGACTCGGGATCAGTCTATAGGTCGTCTATAGCGGCTTGATAGGCTCAAGCCCGTTCGTCGGTCAGTGGGGGATCGGTCACTGGGGGATACATGGCGGCACGTGTGCCGGTGACCTCACATGGTGGGGGTCGGTCGACATCCGACCTGGGTTGGTGTGGTGGATGCCCCTGGTGGTCCGACAGGTCCGATGCGTCCGAGGGGTCCGTCGACCCGAGAATCTGAAACCGCGCCATTATTACTTGAATCGGAGGTAGGGGGGGCCGAATCGGCGAATTTGGTCTCAAAAGAATCCGGCTCTGTTTCCCATCCAACAGGTGTCCCACACCTACAGGTGTTCAAGTCTCTGCCCATAGGGCAAACACTGGGTCTATATCCACTGATCCATCCCCCTGGACAGGGTGCCGTTCTCATGTGGGTGTTGGTGTCAGGTGTTTCGAGGTACAGGTAGGTGGTCAGGCGCTTGTCGTTACAGTTCCTGGCATCTATTCGGGTGGGTCTCTTCTCAGGTCTCGTGCATTCTGGGTGTACTGGGGTGTGTGATGGTACGGGACATGTTTCGGATGTGGGTGATGTTGTTGTGGGTCTTGTTGGTCCTGGGTGCTGTAAGTGTTTTCATGGGGGCAGTTATCGAGTGGGTGTGGTAGTAGGTGCCCATATATGGGGAGTTGGGGGCGGTGTATCGGGTATCGCTCGAGTGGGTAGGCGAGGTGGATGGTGGGAAGAGGTTTCTGAGGAGTGTCTGTCCTCGTTGTGGTGGTGTGATACAGGGTGTGTGGTTGGTGGATCATCGGGTTCGGGGTGCCTGTTGTTCGTATGGGTGCGGGACGCAGTATGTCGTCGATCATGTCGTAGGGGAGTTGACGGCAGTGTTCACGCCTGTGGGTGTTTCGCGTGTGGAGCTATTGCTGGGGGGTGTTGATTCCATGCCATGAGGTTTCGGGTGGCATGGGTATCGGACATCGGTCAGGGCTCCATCAGGAGCGAGATCCGGGTGGGGGGTGGTTCTGTCAGGCGTTTCCACGTTCTATAGGGGTGTGGCTTGTAGGCGTGGGTATAGTCTTCGGGGTGTATGTCGGGTTCTGTCAGGCGTTCGTAGAGGGTATGGCAGTGTGGGCACTGGAGTTCTGGTGGCCAGGGTCCGTCTGATCGGGGGTGCCAGTGGTATTCGAGGCACTCGGGGCACTGCCAGACGTAGACGGGGACCTTGAAATCGGCAGCGGACATGGCTTTCACGATCTGGGTGTTGTCGGATGTTCGTTCGAGCAGCACTTCGGGTGTGTGGAGGTAGTAGACGTCGTGGAGGATCCCGTTCTTGATCATGGCTTCGAGACAGGGTGGGGGGCGTATATCGGACATCCTGTTCGGGGTGTTGACCATTGTACCTTTATTTTCGGCTGATATTACTTACTTCGAGGAGTACTGGTTTTGGGTTGTCCAGGGGTATGTTCAGGTGGATTCTAGGGATTACTTGTTTCACCTGGAGGAGGTTGGTTTTCCATGAGCAGCTCGAGTCGTGTGATCGGGTTTGTGTGTATGGGGATCCAGACTTCGAGGAGCAGTTCGTCACCGTCTTGGTGGAGCGTGGTGTATCGGGTCAGGCAGCATGGGCAGGGTGTGAGGGTGTCGATCCATTCGAAGTCGTGGTCGAGGCATCTGGGACACCGATAGGAGGGGTGTGTCAGGTTTGGGTAGCCAGCTCTGACGGTCCTGTGGGTGTCCTGCTGGTAGAGCTGGTTGTCGATGTACTGGTGGGTCACGGTGTCTCCCGTATCGGGTGCATCGTGCGGTAGCAGCACCCCGTTCTCGTGCCGGATCACAGGTCCCCCCATAGGATGCGCCGTATCCTGTTCGACAGGGGGTGGTAGTCGGGTTCTTTTTCGGGTGTGGTGGGGGTCCAGGCCTCGTATGCCTCCCCGGATTGGTAGTATCGAGAGCCACATTCGGTGCAAGACAGCTCTGTATTCAGGGGCCGTTTCGCGTAGGAGGAGTATCCCTGGCCGCACAGGGGGCAGTGCCAGCCCCTTTCACGTGTGACGGGACGGTCCCATCTCGTGATGACGATGACCAGAGGCCGTCTCTTGTAGAGAGTCCCCTTGATGTGCCGGTAGATCATGAGTTCTCCAGCAGCTCGAGCTTGTCTTTCGGGGGTGTTTCATGCACCCAGATCTCGTAGAGGGGTGGGATCGGCGGGAGTCTTGGGTCGGGGGTGTAGATGAGGGGTATGTAGTAGGCTCCGCAGCCGTCACAGAGGCGTGTCCCGGTGGGTCCGACGTAGCGATGGACCTGGTTTTGGTCGCAGATCGGGCAGGTCCATCGCTCGTAGTGGTCCTTTTCGTACTGCTCTCCCGTTTCGATGGTGGTTTCGATGGGGACGATCTCGATGGCTCTCCGGTATCTCTCGCCGTAGGTGTGCCGGGTGTCGCTGGTGAGGGTGAGGATCATGTCTCGAACAGGATCTCCAGCCTGTCGGCTTGGAGCAGGGATTTATGGGATGCGTATCGGACGAGCATCCAGGCTTGGTATTCGCCTTCGAGGGTGATCTGGTTGTAGACGGACTGGCAGTCCCGGCACTTCAGTCTGGTCTGGCGGGGTGCCGGGTTGGTGTCTCCGCAGAGGGGGCAGGTCCAGTAGCCGGTCCGTTTCACGATGCGGTGTGTCTTGGGGGTCCGGACGTAGTCCTCACCGTCTATTTCCCGGTACGTGCGGGTCATACACCCCCCATCAGCAGCTCGACCCGTGTCGGTGCCATGTCCTGGGGGTAGTAGGGGATGTATCCCTGTGCTACGGAGGCTGGTTGGGCGTAGACGTAGTAGGTCTGGCAGTGCGGGCACAGGAGCGTGTCGGGCCAGGGGCCGTTTTCTCGGGGGATACGGGGGTCTGTCACGGGTCTGCGGCACTTGAGGTTGCCGCACTGCCATGCCGGGACGGGCTCTCCGGTCCCGTAGTCCACCACCGGAGCCGGGTAGATGATCGCCATCTTGTCGCCGCGCTTGTAGATGCGGCCGTCGACCTTGATGAGCAGGGGGGTCACTCGTCCCCCATCAGGAGGTCGAGCAGGGTGTGGACGGGGTCGGGCTTGGGTGGGGGTGTGTAGTCGTCCCTCGTCACGCGCCAGACCCCGTATCCGTTCTTCTGCATCCAGATCCGCTGCTGGTCCGGCTTTATCTTCACGTAGAGGCACCCGCAGTTCGGGCAGACATGCACGTCCGGGGACAGCATCGCCCGCCCGAGACGGTCTTTCGGGAGGGGCTGGATCTTCATGCAGTCCCCGCAGCGCCATCGTCCGGTGCCTCGACGGGGCCATCCCTGGGGTCCGACCTCTTCGATCTGCCTGATCAGGGGGTCTACGCCGTTTTTCATCACCTGTTTGTAGGTCAGCCCGTTGCGGGTCATGTATTCGGGCATCACTCCTCCACCATCAGGAGATCGAGCTTGTCCTTGGGGAGGGGTTCGCCCGTCAGGGCCCACATCTCGTAGGGGTGTTTCAGGGTGGGGCGGTCTTCGGAGGACACGCCGTAGCTACGGGGTTTGGGTATCTTGACAGCGTAGTAGAGGGTGCCACAGGAGGGGCATTGGATGGTGGAGATCCACTTGACGGCGGTCTTGTTTATCTGGAGTCTCCCGCATCTTCGGCAGCGCCAGCGCCATTTTTGCACATCGATCCTGGTCATGAGCAGTTCGACATCGTGGAGACGCCCGTAGATCTTCCCCTCGACCTCCATATGGTCCCGGTACTCAGCCATCGTCGTCCCCCATCAGCACCGCTATCCGGCTGACCTGGGGTGCCCAGGCCTCGTAGTACCACGACACCCCCCTGTTGGTGGGCCTTACCTTCGCGTAGTAGACGGTGCAGTGGGGACAGATCAGCCGATTCGGATAGTGATTGGCGTAGGGTGCCGCAGGATCGATATCCTCCACCACATATCTCCGGCACATCGGGCATTTCCACCGGGTTTTTGTGGAGGTCTGCCGGGGGTTGACGTGCGTGATGGGTGATTTCTGGATGACTTGGAGGGTGCTCACGAGCTGGTAGGGCTTGTCGCTCATGATTCGTCAGACAGCGTTTGGGGCTCGATAGTGTGTGTCTTCGGAGGGGGGGTGTTTTGACAGGTCGTTTCTCGTTCGGGAGAGGCCGTTTCGTATCCCCGAGATTCGCGTCAAAAAATCAGGGGGATTCGAGGCCTCCCACAGATGTTCAGGGGTGTTGCTCGACGAGATAGCCTGGGGGGTACTGGTCAAGTCCTATCATGGTGCCTGTCATCAGTCCCAGTGCGAGGAGCAGTGCTAGGATGCTTACAGCAAGCGGCTTCATGGACGGTGGTCGCTTGTGGCATCCCATAGTATTTCATAGCACTCGGTCATAGTCTTTTTGTAGTGTCGGGTCGGTGGAGAGGCAGATATGGACATCCCGGCAGAGATCGAGCGTTTGGCAGCAGAGATATTGCGGGTAGCGGGTGCGGGCGGTGCCGCCAAAAACCTGAGGGTGATGCTCAGGGACTACATCGAGGGTGGCACAAACTACACCCGCTATCGCAAGAGTGCGGTGCGGGAGATCGAGCGGGATATCGTGGGTGATCTCAAGAAGGCGGGACACACGCTTCGCAGGGTCACGGTCACGGTCCCTGATCTGAAAGCGGCCATGGACGAGGCTCCCATAGAGGTCAAGGTGGAGACCACGACCTCCGAGATGTACGATGTCATGCGGACCCTCCAGCTAGGTTCGTTGTCGGGTTGGGACCTGGATCCCGTCAGGGGTGG
>Ga0180438_10011589_pt1 | contig 10631 bp, 7 predicted proteins | sample SS_ome_12_FD_132455 | JGI IMG/M metagenome (GOLD analysis project Ga0180438, IMG submission 132455) | Hypersaline lake sediment archaeal communities from the Salton Sea, California, USA - SS_3_D_2 metaG | ecosystem: Environmental > Aquatic > Non-marine Saline and Alkaline > Hypersaline >... | reverse complement strand
AGCCCTGGGCGAGAAAAAAGATGTGAAAGATGGCCTAAATCTGTGGCGTTAAAGGGAAAAATTGGTAGCAACCCGGGGTTTTAGAAGAATAGCTTGTTGTCGAACTGTTTTGATTGTTTTGTCACTAGTAATACCAGCACTACCTACAGGCGTCTTTTTTGCTTTTTCGAGGGATTTGCTAGGAGAGGCGGTTCATCATAATTTCCCTTGATAATTATGTTCTTTTTTAACAAAACTTTCTGTTGTTAACATTTAATGAAAATGGTTTTGCTTTTTTTGGAGGGAAAAGTGGCGATAACGGTTCGCATCCCCGATCTTAGAGGAAATGTATTTGTTCCTCGAGAACTTTTAACTCCATGTTATGAGGAAATTAGGGAGAGAGCTAAAATTTCTGCTTGTCAAAAGCATGATTGTGATCCTGACTTGTTATCAGTGGACTTTAGCACATTATCTGATGCAGAACAGACAATGGTCAGAGCCACTATCCGTACGAAAGGAAGGATAAGATTAACGCAAAGCGATCTTCTTTTCAAAGATATCTGTCATTTAACCGTGAGGCTGCTCAATGGTGAAACTATGGACCAGGCAGTCAAAAACCTTACAAGTGCAAATCTAAAAGATTTTCCGGAAATAAAGAAGTGCGTGCTCGATAGAGTAATGAGGTTGCGTAAGAAGATAGTTTCTTCTTGATCCTTGATTTTGTATTATCTGAAAAAAAGTTTTTTCGTCTTTGTTATATTTGATTCAGTCCCCGTCTTCTTCAGAAGAGCTAACCAGTTGAAATATTGCCTTACTGCCAGAAAGGAGAGAAGTATCTCCCTCTCTTTCACATACCATAACCAAATCTGCAGCTAATTCTTCATGGATTTTATCAATCCCACCCACAAGTTTCCTAACAGCCTTTTTGCTCGAGTTATTAAGGGTAGCGAGATATTTCATTAGCTCTTGTTGGATTAACTGTGTTATATCGGGTGTTATCTTTTTATCGGACCTTAGGAAATCCAGAATTGCCATAGAAAATTCTTGTGCCCTCAGATTGATTATAGTGAGAAGCTGCTCTATCCTCACACTTGGGGAAAACTCCCTTAAATACCAAATAGGCAGTGATTCACCAAATGCAAACAATTCATCTCCCACACATATTTTATGAAAGGGCTCTCCAGACCCAGGCTCTTGAATCATCCACCCAAGTATTCCTCCGGGCCCAAAGGGATCTTTCCTTTCAGCAAGCTGTTGTTTAAAATCATCGGCAAACCCGTGAAAGGAGAGAGCGGGCTCTCTTTCTTCATGCTTGGCCCTTTCATACCAAAAGTGAAGGTAGTGTAACATGTGGTTTGAAAGCCTTTGGGCTTTTTCATCTGCCGAGCTTGGTGCTGAGATGACATCCATAAGCCATTGAGTAAATGGTTTATCGCCCTTTTGAGCATTTTGCTGAGCATTTAACCACCACAAATTTTCTTCTCGACCAATATAATGATCATATAACACACCCTCTAAGTCATCCACATCTTCGAGTAGCTTTTCGACATCCCCTTTTATCTGCTCCCACTCTTCTGATGAGAGGGGCTTTGACGGATCGAGCTTGTCAATGGCTGCCGATACAGTTTCACCGGCTAAGAACTTAGTACGACTCTTAATCTCTTGGGCAAGAACCTTCTTGGCGATATTTTGAGAAAGCTCTTGTAGGTGAGCTCTTTTAGGAAATGAGCTGAAGACCTTTAGCGCTCTTCCTAAAGAGTCCTGAGAATCCAACAGATGTTGTACAGCCTCTTGAGCTCTGGGCAGAAGTAGTTTCCTGGCCTCAGCATGCTCTTTTTGCAAATATGAACTTGCGCATAGTCTATCCATAGCCACATCTATTCCAAAAGACTCCCCACCGAGATCAAGCACGTTTTTGACATTTGGTATGCGCCCTGGTTGCGGCGTCTTGCTAGGATCGAACACCCCCTTAGTAAGGGTCTTTGTCGATCTTCGTGGAGGAGTAGAAGCGCTGCTTGAAGACGTGACAGCCTCCTTACCTTTTTGGACGAATGGCTGTTGTCGAACTGTTTTGGCTGTTTTAGCACTAATAGTACGAGCACTACCTACAGGCGTCTTTTTTGCTCTTTCGAGGGGTTTGCTAGAAAAACGTGTCTGTTGATTACTGGATTTTCCAGCAGGATCTTTTGCCTTTTGTCGAAACAAAGACGAGGAAGGGTTGCCAACAGTACCCGAACTTTTTCTACTAGAGGAGCTTGAAGAGAGCTGTTGTCGAGCTGCCTTTGTTGTTTTAGCGCTTACTTTGCCAACAGGCGTCCTTTTTATTCTTTGTGGAGACAATGACTTGCTGGGAGATTCTATTTGTTTCGGGTCAGATATGGCCTTGGCAGCTGTGGTTCGTACCCTTTTGTCTATTTCCTTTGTCTTTCCAGGCCTTTGGGATGAGGCTATATCGGTAGGAGGTTGTGGAATGTCGTTTCCAGAAAGGGGTCGTGCCATTTTTGTGTTCTCTATTAACTTGGGCTAATTTCTTAGTTATCAAGAAGTAATATTTCGCTCAAGGAATACAAAATAGAAGGCGGAAAGCACTGGTTCGTAAAGATAGGTCGGCCTTAGAAAAAGCAGATTTTTTGGGTATCTATTTGAACCAAAAGCAATGATGTAGGGGGGGACATTACGAGGTAACTTCTGTACATCCCGTTGAAATCCAACAGGGAAGTCCCTCGACATCTTTTTGGATAGATTTGGAAAACCCGGTCAAGGGAAGCTGCAATAGAGCCTCTTGGCTCTCCCCTTTCATAAGAGCAAGCTGGACCTTGTCTTGGCCATCTGTGGAAGCAAAAAGCTCTGCAAGGCGAAGGGCATGTGAGGCTCGAAACGTTTCTATATCCAGTTGGATCGTTGTGATGGTTTCTCGAGCAGGCTCTTTTTCAACAGCTTTTGTCGTCGATTTTGATCGCCTTCTAAAGGAAAGCTGTTTTTTTGCCTTCTCATATGCCTCATAGCTTGCTTCAAACGACTCTTTAGAGGTGTTTTTAAGCTCAGATAACCATCGACAACCAATCACACTCTCCCTATTGCGTCTCTCTTTCGAAAAGACTCCCCACAGCAGTCCATTGACGATAAGGATCTCTTGGTGCTCTTCAAACAAATCCGGCCAAACAGGCATCTCAATGGTCTTTCCAGTAACATCGGAGATGGTCAAAATAGCAAATTTCTTTTGCGTTTTTGTAGATGTCTTTATGTCGACAGACTCGACGACAAATCCCATGCGAAAAACAGTTCCGTCTCCCATATCGAAAGCCTCATCAATGGACAGACACTGCAACTTCTTAAGTGTATCATCGTGCATCGAAAGAGGATGGCCACCAAAAAAGATCCCCAAAAGCTCTTTTTCACGAAAGAGCAGCTCTTCTTCTGTTCGACAACGCTCTGGTTGCACGGGCTCTTTGTAACGCTCTGGCGTCTCCTCAGGATCTGTGTCAAAAAGAGACATAATACCTTGTTCACGCTCTTTTTTTGAGCGCTGGACATCGTCATACATCGCGTATAAAGAGGAAACAAGCTCATCTCTCGTCCAGGAAAATTGATCGAAACTACCCGCATCGATCAAGAGCTCTATCATCTTTTTCCCCACGCGCCTCGAATCATTTCTCCTCACAAAGTCATACAAGCTTGTATATGGGCCCTTCTCTCTCTCTTCGATGAGAGCATCTACAGCCTGAACGCCCACGCCCTTGATGGCAGAAAGGGCAAAGCGAACCCCTTTTGAAACAGCCGTGAAGTTAAGATTCGATTCATTAATGTCAGGAGCTAAACACTCTATACCCATCTGACGAGACTCGTGCATAATTCGAGCCACTTTTTCAATATCGGCCTTATCGCCTGTCATCAATGCAGCGAGCCATTCTGCCGGATAGTGAGCTTTAAAGTAGGCAGTTGCATACGTGATATAGCCATATGCTGTAGCATGAGACTTGTTGAATCCGTATTCAGCAAACTTTTCCATCTTGTCAAAAATAAGTGTCGCTGTCGGCTCCTCGATTCCCTTTTCCGTAGCGCCTTTGACAAACTTTTCCCTTTGGCGAGCCATCTCCTCTGTGTCTTTTTTTCCCATCGCTCGCCGGAGCACATCACCCTCACCAAGAGTGTAGCTTGCCATGGTACTGGCAATCTGCATAATCTGCTCTTGATAGACCATAATTCCATACGTCTCTTTCAAGATCGTCTCGACAAGGGGGTGATCAAACTCTATCGGCTCTTTACCGAGTTTTCGGGAAATAAAAGAAGGGATCATCTCCATAGGACCTGGTCGGTAGAGAGAAAGCAGCGCTATAATCTCTTCAAACTTATCCATCTGAAGCTGCTGGGCAATATCTTGCATCCCCCCATCTTCAATTTGGAAAACACCGAGGGTTCGTCCGTGGTTAAGGAGCGAAAAGGTCTTTTCATCTTCTAAAGGAAGCGCCGACCAGTCAACCCGAACACTATATCGCTCAAAGACAGCGTCAGAGCACATCTGTAGCAATGTCAGCGTCTTAAGCCCTAAAAAGTCGACCTTCAACATTCCTACCTGCTCGACTGGCTTCATCGAATACTGCGTGGCGTACATATCGGAATCTTTCGCCGTACAGATGGGAATATGTTCAGTTAGCGGCTCTCCACAGATGATAAGGCCAGCTGCATGAATACCGGTATTTCGAATAGAGCCTTCGAGAATCTGCGCCGAATGGATGATGCTGGCTGCCTCTTCATCTTTTTCGACAAGGCTTTTAAGCTCGGGCTCCTTTTCTAACGCCTGCTCAATAGTGATCTTCAGCTCATCTGGAATCAGCTTGGCAATGTAGTTGACCTTTGAAAGAGGAACATTCAAAACCCTTCCGACATCGCGCACAGACATCTTTGCCTTCATCGTACCGAAAGTGATGATCTGAGAGACGTTTTCTTTGCCATACTTTCCAATAGTATAAGCGATCACTTCAGGACGCTTATCCATACAAAGGTCTACGTCAATATCGGGATATGAGATTCGGCCTGGGTTAATAAACCGTTCAAAGAGCAGATTAAAGCGAAGAGGCTCGATATCTGTAATGCCGATAAGATAGGCAACAATAGATCCGACAACAGATCCCCTTCCTGGCCCTACAGGAATTCCGTGTTTTTTCGACCAGCTGATAAAGTCCCACACCAACAAAAAGTAGTCTGCCAAGCCCTTTGAAGAGATGATATCAAGCTCATATGAAAGACGTTCTCGAACAACCTCCTTGGCATCTTTTCCAGGATACTGCTCCGCTACCTTTTCTAGCTCATGATCTCCATACCGCTTTGCAATCCCCTCTTCACAAAGCCCTTTTAAAAAGCCACTTGCTCCTTCCTCATGATCACACGAAAAAATAGGATAGTGCTTTGAGACGAAATCGAGTTCTACATTGCATTTTTCAGCAATCTCTTCTGTTATCGAAAGTGCCTCTGGAAGGTCCTTAAAACGCTCTTGCATCTCAGTTGCACTTTTAAAATCGTACTCATGAGAAGAAAACGTCGCTCTCTTCGGGTTTGGAGTTACTCTCGGCTGACCCGTATGAGGGTCTACTTGTCTGATAAGGCAGGGCTCGCCTGATTGAATGTTAAGCAGAACTTCATGCGCTCTCCAATCCTCCCTCTCTAAGTAGTGGCAATTGTTTGTCGCCACACAAGGAATCGATCTTTTTTCACTCTCTTCCCTCAATCGCTGCTCTATTTTTTGCTGCTGCTCGATGTGCGTTTGATAGCGCTGGTAGAGCCACGACTCTGCAGCCAATCCATCGATCTGAATGTCATCTGCCGACATATGATGGCGCTGAATCTCAAAATAGAGATCATCGCCAAAAAGCTGCTGATATTGATCGAGACGAGAAAGAAGTTCTTCTTCATTTTGCTGGACAATTGGCTGCGAGAAAACCCCTTTCTCACAACCAGAAAGGCATATTAATCCTTCAGAACAGCCTTTTAAAAGCTCCATATCGATACGAGGCACATAATAAAACCCCTCTACAAATGCCGAAGAGGAAAGTTTACATAGGTTTTTGTATCCATCTGTATTTTTGGCAAGCAGCACAATGTGGTAATTTGAGGCTTTCCGTGTTTTTTCAAGCCTCGAGGAAACAGCAACGGAAAACTCACAGCCGATGATGGGTTTTATGTTAGATGCTTTCATCGTCTTATAGAAATCGACAGCACCATATAGATTGCCATGGTCTGTCAGAGCAACCGCCTTCATTTCATATTGTTGAGCTCGTTTGGCTAAGGCTTGAATCGACAAAGAGGACTCTAAAATAGAGTATTGTGAATGAAGATGAAGATGGCAAAAGGACACGGGACGACCTAACTTTTCATGAACGACTGTGGCTATAATACCAGATCTTTACTTCAGAGGTGAAGGGCTCTTTTCAAACAATTCTGGTAAGAATTTTTTCCCTTATGGTACCGTCCCGAAATTTTTAAAAAACCAGACCCTTTATAAAGCTCACAGAAAGCTTTTGGGTTAATATAAGGAAACGATACAGTGTCATGCAGCTCATCTACACGCATATTTGGACTTGAAAAAAACCCTAGTGGATATATAGGAGACCTTTCGAAATATGCCGCCCCCCCATCACCTCCTCAACGACCTCACATTAAGTCCACCTCGTGTCCTGAGATGTCAGCACATCCTCCGACAGAGTCGGTAGAACTCTCACCTAGTTTAGAGCGTCGCAGAGTAGAGTACACTTCCGAATATGGCGCCCTACAATACCTCTTTGGCCTATCATTAACTATCAAACAGATTCGAAAGATATTAAATAAACCCTTTATTAGGAAAAATATTACAGCCATTATTAGAGAAACCGACCCTCCTATTAACTATATACCTTCTGAGGTATTCAGCCTTACTGCTCTTGTTACACTCGTCTTACACAATCAAAAGATACTTTCCGTTCCCCCTACTCTAGAACAGCTCCAATCTCTCACCTTTTTAGACCTTTCGTCTAACGATCTTTCTGCGCTTCCCAGCACGTTGAAACATCTTAGCCATCTTGAAACACTCTGTGTAAACAACAACAGCTTAAAAAGTCTCCCCGACCTTCCAAAAGGACTCTTAAAGCTCTCTATATCCAAAAACTCACTTTCTACTATGCCACAAAGCATCTCCTCTTTACCTAAGTTAGAAGAGCTGTTCATGAACGGTTGTTTGCTTTCTACGCTGTATGACCTTCCTGTCTCGTTAACATTTTTGGATCTCGGGAATAATCCCTGCCTTCAAATTCCTGAACAGATAGGACGGCTTTCTCGTCTTAAAACGCTTATATTCTCTGGAAATACAGCGGCTATGACTCTTGAGCATCTCTCCCCTCTTTCAAATCTAGAAGAACTATATCTGTGTGCTAATTACGCAAGAAAGCTTCCTACATCCCTTTGGAAGCTAGAAAATATCAGACGTGCCTTTCTTTCTGACAATGCCTTCGCAGCTATTCCTGTTGGGATTATAGAATTTGGTTGGCACCGGATAACTTTCTTAGACCTCTCTAGAAACAACCTCTCTTCAGTGCCCGAAAACCTTGGAAAGCTTACTCAACTTCAAGAGCTTCTCCTCTCCCGAAATGAATTACAGTCGTGGCCACAATCAAGCAATGCTCTTATATCTCTTACACATCTAGATCTTTCTCAAAACAGACTTACACAGGTCTTTCCAGAAATTCTAACTATTCCTAATCTACAAAAGATAACGCTTCAATATAATCACATATTAGCTTCATCTGTGTGCGGAATTTTTAAAGCCCTTACACATCTGCAAGCGTGTAATCTCGTAGGAAACCCAATAGAGATAGGGCATATCCCAAAACCTCTTCGAAAGAAGGTGTTGATTCGTCCACCACTCATGGGAACAACCCGAGCCCCTTCTTCATAATTTCTTGCCCTCTTGTGTAATTTCTCTCTTCCGGGCTATCGTGGATTAACAAAAATGACAGAAAAGGACCCTTTGTGGACGAAGAGATTCAGGAATTACTTCTTTCCCTATACGACGATGGCCTCCTAGCGCTGCCCCCGGAAACAGCTCCTAAAAGCTCAAGACGAATATGGAAATGTATTGGAGGTGCGGCCCTTTTTTCTATTGCCGTCTTTTTTCTCTTTTTCATTCCAGAAACGCTCGACTCCATAAAAAAGAATCCCGAACCCATCTCAAGTCCCACATATATGTACGAGCGCGATTTTTGGTCTTCTAATACTCTCTCCCCAAAAGAGCCGGTAACAAAAGAGCTGCTCTTTCATCTAGATGTCATACAAAACGAACAGGCGAGAAGGGAGACCTTCTCTGCCATCCAAAAGGAGATCGCCACTCTTTTAGAAAGCCCTCTTCCCATAGAGTATGCCCGATTGCAAACACTAATTGGCCGCATCTATCAAGCGGATATCGATTATACAGAATCGCTTCCTCAAGGAGAGCTCCCTTTTTGCGCCCTCACAGAAAGAAAAGATCATTACGAAGCGTTGAAACAAGAGCTTATCGAGAAAAGAGAGACGCTCAACAGCGCCCTTAAAAGAGCTCAAAGAGCCTCTTCGCTGCAAGAGCTCAATGAGACTGTACGTCATACAGTCGATCTTCTCGAACAGTGGCAGTCCTCCATCGATCCCGGAGAGTACACACAAAAGCTCTGCGATCTCTCACTAGAGAGTCTCGAAAGAATCGCCGCCACCTACACGTATACAAGCAAAGAAAGAGCAGACAAAGAGAGAGAAGCTCTCTGGCACATACGCTCCCTTTTGCCCCACTCTCACATATTCATAACACTTGAACACACGCTTTCTTCTCACTCCGAATGTCTTTTCATAGAAAAAATAGAGTTGCCTCAAAATGACAACCCGCTTGCTTCAATAAGGCGACAGATTGAATCGACACTCTTTCCGACAAACCTATTGTTATCTAAGGGAAAAATTGGAGGCAACCCGGGGTAAAACCTAAATTACCCCTTACTTGCCAAGAAGCGCCAACACAAGGTACACTCGTACGGTCTGATTTTTTTGGTGGCATAGCCAAGTGGTAAGGCAGAAGCCTGCAAAGCTTCCATTCCCCAGTTCGAATCTGGGTGCCACCTTCTCTCTTTTCAAGAGGCAATAATCGTGCTCTCTCTTATTGCAACACCTATTGGCAACCTGCGCGATATTTCCGAGCGAGCACAAGAGGCTCTTTCCTCATGCGATCTTCTGTTATGTGAAGACACTCGCCATACATCAAAACTGTTTCATGCACTCAATATAAAAAGCCCTAAAAGAGAGAGCCTCCACAAATTTAACGAAGCCTCTCGAGAAGATGAAGTCATTGCTCTCTTAAAGGGGGGCTCCCATGTAGCGCTCGTATCAGACGCCGGAACTCCCGGCATATGCGATCCTGGAAGCGCCCTTGTTGCACGATGTCACAAAGAAAAGATCCCCGTTACCATCATCCCTGGACCCTGTGCTTTTGCCAGTGCCTATGCTCTAAGTGGGGCAATCTCTGAGAGAGTACAATTTGTTGGGTTTTTGCCAAAGAAAGAAAAAGAGCGACGAGGTCTTCTTCAAGAGCTTATCACCTATCCGGGCACGTCTGTTGCCTATGAAAGCCCGAATCGACTTAAAGAAACGCTTCGTTGTGCAGCAGATATTGCCCCCGCATGGCAAATCACCCTTGTCCGAGAGCTCACAAAGATCCATGAAGAGGTGCTCTCTATGGACGCAGAGACCCTCTCCCAATCGCTCGACTCGGTTCGAGGAGAGTGCACGCTCGTTTTTCACGGCTTTTCGCAACAATCCGTCCCTTCAGATGAAGAGCTCATCTCACAAGTGCGAGCTACTCGAAGCTCCTTTTCCTGCTCGTTAAAAGAGGCGGTCGAGATCGTCGCCCACAACAACAAAATCTCCCAGCGAACCCTCTACCAACTCTGCATTCAAACCTAAGTTGCGCCCTACAGCACGCTTGAACACAATCGAACGTAACAAGTGGAAAATTAAGCACTGAAGGGCAAGTTAGCACTTGCCCGAAGAGGATAATTTTTCAATTGTTACGTGCAGATATGCTCAAGTGTGATGTAGGGGGAAACTTAGGTTTCAGCAAAAATAGCTGGCACTTTGCCACCTAGATTGCTAAGAAACTGCCTCTTTTCGCTTGCGAAAATGGGGTTTATCGAGGTATAAATACTCTTCACTATCGATAAACTTCTACTCATAAGAGGAATTTCCTTATGTCAGACAGCCCAAAAGAACTTATCTTCGAAGAAGAGGCCCGCCAAAAACTATTGAAGGGCATGAAAACTCTTGCTGATGTTGTGGCTCCCACTCTCGGCCCAAAGGGAAGAAATGTCGGTCTTGAAAAGAGCTGGGGTGCTCCAACTATCACCAACGATGGAAGCAGTATTGTTCGAGACTTTGAGCTTAAAGACGACTTTGAAAACATGGGCGTCTCCATCACCAAGGAAGTAGTACAGAAGATGAAGGAAAGCTGTGGTGACGGTACCACAACAGCAACTCTTCTCCTCAAAGCTCTTGTCGATTCAGGGGTAAAGTACGTCTCTGCAGGAGCAAGCCCTATCAGCTTAAAACGGGGAATGGAAAAGGCTGTCGACGCTATTATTTCAGAGCTCGAACAGATTGCGATCCCTGTT
>Ga0180438_10011588_pt1 | contig 10632 bp, 11 predicted proteins | sample SS_ome_12_FD_132455 | JGI IMG/M metagenome (GOLD analysis project Ga0180438, IMG submission 132455) | Hypersaline lake sediment archaeal communities from the Salton Sea, California, USA - SS_3_D_2 metaG | ecosystem: Environmental > Aquatic > Non-marine Saline and Alkaline > Hypersaline >... | reverse complement strand
TAACTCGTCGTCAAGAATTTGTTTTGCCATGAGTAGCCTCCTTGCTCTTGTTAGTAACAGTCAGCTACTCATATCATCGGCTATGAACCTTGAAAATATTTCATTTTGTTAGGAACTCTAAGTTTATTCGGAATTGAACGCTCGGTGTGATAAACATGATGAGCAGCAATAAAAACGAACAAACAGTAGCAGCAGCGGCTGGCTTTGATCAACCGCTGCTGCTTACATACACACAAGACATCAAGGGATTTTTATTAAAGCACCTTGGGCGTATTGTTCTATTCGTTCTTACCTGCACATCAGTATTGGCAGTGTTTCTTATTTTTCTGTTTGTAATATTGGAAGCCTTCCCGTTTTTGAACCGATTCAGCATTGTTGAATTTCTAACCAGTACTGCATGGTATCCATCAGCGCACGAGCGTCCGGAGTTTGGTACATTGGCCCTTATTGTAGGTTCGATATATGTTACGGCTACGGCACTGGTTTTTTCAGTTCCAATTGGTGTGCTGGCTGCAGTATTCCTAAGTGACATGATCTCATATGAGATAAGGGGCATTGTCAAGTCTATTATTGAGATTTTGGCAGCTATACCCTCAGTTGCCTACGGATTCTTCGCCGTTCTGGTTCTTGCACCCTGGCTGCAAAAGCACTTTGGTTTTCCTACTGGAACTAATGCGTTAAATGCTTCTCTATTGCTATCGATAATGGCGCTGCCTACTATAATCAGTGTAGCGGAGGACTCAATTTCAGCAACGGGCAGAGAATTAAGGGAGGCATCATATGCCCTTGGAGCGACTCGTGTTGAAACAATGTTCAAAGTGGTAATACCTGCGGCACATAGTGGGATTATTGCGGCTATTGTTTTGGGGATGATGCGTGCGATAGGCGAGACAATGGTGGTGTGGATGGCCTCGGGTAATGCCAACCAGGTGCCTCATCCGTGGTGGGATCTATCACAATCTGTTCGAACAATGACTGCTACTATCGCTGGTGATATGGGTGAGACGGAGAAAGGTTCAGACCATTACAGAGCACTCTTTGCTATTGGACTGCTGCTGCTTGTCATGACGTTTATGTTGAATACCGTAAGTGAGTATTTTTTAACCAGAGCTAAGAAATCCATGGGAAAATCATAAATGAAAGCATCCGGTAGAGTTATTTTGGATAAGGTATTTACCGTTATAACGGGGCTTTCAGTAATTCTCCTGATTATTGTGCTGTTAGTGATACTTGGCCCTATGCTCTGGCGTGGTCTCAGTGCTGTAGCATTCAAGGGAACAGTTGAGTTCAGAAAGATGCAATTGGCCGAATTTGCACAAGGTGACGAATCCGCAGTACACATCGAAACGGCCAAGGCTGAAACCGCTCAAAAAACCGTTTATGAGATGATCGATAGATTCAAGAACGGCGTTGATTTTGAGAAGCTTGCAGATCGAGCGAAAGACATTTACAGGGATTTCGGCGAAGAGCTTCAGCGTAAAGGACTGCCCAGAGAAGAATATACAGAGCTTCGTTCACTGAGCAGAAAAATTCGCAATGAACTTGCGGCAGCTTTTTCAAGCAGGGATATAGGCGAAATTAACGAGCATATCGAGTACGTATTGAAATATAGCAGTGACGTACGCTTTAAGGGTACGGTGGCGATTCAATTCTTCCAGATGGCAAATAATTATAAAGACGCTGCAGCCAAAATTGATTTGGAAAAAAGAGATGAATATGCAAGCGAATTGGCAGAATTAGAGGAAATCATAAAAGGGCTATTTGGCCCACATCCGGAAGAAGACTCTCCTGCTCTGGCTCAATTTCGCTATGGTGCTACACGCTGGGACCAGGCACAGAACTTGCTCTATAAATTGCGCTTGAAAGAAAAGTGGGTCGAGCAGGAACCAGGCCAGCCATTAGTAAAAATTGCACTAAGCAGAGCTGAACTGTTTGCTGGAACTGAGCTGAAGGGATTATTCGGCTTCGTAGAAAAGAATCTTGATAAAATGCTCCTGCCCAGATGGACGTTTTACTGGCGATATTTTGTTGATGACAGCACTCCCGGTCACTATTTCGGAGGCATCGGACCGGAGATCCTGGGGACACTGATGTTAACTCTTTTAAGCATGATTTTCGTTGTACCCTTTGGAGTTATCAGTGCGGCATACTTGGCCGAGTGTGCCAGAGATAACCTGATAATCAGAATTATTCGTATGTGCATTAATACACTTGCCGGCGTTCCAAGTATTGTTTTTGGTTTATTCGGCCTGGCCTTTTTTGTGTTATTCTTCCTTCCTTTATTCGGCGCACCTTCCAAACCTTGCATTCTTGCCGGATCATTGACCCTTGCTGTATTGACTTTGCCCGTGATGATTCGCTCAAGTGAGGAAGCGATTCGTGCTGTACCTCAGACATATAAAGAAGCATCTTTAGCTCTTGGAGCAAGCGGTTTCAGGACGTTTATGACTGTGACTTTACCGGCAGCTCTTCCTGGGATACTCACGGGAGTCATACTAAGTTTAAGCCGTGTTGCAGGGGAGACCGCGCCAATATTGTTTACGGCCGGTATCGCGGTCGGACCAGTGCCTAAGTCAATTTTCCAGACAACACGCACACTTTCATACGGTAGCTGGGACATGGCTGTTGCCGACAAACTTGCGGCACAAGTTCCACACAATCAATATGGTATGGTTGTTGCACTTGTTTTGCTGATTTTATGCTTGAACGCTTTAGCCATTATCCTTCGTTCGAGAGTATTTAAACGACTGAAAGGTCAGTGAGGATAACCTTGTCTAATAAAATCACGAAAGAAGAAGGGAAAGACCAAATGTTGTCGTCAATCGTTCCAGTATCAAAAGAGAAAAGCGGCAAATTGGCTTTATTACATGGTGTAAAAGAGAAAAGCGTGGTTAAGCCTATGAAAAAAACCAAGCCGGTCCAGGAATGTGCCTGTCCTGTAGTTGAGGCCCGAAATTTCAGTTTCTACTACGGCACGAAGATGGGTATCAAAGATATAACGATGAAGATACAGCCCTGTGCCGTTACGGCCATAATTGGCCCAAGCGGGTGCGGAAAAAGTACGTTTCTGAGAAGTATTAACCGAATTAATGATCTTATCCCCAATATACGAGTCGAAGGAGAGATGTTTGTTAACAACCAGGATATCTACGTAAAGCAAATCAATCTTGTTAACCTCAGGCAGCAGGTCGGCATGGTTTTTCAAAAGCCCAATCCTTTCCCAAAAAGCATATTTGATAATGTGGCATATGGATCGAAATTACAAGGGATTAAAAAACGTGGCGATTTACAGGAAATTGTCGAAGAAAGTTTGAAAGCAGCAGCTTTATGGGATGAAGTGAAAGATGATCTAAGAAAATCAGCTTTATCTTTGTCTGGTGGTCAGCAGCAGCGTTTATGTATTGCCAGAGCATTAGCAACAAAGCCGTCTGTTCTTTTGATGGATGAACCGTGCTCTGCATTAGATCCTATTTCTACAGGTAAGATCGAGGACCTGATTGATAACCTCAAAAAGGATTATACTATAGTGATTGTCACGCACAACATGCAGCAAGCCGCTCGTGTAAGCGACCAGACGGCATTTTTCTGCCTTGGTGAGCTTATAGAGTACGATACAACTACCATAATTTTTGAAAGACCAAACAAGAAACAAACTGAAGACTATGTTACAGGAAGATTTGGATAATGACCGAATCAAGCAACAAAATCTGGAAAATTCGAACGATAAAAAGTTACCCAGAGGCTCATAATCATCTGCTGGTCGGTAAGGTCCTTGAGATAACGAATTCATATGTTTATATACATTGCAGGACATATCATTTTGGCAGGACTATAAACAGACCCGAAGATGTTCAAATTGGAAATCTAATGAACAGAATTATTCCCTGGAGTCGAATTGAAATAATCAATGAACTGCCTCCTACTTTCGATTATGTCAGAAACACTATAACTGCCAATAGGGAGGGAGAAGTCATTTTTCAGGATAAGCAGCATGCCTGCCCTGTTGGTTCCGGAACAAAATACGAACTGAGATACTGAGCTATAAGAAAGGAAAAGGGTTATGCCTGTACATTTACATCGAGAAATAGAAAATCTTAAGAAGGAAATACTAACTGTCGGCGCGATAGCAGAACAAAGCGTCCGAGAAGCTACGCGGGCGATTGAACATAGAGACGAAAATCTGGCCAGAAGCGTGATCGAAAAGGACATAAATCTCGACCGAATGGAAGTTGATGTCGAGGAAAGTTGTCTTAAGATACTTGCACTGCACCAACCGGTTGCTACTGATTTGCGCTTCATCATAGCTGTTCTTAAGATAAACAATGATCTCGAGCGCGTAGGTGACTTAGCTGTCAATATTGCGGAGCGAGCACTGTTTCTTGCTAATCATCCGGAAGTAAATGTTGAATTTGACTTCATGACAATGGCCGTAAGAACCCAGGAGATGTTAAAGAAAAGCCTCGATGCACTAGTCAATCTCAACACACGACTTGCCTATGAAGCCTGTGCCTGTGACGATGAAATTGATGCTATGAACAGACAGATGTATGTGATGGTTCAGGAAGCGATGAATGCCCACCCTGACCAGGTTGAGCCGCTTATTCATCTACTCTCGGCTTCGCGCCACCTTGAGCGGATCGCCGACCATGCAACAAACATAGCTGAGGACGTCATCTACATGATCGAAGGCGAAATCGTCAGACACAAGGCCGAAGAATACCAGACAAAGATTTGTAATTGAATTAACCTTTCTCTTGTTGAAGTTTACCTATCAGTAAGACAACCGCCTGTTCACTATCGGTGTGATCTCATGGGACTACTGATTTCCACTGAATCTTTAGCATAAATCTAACGCAATTCTAACCTAATGCTAACACAATATTAACATAACCCTTGTACTCTGCTCACTCCCAGTGAATGCTGTCTTAATATTTACCTAAAACGCAGCATATGAATATCAGATTCAATCTAAGGTCTATGAAATAAGGAGAATTTTAATGAAAAAGATGAAGCTTGGATTAATGCACTGTATCGTCGCTGTTAGTGTGATAGTGGGTTTGTGTGGTTGTAAAGGCGACGAAGGATCGTCTGGTCCACAAAAGGAAGTCATATCGAATTCCGGCTCGGACACGATGGTGAACCTTGCTCAAACGTGGGCTGAAGAATATGAAAAGGTGGCCCCGGATGTATCTGTCGAGGTTGGTGGGGGCGGCTCCGGAGTAGGAATTCGTGATCTTATGCAGGGAATTGTGAATATCGCAAATGCCAGCCGGAAGATGAAAGACTCAGAAAAAGAGCAAGCGAAGAATAACACCGGAAAGACTCCCGTCGAATGGATTGTTGGTTACGATGCTATGGCCATATATATTCACAAGGACAACCCGATTGAGGAATTAACAATTGACCAGTTAGCGCAGATTTACGGTGAGGGAGGCAAGATTGACAAGTGGTCGCAACTCGGTATCGAAATCCAGGGAGCAGATGAGATCGTCAGAGTAAGTCGACAAAATAGTTCAGGAACGTATGCTTTTTTTAGAGAGCACATCCTTGATAAGAAGGATTTCAAGCTCGAATCTAAAGACATGTCAGGCTCCAAAGACGTCGTCGAACTTGTTAGCAGAACACCGGGGGCTATCGGATACAGTGGAATGGGCTATAAGATCGACGAAGTCAAATTTGTTAAAATTAAAAAGACCGAAGCCGATCAGGCATACCTGCCAACTCTTGAGAATGTTGTAGCAGGCAATTACTCTTTAGCCCGACCACTACATATGTACACACTTGGTCAACCTGAGGGGCATGTGAAGAAATACATTGACTGGATTAATTCCCCAGCGGGACAGGAAATAGTCAAAAGGGAAGGTTATGTTCCTGTAGGTTTGGGCAAGTAACGAATAATTTTCTGTCTAACCGAGTGGCACAATGCAATTAGATCAGCAGTCAATATCTGAAGATAGCCCGCGGAGTCTCCAGAGCAGTGGATTCAATAGGGATAGCGGATATTACTATCGATTTACCCGAATCTTTCGCAGACTTAGAGAGCGGGCTATTGTCAGTTTGATTTATATTTGTGGTGTCAGTGCCATTATCTTTGTTTTTTGTATTTTCTACTTTGTGTTCCGAGAAGGTGTACCTTTTCTGCGAGACTGTTTCAACTTCAAGGATTTCTTTCTGAGCAAAGAATGGTATCCGACTTCTGAAGTAAATAAGCGATATGGCATACTTGCATTGCTGGCCGGAACAGCAAGTGTGACCGTTGTGGCCATGAGCATATCTGTGCCGTTTGGTCTGGGTACGGCGATTTTTATTGCCGAGTTCTGCGGGACGAAAACGAAAGAAGTCCTGAAAATATTAGTCGAGCTTCTTGCTGCAGTGCCTTCTGTTGTATGGGGATTCATAGGGCTTATGGTTATGAATCCTATTATTGTGAAGATAACGGGAGCGCCGATAGGTCTTAATGCACTCAATGCAGGTATCATCGTTGGGCTTATGAGTGTTCCGATTATTGTTTCTATTGCTGAAGATGCAATTCGTGCCGTGCCGGATACCTATATCGAAGCCTCAGAAGCCCTTGGAGCAACTCGTTGGCAAATAGTATATAAAGTAATTCTTCCAGCGGCAAAAAGCGGCCTACTTGCAGCGGTCCTACTTGGCGTTGGCCGGGCCGTGGGTGAAACTATGGCTGTTTTAATGGCGACCGGGCATTCTATTAACATACCATTTGACGGAGAGCCGCCCTTCTTCCATGCTCTCGAATCTGTCAGAACACTCACAGCCACAATCGCTGCTGAATTGGGGGAAGCACCGAGGCTCAATCCTAATCCCGATGGCACATATGTCCCTGATGCGCGTCATTACCAGGCGCTCTTTACGATCGGCATTGTTCTATTTGCCATAACTTTCGTTATCAACATGACTGCTGACTTTATCGTTAAAGGGATTCGTAAGAAGGCATGAAGACGAACGAAGACAAGACGTCACCGAACCAATTTGCACCAACTGGACTTACAAGAAAAAAGCTGCGAACTCAACGATTTGTTGGTATGGGTTTCGGTCTGATGACGGTGGCAATCCTAATACCATTGATCGCCATTGTTATATATATCTTTGTCCGAGCGAGGCCTGTGCTTGGTTGGGAATTCATTGTGGGTATCCCTAAAAACGGCATGCGCGCCGGCGGTATCTGGCCGGCAATTGTCGGCACAGGATACCTTGTTGTTTTCTCATGCATAGTTTCCGCTCCGATGGGCGTTTTAGCAGCCGTCTATCTTAATGAATACGCCAAAGATAATTGGTTCAGTCGAATCGTACAGTTGGCTGTGGTCAACCTGTCGGGAGTGCCGAGTATTGTATATGCACTTTTTGGTGTTGGGGCATTCGTCATTTTCCTTGGTCTTGGTAAATCCATAATGGCTGCATCTCTAACGATTGCAATTATGACATTGCCGGTCTATATTGTCGCAGCCAAAGAAGCAATGGCCTCGATACCGATGGCCTTCCGCGTTGCATCATGGAACCTCGGAGCTTCGAAATGGCAGACTATTAGGACAATAGTTTTGCCTAATTCACTGAGCGGTATTCTGACGGGGATTATCCTTGACACATGCCGTACCGTAGGTGAAACAGCCCCCATAATGTTCACTGGGGCAGTATTCTTCAAAGCTGTAGAAAGGGGAGATCTTTTCCCGTACAGTCCAGGCGAGCAATGTATGGCGCTTTCGTACCATCTTCATACGATATCAACACAAGTACCGGGTGTGCCGGAACCGATGCTCTACGGTACTGCAGCAGTACTTCTCGGTAGCGTGCTGGTCTTCAACAGCCTCGGGATTATCCTGCGGACCTATATGCGTCACAGGAAGAAATGGTAAATTTGCGATGGTCGACTATAAGATTAAAATCGAAGACGTGTCTGTCGCATACGGTAAAACAACTGTACTGCACAACGTCTCTCTTCAAATACCGCGCAATGGAATTTTTGCTGTAATAGGCCCGGCCAATTCAGGAAAAACTACCCTGTTAAAGTGCTTAAACAGGACCATTGAGCTTGAAAAGAATGCTTCTGTCAAAGGGCAGATATCAATTGATGGTGAAAATACCAAACGCATTCGTGATGTTCACGGATTAAGAAGAAGAATCGGCATGGTCTTTCCTTTGCCGGTTGGTCTGCCTTTTACAATTTATGACAATGTTGCTTACGCCCCAAGGATGGCCGGAGTCAGGAAGAAAAGTGTTCTCAATGAAATTGTTGAACGATGCCTGCGCCAGGCAGCTCTCTGGGATGAGGTCAAGGATCGTCTCAACAGCCTTGGCACAATGCTTTCCGGCGGTCAGCAGCAAAGGCTTACGATTGCCCGGGCTCTGTCACATGATCCGGAGATACTTTGTCTGGATGAATTCTCTATCGCGGTCGATCCTGTCACTACCATGCGTATCGAGGATGTTCTGGTTGAGTTAAAGAAGAAAATGACTATCATCCTTGTTACTAATCTTGTCCAGCAGGCGCGCAGGCTTGGGGATCTGACCTGTTTTTTAAACATGGGTGAAGTGGTTCAGGTTGATGACACTGAGAAGGTGTTCTCAGAGGATCCGGGTAGTCAAGTTACCTATGATTATGTCCATGGTGTTTTCGGATGATACAAACATGACCAACAATCAAGAGCCTTCTGAATATGCTATAGAAACATCGAATCTGAATCTCTGGTATGGAGATTTTCAAGCTCTGCTGAATGTCAGCTCGAAAATCAAGGCCAGCATCATAACAGCCCTTATCGGCCCATCCGGTTGCGGCAAAACCACCTTGCTCCGCTGCTTTAATCGCATGAACGAACGGTTCGGCAACGTACGGATCGAAGGAAGCGTAGAGATACATCGAAGCAATATCTACGATCCTGAGGTTTCCGTTGTGGAGTTGAGAAAAAAAGTCGGCATGGTATTTCAACGTCCGAATCCCTTACCCCTGTCTATCTACGACAATGTGGCTTTCGGATTGAGAGTACACTCGCCGCGTCAGAGTCTTAACAAAATCGATATAGATGCCGCTGTAGAAAAAGCGCTTCAAGAGGTTTTTCTCTTGGATTCCATGAAGGATAAATTGCGCAGAAAGGGCACGGACCTCATGCTCGAACAGCAGCAAAAGCTCTGCATTGCCCGTTTACTGCCTCTAAAGCCCGAGGTGTTGTTGATGGATGAACCATGCTCTGCCCTGGATGCTGCTGGGACTGAAGCTGTGGAAGAATTACTCCTGAGTCTTAGAGGTCATTACACCATTGTCATTGTAACACATAATATGGCCCAGGCCAGACGTATAAGCGATGAATGTATATATATGCTCAATGGGGAGCTGATCGAGCACGGAGAAACATCGAGTCTCTTTTTAAATCCCAAAGACAAAAGAACCGAAGAATATATTGAAGGCCGATACGGCTAAAGTTAAGTTAGTGGAGTTTACAATGCCGATAAAATTTGATTCAGATCTTGGAAAATTAAAGCATAAGCTATTGCACATGGGTGCTATGGCTGAGAAGATGATCCAAAATATGAACTCTGTGCTCATCGATCATGCCGATGACCAACTCGGCAAGATATATGAGAGTGAAAAGAAGATGGATCAGATGCAAGGCGAGATCGACGAAGAAACGATACGGCTCATCAGCATCTATACACCCGTAGCTTCGGATTTGCGGTTGCTGCTTATGGTTACCCGCATCAACGCCGAGATCGAGCGCATCGGCGATAAGGTGATCGACGTGTGCCACTTTGTTGAGAACTTCTTCAAGGATAAACGAAACCGCAATATTATCAACTTCACTCATGTTGCTGAAGTTACTGAGAAGATGCTTCATAATGCTCTGCTTGCATTTATAAACAGGTCTGTCCACGAGGCCGTAGCTGTCATCAATGCTGATGAAGAAGTCGATAAAATAACGGACAATACCTTCCGGATTTTATTCACGCACATGCTTTCAGCGCCATCAGACATTGGTTATATTCTTGGTCTTATGCTTACTGCTCAGGCCATAGAGAGGATTGCCGATCATGCGGTAAATATCGCTGAAGATGTTGTATATATGGTCGAGGGAGAGGACGTCCGACACATGCAGGCCGAAGAGCTTCAGGACCTGAACAAAGAGTCTGGAAAAACGAATAACAAGCGATCTATAGCAGGCAAACGTAACAACAAAAAAAGCAACAGAAAAAATTCTTAATCGCCGGCCCGATATGGTATTTCTATGTGAGTCACCATTATCAATAGCCACACTATAACAGTTCTAAACCTATCCTTCTGCACGAGTTTTATAAGAAGCGGAAACAGAGACAGGTGTGCACATTCTTGTATGAAAGCAGCTTTCGGTTTACAGAGGCCGCTTTTTTTTAGGATATAAAGTATGTATGCTTGTTTCCGTTTGGGCTACTTATTATAATACTGAAAAACCACCCGCGTATTCTTACGATTAAGAAGGAGAAGAAGTCATGAAAAAGTTCCGGCTCCCCATAAAGATTGTTTTTGTGTCAAGGGGCGCTCAAAATAGGTCAGTAATGGGCGCTTGAAAATAGGTCATTTTGAAAGGAAGTTTTGCCACAGTAACACTGAAATCCTAACAATGACGGGATTTCAGGAGAACTGTTATG
>Ga0180438_10011587_pt1 | contig 10633 bp, 6 predicted proteins | sample SS_ome_12_FD_132455 | JGI IMG/M metagenome (GOLD analysis project Ga0180438, IMG submission 132455) | Hypersaline lake sediment archaeal communities from the Salton Sea, California, USA - SS_3_D_2 metaG | ecosystem: Environmental > Aquatic > Non-marine Saline and Alkaline > Hypersaline >... | reverse complement strand
GGGAAGGTACCGTACCACATCCGCGTCGGTGGCCAGGAGGTCCGGCAGTGGGTTGGGTTTCCCCTGCTGCACCGCATCCCAGGCGGTCAGGGAATGCCCCCGGATCACCTCGTGCATCGCCTGACGGCCGGCCCCGGCCCGAACCAGCTCCATCAACAGCCGCTCCGTGGCGGCGAACGTGCCATAGGTGTCCAGGTTGCGGGCGATGGCCCTCTCGCGGACGTCCAGGCCACGCAAGATGCGGTGGACGCGGCGCACGAGCTCCTCGGTCGCCAGGAACGCACCCGGCAGAACCAGGCGACGGTTGGCCGAATCGTCCAGCGTGCGCTCAAGCAGGCTGTGGGCAGCGTTGTCCCAGGCCACGCGGGGCAATGCAGCGACGTAGCGCCCCAGGCTGTCGACGTTCTCCGCGTGGATCGGGTTGCGCTTAAACGGCATCGCCGATGAGCCAACCTGGCGGGCGCCGAAGGGCTCGCTCCACTCCCCGATGGGCGGAGACTGGAGCACGCGGAGGTCGAAACCAAACCGGTACAGGGAGGCCGCCAACCCCGCCAACGCCGCCAACAGGCGGTAGTCCTGTTTGCGGGGATAGACCTGGGTGGCGATGGGAAAGGCTCTCAGATCCAACGCCGCCATGACGCGCCGCTCGAGTTCAGCCACCGTCATCCCGGTGCCCTCAAGCAAGCGGGCATAGGCGGCGCCGGTGCCCACCGCGCCTTTCAACCCCTTGCCCAGGACGTGATCCCGCAGGCGTCGCAGCTCGTGTTCGTCCTCCAGCAGATCCTGGCCATAGATCGCCAGCCGATAGCCGACCGTGATCGGCTCGGCAGGCTGGAGATGCGTGAACCCCATGCACACCTGGTCGGCGTGGGCCTCGATAGAGTCGGCGAGATCGGCCAGAAGCGCGCGCAGCCGCTCCAGCAGCAGGTCCAGCCCCTCGCACGTGCGCAGCACGTCGGCGTTGTCCTCCACGTCGGCGCTTGTGGCACCCAGATGGATGATCGGGCCGCCGATGGGACACTGCTCGGCGAAGGTGCGGATTTCGGCCATCAGATCGTGATGAATCTGCGCCTCAATCTCAGCAGATCGGTCCAGATCCACATCGTCCTGATGTGCCTGCAGGTCGGCCAGTTGGTCAGCAGAGACCAGGCCAGCGAGGTGTTGCGCGGCAGCCAGCGCGACCCACACACGACGCCACAGCCGCCGTTTGTGGGCCTCGCTCCAAATAGCCCGCATCTCGTCGGAGCCATAGCGCCAGGTGAAGGGAGAGAGAAACGTATCGTGATCGAATTGGGCCTTCATCGTCGTTAGTCAGAACCCGGCCTATCGGTGAATTGTACACATCTTCCCAATGAACCGGGGGGCGGGGGTGTGCGGGCGGCTTCGCCGCCCGCACACCCCCATCTTTCACTTGAGAACATGTAATTGTACATCAAATCGACAAACAGGGGAAATACCGGTGTGCGCATTTGCGCGTCCCGTCGCGCCAACCGTGGAAGGCCAAAACCTGACAGGTGCACGGTTGATTTGGTGAGAAATGACACTTGTCACTTGTCCAACTTGCCCCTATTATATGAGATTGTAACGCAGATATTTGTGGACATTCGTGAATATTCGTGGACGAGGAGGTGTTGAGTGGGAGATCATCGTATTCGCAAGCATCCCATCCTCCCGGTCCCGGAGCGACCGGAGGTCGAGTTCTTCTGGCAGGGCCAGGCAATGCACGCCCGTGAGGGCGAAACGATTGCCTCGGCCCTTTTTGCTCATGGAGTGCGCATCTTCGGGCACCACCACAAGGACGGCGCCCCCCAGGGCATCTTCTGCGCCAACGGCCAATGTGCCCAGTGCCTGGTGATGGCCGACGGCCTGCCCGTGAAGGCTTGCATGACGCCCGTACAGGCAGGACTCCACGTGGAGCCGTTGGACGGGAAGCCGGTCCTGCCGGGCGTCCGAGCCGTGCCTGACATGCGGACCATTCAGACGATCGAGGTCGAATGTCTGATCATCGGCGGTGGGCCGGCCGGGCTCTCCGCCGCGATCGAGCTGGGCAAGGCCGGCGTTCGCACACTCATCGTGGACGACAAGCACCGCCTGGGGGGCAAATTGGTCCTGCAGACCCACAAGTTCTTTGGCTCGATCGACGCCTGCTACGCGGGGACGCGGGGGACGGACATCGCGACCAAGCTGGAGCAGGAGGTAAACAAGTTCGAGAACGTGCAGATCTGGCTCAACACGACGGCGCTGGCCGTCTTCTCGGACCGCAAGGTCGGCGTGCTGCGAGAGGGGCACTACGTCGTCGTCCAACCGCACGTATTGCTGGTCGCCACCGGCGCACGGGAGAAGTCGCTGGTCTTCAAAGGCAACACGCTGCCAGGCGTGTACGGCGCCGGGGCCTTCCAGACGTTGGTCAACCGGGACCTGGTGCGGCCGACGGAGCGGCTGTTCACGGTGGGCGGAGGGAACGTCGGCCTGATCGCCGCGTACCACGCATTGCAGGCCGGCATCCAGGTCGTCGGCCTGTGCGAGGCGCTACCCGAGTGCTCCGGCTACAAGGTACACAAGGACAAGCTGGCCCGCCTGGGAGTCCCCATTTATACCTCCCACACGGTCCTGAGCGCCAACGGGGTGGACGAGGTCGAGTCGATCACCATTGCCCAGATTGACAACACCTGGCATCCCATCCCCGGTACCGAGAAGATGTTCACCTGCGACACGATCCTGGTCGCCGTGGGTCTGGACCCAGTCGACGAGTTCACGCACAAGGCCCAGGAGTTTGGGCTGCCGGTCTACGCGGCCGGGGACGCCGAGGAGATCGCCGAGGCATCGGCGGCGATGTTCACCGGGCGCATTCGAGGGCTGGAAATTGCCCGCAGCCTGGGGCGGGACGTGGGAGAGGTGCCCCCGGAATGGCACCGCACGGCTGAGATCCTCAAGTCCCGCCCTGGTGCCGTCGTCACCGAGGACATCGCCGAGGCCGAGGCGGGTGTCTTCCCGATCCTCCACTGCGCCCAGGAGATTCCATGCAACCCCTGCACCTCCGTCTGTCCCCAGGGATGCATCGTGATGGAGGGAGAGGATATCCGGGCGCTGCCGGAGTACGTCGGAGAGGGGTGCATCGGGTGCGAAAAGTGTGTGGCCATCTGCCCGGGACTGGCGATCACGCTGGTCGACTACCGCGACGACCCCGAGCTTCCAACGGTCACCGTGCCCTATGAGTTCCCGCCGGAGACGATCCACGAGGGAGACGTGGTGACCGTGTTGGACACGGAAGGAGCGATCCTGGGCAACGTGGAGGTCGTCAAAGTTCGGACCCCCAAATTCGCCAACCGGGCGCTGCTCGTCCGGGTGCGCGCGCCGCGCCAGGTCGCCAAGTACATCGCGGGCATCCGCGTGCAGGAGCCGTGGGTATCCGAGTTGGCGACACAGCCGGTGGCACGCATAGCCGACGATGAAATCGTCTGCCGCTGCGAGCGGGTCACGGCCGGGGAGATTCGGGCGCTGATACGCTCCGGAATACGTGACATCAACCACATCAAGGCGGTGACACGGGCCGGCATGGGAGCCTGCGGCGGCAAAACGTGCACCAACCTGATCAAGCGACTGTTCCGCGAGGAGGGGATCGGGTTAGACCAGGTAACTGAGAACACCCGGCGGCCGCTGTTCATCGAGGTTCCACTGGGGGCGCTTGCTGGCGTCGTCACCGGAGAGGGGCTGATCGAGAAGGCCCCGGTGGTCCACGCGACCGACGCGCACGAAGGAGGTTTGTAGGGACGAGGTTGAGACGCCGACGCGCAGAGCCGGGCAGACCCCGAGGACATCTGAGGGAAAAGCACGATGAACGACAAGAAGAAGCATTGGTCATTCAGGGTTCTCCTATCCATTCTGCTTCTACTGCTGCTTCTGCTGGCCGCAGTGGCACTGGCCGGCCCCCGGCGCATCCTGGGACTCCTGCACAAGCGCGTCCCCGAACTGCCGGCGCCGACGACGGTGCCGCTGCCTACTTCCCCACCGACGCCCACGCACCAACCCCCACCCCCGACCGAGGCCCCACCATCCACCGAACCACCGGGGACCAGCACACCCACCGTCGAGGTCACGCCCACCCGCGTCGTACCGCCCGCGGAGACCATCAACCTGCCACCCGGCTTTGGCATATCGGTTTTCGCTCAGCAGCTTCGCGACCCGCGCATGATGGCGCTGGGGCCTGACGGGGAGCTGACCGTGGCCGAACGAGGCGCCCGCCGGATCGTGCGCCTGCCAGACCGTGACGGCGACGGGGTCGCCGACGGGGTCGAGGTGCTCGCAGAAGGACTGAACGCACCCAGCAGTATCGCTTTCTACGAGGATGGCTCCTTGTACGTTGGCGAGACGACGCGGATCCTGCGCATGAGCGGGTCCGACGAGCGCGGCGTCTTTCAGGATCAGGAGGTAATCGTCGATGGGCTGCCCAGCGGGGGCCATAACACCCGCACGGTGCTCTTCAGCCCCGACCGGTCCACGCTCTTCGTCTCCGTTGGCTCGTCGTGCAACGTGTGCACCGAGGACGATGAACGACGGGCGACGATCGTGCGCTACGACCCGGACGGAAGTGGGGAACAGGTGTATGCGCGGGGCCTACGCAACGCCGTGGGCATCACCTTTCGACCGGGCACCGACGAGTTATGGGCCACAAACAACGGGCGCGATTGGCTGGGGGACGACCTGCCACCCGAGACGGTCTACCACGTGCGACAGGGAGATGACGCCGGGTGGCCAACGTGCCACAGCGGGCGCATCGTCGATCCCGACTACGGCAGCCCCAGCGCCTGTGATGGGATAGCGGCTCCCGGCGTGGAGATGCAGGCCCATTCGGCACCATTGGGGTTGACGTTCTACACCGGACAGCAGTTTCCCGAGGAGTACCAAGGGGACATGTTCGTCGCTTTCCACGGTTCGTGGAACCGGACCGTGCCGACGGGTTACAAAGTAGTACGCATATCGATGCTCAATGGAGAGGCCGGGCCGGTGCAGGACTTCGCCACCGGCTGGCTGCGCGCAGACGGCTCCAACTGGGGCCGGCCGGTGGACGTACTCACGTCATCCGATGGCAGCCTGTTCGTCTCCGACGACGGCGAAGGAACCATCTACCGCATCTACTACGCTGGACAATAGAGCCAGGTCCAGAAGTCATACACGGCAGAAAAAATGCTCAACACATTCGACATTTCTTAGTACATAGCATTATGAATTACGCATTACGTGTTACGTATTGCGTGCTGCGTACAGTGTCGATGTCGAGTCTGGCACAAGGAGGCATATGTGACGACCCAAGTATATGACGTCATCGTCATTGGTTCAGGGAGCGTCGGACTTCCGACCGCGTTCTTTCTGGCCCAGGCCGGGCTCAAGACGCTGGTGATCGACCAATTCGCCAGCCCAGGCCAGGGCTCCAACAAGGCCGCCATCGGCGGCATCCGCGCCACCCACTCCGCTCCCTCCAAGATCAACCTGTGCCTTACGTCGATCGAGATCTTCTCCACCTGGGAGGAGACCTACGGGGACAACATCGAGTGGACCGCGGGCGGCTATTCCTTCGTCGCCTACCGGGAGCGGGACGAGCGTGTTCTGAAGGATCTGCTGAAGATCCAGCAGGCCTACGGGTTGGACATCCGCTGGTTGGAGCGGGATGAAATGCTAGGGGTGATCCCGGACCTCAATCCAGACGGTTTGATCGGCGGCACGTACTCACCGAAAGATGGATCGGCATCCCCCCTGCTCACCTCGCGCGCCTTCTACACGCAGGCGCAACGGATCGGGGTCGAGTTCCGCTTCCGCGAGCGGGTCACCGGCATCATCCGCCGGCGGGGCCAGGTGGTGGGCGTGCGGACCGAGCATGGCGGTTACGCCACCAGCACGGTCATCAACGCTGCAGGACCCTGGGCGCGGGCGGTGGCCCAGATGGCGGGGCTGGACGTGCCGGTCGTGCCGGACAGCCACGAGGCAGGCATCACCGAGCCGGTAGAGCGGTTCCTGGGGCCCATGGTGGTCGACATCCGGCCGGCCGACGGGTCGAAGAACTACTACTTCTACCAACATGCGCCCGGGCCGATCGTGTTCTGCATTACACCGGATCCGCCGATCGTGGGCACGGACCGAAGAGAAACGTCCGTCTTCCTGCCGATGATCGCCCGGCGGATGGTGGATCTGATGCCGAAACTGGCCAACATCAAGGTGCGGCGCACCTGGCGCGGCCTATACCCGATGACGCCCGATGGCTTTCCGATCGTCGGACGAGCGCAAGAGCTGGGCGGCTACATCTACGCTGTGGGAATGTGCGGGCAGGGATATATGCTGGGGCCCGGCGTGGGGGTCCTGCTGACGCACCTGGTCCAGGACGACCTGACACCGCAGGACGAGGAGATTCTGGAGGAATTGAGCCCATACCGTGAGTTCGGAGGAGAGGAGAAACTGAAGTAACGAACGACGCCAAGTGGTCCTCCCGGACCAAAAAACGGACTTGACAGGTCAGAAAATTGCCCGTATTATATATGGTGGCGCCTCGCCAGGTTGAGGTTGTTTCCAGCGCGCATATCAGGCCTAAACGGATGGCCTATTCCCGTGCTTCTCCGGTGTGAATGGAAGCTGCGAAGAATCTCGTCGATCCCGGCATATGCACGGCCTCTTATCCGACAATCCGCGCCAACACGACCTCGGCGAGCCCATGACGCGAGCGCTCCGGCGGTCAGTCAAAGCCTCGAGTGGAATGCTCAGTCGAATTGCGTACGCCAACTGCACATGCTTCCGTTCACTGCCGTGAAGTGCAAGAAGTAGGCTCAGACCAGAAAGGAGGTGACATCGGACGAATCGTTCACATAGTTGGCAACGTATCGTACCCTTTTCCGGCCGAAGGCCGGACCGCTGCTCACACATATAGACGGAGGAGAGAAATGTACAGAAAGCTTTCACTGCTGCTTATCACGCTCGTTTTGACCCTGTCGCTGTTCACGGGCTGCCAGAAAGAGGCCGGGACGATCAAACTCGGGCTCGAAGGGCCTATGACCGGGGACTACGCCTACGAGGGCCAAGGCTTCGAGAAGGCCGTCCAGTTGCTCGTCGACCAGACGAACGAGGCCGGTGGCCTCCTGGGCCGCCAGATCGAGTTGGTCATCGAGGACGACGCAGGTGATCCGACCCAAGCCGCGTTGGTCGCGCAGCGGCTGGTGGACGCGGACGTCGTCGCCGTCATCGGGGCCTACAACTCGACCGCCACCGAGCCCGCCTCGGAGATCTACAACGAGGCCGGCATCCTCCACGTCACCCCCTCCTCGACCGCCACGCGGCTGACCGAGAAGGGCTTCGAGCGGTTCTTCCGCGTGTGCTTCCTGGACGACCGCCAGGGCCTGTTCGCCGCCACGTTCGCCAAGGAGGTGCTGGGGGTGCAGACCTTCGGCATCCTGCACGATAACTCAACCTACGCGCAGGGGCTGGCCGAGCACACGAAGCGCTACGCCGAGGAAATGGGAGTCGACGTCGCCTTCTACGACGCCATCAACCCCGACGACACCGACTTCACGCCCATCCTGACCAACATTGGGGCCGCGGGCCTGGACGCGATCTACTTCACGGGCTATCACGCCCAGGGCGGGCTGCTGCTGAAGCAGACCGGCGAGCTGGGACTGGACCTGAACTGGATGATGGGCAACGCCTCCAACAACCCCGAGCTGATCCAGATTGCCGGGCTGGAGAACGCCGTGGGCACCTACATCACCACGGAGCCGCTGCCCAAGGACGTGGACTATCCCGAGGCGCGGCAGTTCGTGGCCGACTTCGAGGAAGCGTACGACATGTCGCCCGATAGCGTGTGGTGGATGATGGCGGCTGAGGCGTTCAACGTCATCCGCTATGCGATCGAGCAGACTGAGTCCACGGACTCCGAGGTGCTGGCCGACTTCCTGCACAACGAGGCCAAGGACATCAACGGCATCACCGGCCCGATCCTGGGCTGGGACGAGAAGGGAGACCGGTTGGGCACCATCCACCTGGCCTACATCATCGGCGAGAACGGCGACTTCATCGTCAACCCCGAGCAACCGTAGGCTCTCTGACACAGTGGGGGAGTTCGAGCAAGCTCGAACTCCCCCATATCTTATCTCATGGCAACGTTTCACGCCCACTGAGGGAGGACCGGTCTCATGCAATTTCTCCAACAGATGATCAACGGTATCACCATCGGCGCGTTCTATTCGTTGGTCGCTCTGGGCTACACGATGGTCTACGGTGTGCTCAAGCTGATCAACTTCGCCCACGGCGACCTGTTTATGTGGGGGGCTTACGTGGGCCTGACCGGATTGAACATCATCCTGGCCCTGATCGCCCAGACGAGTCCGTGGGCGATCCTGCCGTCCGTCATCGTCGTGATGGTCACTGTGGCCCTGGCCGGCGTCGCGGTGGAGCGCGTGGCCTACCGGCCGCTGCGCAAAGCAGGCCGCCTGGCCCCGGTGATCTCAGCGCTCGGGGTGGCTTTCATCCTGCAGAGCCTGGCCCGCAACATCTATGGGGCAAGCTACAAGACGTACCCGAACGGGGTCGCGCTCTCAGGAGGGACCACGCTGGGAGGCGCCCGAATCAGCGTGATGCAGGTTGCCGTCCTGGCAATCTCGTTCCTGCTGATGGGATTTCTATATCTGTTCGTCCAACGCACCCGCATCGGCACGGCCATGCGCGCCGTGTCGCTGGATCACGACACCTCCAGGCTGATGGGTATCGACGTCAACCGCATCATCGCCATCGTCTTCCTCATCGGCCCTGGGCTGGGTGGGGTGGCGGGCATGATTGTGGCCCTCTACTACGGCTCTTTCGACTTCACACTGGGCTGGAGTTTCGGATTGAAAGCCTTCATCGCCGCCATCATGGGCGGCATCGGAAACATCCCCGGCGCGATGATGGGCGGGATGATCCTGGGCATCATCGAAACACTGGGGTCGGGCTACCTGTCGCCGCAGTGGAAGGACGTCATCGCCTACGTGATCCTGATCCTGATCCTGATCTTCCGCCCGACCGGCTTGCTCGGCGAGCGGGTGGCGGAGAAGCTATGAGGAGGCAGCCATGGAAAAACTACTGACACGCCTCCGGAATATGAATCCGATCGTGTGGCAGGTAGGCCTGATCGTGTTGGCCATCCTGCTGCCGCTGCCGATGGGTAACTACCATCGCTCCGTGCTGTGGCGCACCGGGCTGTACGCCATGCTGGGCCTGAGTCTCAACATCATCCTGGGGTACGCCGGCCTGTTCCAGTTGGGCCACGCCGCGTTCTACGCGCTGGGGGCCTACACCTGCGCCCTGCTCAACCTGCACTTCAACGTGCCGATCCTGCTGACGTACCCGGCCAGCGTGCTCGTGGCCGCTCTCTTCGGCTACCTGCTCACCCGCCCCATCCTGCACCTGCGGGGTGACTACCTGTGTATCGTGACCATCGCCTTCGGCGAGGTGGTGCGGCTGGTGCTGGTGAACAACCTGTTCGGCATCACCGGCGGCGCCAACGGGCTGAGCAGCATCGATCGCCCGGCCCTGTTTGGCTTCGTACTCCGCGCGCCGATCTACCACTACTACCTGATGCTCTTCTTCCTGATCCTGACCATCTACGCCGTGCAGCGACTGGAGCACTCCCGCCTGGGGCGGGCCTGGATGTACGTGCGCGAGGACGAGGTGGCGGCCGAGGCCATGGGGATCGACACGACGCGGGTCAAGTTGTTGGCCTTCGTCCTGGGCTCCGGCTGGGCCGGGTTAGCGGGCGCGCTGTACGCCGGCCGGATCACGGTTATCTCGCCCGACCAATCCAAGTTCCTCGAGTCGGTGATCATGTTCTGCATCGTCGTCCTGGGCGGCACCGGCTCCATCCCCGGCGTCTTCGTGGGCACGCTCGGCATGGTCACGCTGCCCGAGCTTTCCCGGCCGCTGAAGGCCTGGCGGGACGCGTGGCTGGGATTCGTGATGGTGATCATGATGATCCTCCGTCCGGAGGGATTGCTGCCCAGCCGCCGCGTGGCGATGGAGATCCGCGGCGAGAAGGAAGAAGTCCTGCCTGCCCCAGCGACAGGCACTTGATCCAGGGGGAAGAGACATGGCATTACTGGAGCTACGCAGATTGACCAAACAGTTCGGCGGCTTGGTCGCCGTGGATCGCGTGGACTTCGCACTGAACAACGGCGATATCCTGGGTCTGATCGGCCCCAACGGCGCCGGAAAAACGACGATCTTCAATATGATCACCGGCATCTACGCGCCCACAGACGGGGAGATTTACTTCCGTGACCAGCGGATCGCCCATCCAACGCTCAGCCTGACCCAGCGACTCACCACGCCCGTGTGGTGGTTCAACTGGCTGCCCATGGCGGGGATACGAAGGAAGTGGGACGACGTTCGCGAGCTGCGCCCGCACGAGATCACGGACCGGGGAATCGCCCGCACGTTCCAGACGATCCGGCTGTTCAACAACCTGACCGCACTGGAGAACGTGATGGCCGGCCTGCACCACCGCACCAAAGCAGGGGTATGGTCCGCGTTGGTCCGGCCTCCGTCCCAACAGAAGGAGGAGGCGTACATCGTCGAGGAAGCCGAGCGCCACCTGGCGTTCATGGGACTGGAGGACTACCGG
>Ga0180438_10011586_pt1 | contig 10633 bp, 6 predicted proteins | sample SS_ome_12_FD_132455 | JGI IMG/M metagenome (GOLD analysis project Ga0180438, IMG submission 132455) | Hypersaline lake sediment archaeal communities from the Salton Sea, California, USA - SS_3_D_2 metaG | ecosystem: Environmental > Aquatic > Non-marine Saline and Alkaline > Hypersaline >... | reverse complement strand
CGCGGTTCAAGAGCGACCTGTATTACAAGCCCACCGTGCTCGCAGACGCGACGCTGGACATGAAGATCATGAACGAAGAGACGTTTGGTCCCGCTGTCGGCATCGCACCGTTCGAAGACGTTGAGGATGCCATTCGCCTGGCCAACAGCACCGAATATGGTCTCGTGTCCTATGCGTACACCGCCGATCTGGCAACGGCGCGGGCGCTCGCTCGCGGGATCAAGAGCGGCACGGTCTGCATCAACAATGTCGTGGGTTCCACGTTGGAAGCGCCGTACTGCGGTTGGAAGAGCAGCGGCATCGGGCTGGAGCTTTCCAGACACGCTCTCGACGAATACATGCAGATCAAGCACGTCCGTATCGAGGTATAAGATGGCTGAACGCGTTCTCGTCTGCGCCCGGACATTTCAAAAGCTGGAAGGTCCTCACAAGGACCTTTTAAGGGAGGCGGGCTTCGAAATTGTGCCTTCGGGCATGGATCGCCGTCTCACGGCCGAGGAATTGGCTGAGCGATTGCCGGGAATGGTCGCGGTCATCGTCGGGACGGATGAAGTCTCAGAACGGGCGCTGCAGGGTGCCGATGTCCTCACAGTTGTATCCATGAACGGCGTGGGACTCGACCGTATCGATGTCGAGGCGGCGACCAGGCGACATATCGTCGTAACACACACACCCGGCACAAATGCCGATTCAGTCGCGGACCATACGCTGGCGCTGATCCTCGCCCAGGCTCGATATATCCCGTACCATGACAAAACTGTGCGCGCCGGCGGATGGACTCGCATCGCCGGACACGAACTCAAAGGACGGAAGCTTGGCATTGTCGGCCTCGGTCGCATCGGCAAGGCGGTGGCGCTGCGTGCGTTCGCCTTCGGCATGCATGTAACGGCATACGATCCACTCGTCGACGAGGCGTTTTGCTTGAGGCACGGCATCGAAACGGCCGACCTGCAGACCGTGCTCGCAGAAAGCGATGTGCTGTCATTACATTGCTCCGTAACACCCGACACCGAGAAGATGATCGATGCCGACAGCCTGGCGACGATGAAGCCGGGGGCCGTTCTGATAAATACTTCCCGTGGGGAACTCATCAGCGAAGAGGCCCTTGTCGACGCGCTCTCATCCGGACATCTCGGCGGGGCCGGACTCGACGTATTCACCTCCGAACCGCCGGCAAAAAGTCCTCTCTGGGAAATGGAGCAGGTGGTGCTTTCTCCACACCTGGGAGGAAACACAAAAGAGGCCGTGCTGCGTACGGCGCGCCAATCGGCGCTCAATGTCGTTGCCATCTTACGAGGAGGCACGGCCGACCGCGTAGTCAACCCACGAGCTTTGGATGGCTGAGCGTCGGTACGATCGCGCCCGCACGCTTGCGATGAAGCAACGTGAACATATCTCCAAAGAGTAGCGCTAAGAAATGAAAGGATTATGTGGATGCCGCTTTCTGGACTTATCACCGCGATGGCCACTCCCTTCGATGAGAAGGGGGCACTGAATATTGAGGCAACCGCCCGCCTGGCCGTATGGCTGATGGAGAAGCGGGTGGACGGGTTATTTATTGGCGGTACTACCGGAGAGGGATTGTTGCTGAACCTTGACGAGCGGAAGACGTTGACCGAGACCGTCGTCGGCGCGGTCGGCGACAGGGTTACGGTGCTTGTCCAGGCGGGATGCGCGAGCACTGCGGAGACCATCGAACTCGGCAGGCACGCCGTCGAGGCGGGAGCACATGGCGCGGCGGTGCTCAGTCCTTTCTTCTACGGGGCCGATCACATCGCAATGGTTGAACATTTCACGGCCGTCGCGAACGCGGTCCCGGAGCTGCCAATCTACCTGTATAACATTCCCGGAAATACCAGAAACGCCATCACGACGAAGATTGTGGGAGCCGTGCTGGGGCGCGCGCCCAATGTGGCCGGGATCAAGGACAGCAGCAAGGACCTGGTGCTGCTCCAGAAGATGATAAGGATGGCGCCCGAAGGATTCGCGGTTCTCGTGGGAAGCGACAGCGTGCTGCTTCCCGGCCTCGCAGTCGGCGCCGTCGGCGGTGTTTCCGCTGCGAGCACGGCGTTTCCGGAAATCGTAGGAGAGATCGTCAGGTCGTTCCGGGACGGAAACCTTTCCGCAGCCCGCGCGGCACAGGAACGCCTGAACGCGCTGTTGGAAGTGCTCAAGATCGGGCCGACACCCGCCGGCTACAAGGCGGCGCTCGCGCGGCGGGGGCTCCCCGTCGGCGGCGTTCGCGCGCCGCTCAGAGGTTTCACCCCGGATGAGCAACTCAGTTTCGAAAAGGCGTTTGATGAGGTGTGGGGCAAGGCCAACGAGAACGCTCGGTGATTGTAAGGGCACGGCGCGCCGTGCCCGTGCCTGCATCAACCGAATATCTCATCGTACTCATGAAAACACATACGTAGAGTCAGACATGACATCGCGCGGTCCCTGCCTCTACTGCCAGAAGCCCAGCATGTGTTCGTAGATGCGCTCGAACTCTGCCAGACCCTCTTTATACCGCACAACATTCTTCGGATTGGGCTCGACGACCGTTCTTGTCACCGATCGTTCCCGCGCTGCCACGGCGACATCGTCGATGAGTGCGGCGCCCGTCGCGGCCAGAAGCGCTGCGCCTTTGATCGCCGCTTCGGGTTCGTCGGAGAGGGCCAATGGCAGGCCATACACATCGGCCTTGATCCGGTTCCACAACTCGTTCCTGGTTCCGCCGCCGGAACAACAGACGCGTTCGATCTTCATCCCCGAATCGCTGAACAACCTGATCGTTCGCCCCACGGCAAAGGCCACGCCTTCCATAACGGCCCGCGCCATGTGCGCCGCGTTATGATTGAGCGTGAGCCCGTAAAAGCCGCCGCGTGCCGCAATGTTTTCGCGCCGGCGTTCGCCCAGCATGTACGGATAGAAAATAAGGCCGTCGCTGCCGGGATCGATCTTTGACGCCATCTCGATCAGCTCTTCATAGGAAATATCGGAGCCGCGAGCCGTGCGGATCAGGTCGCGATACCACTTCATGCTCAGGCCGCCGCAGTCGAGCATCGTGAACGGCAGCCAGCCGTCGACAACGTGGCGCAGGTTGGAGAAACCCGGGTCCATGAGGGGCTTTTCCTCATGAACCACAAACAGCGTGCTCGTGCCGGTGATATCGACCGCGGACCCCTCACCCGCCAGACCGAGTCCCAACATCGACACGATGAAATCACCGCCTCCGGCGACAACCGGGATTCCCGCAGGCAAGCCCGTCTCCGCCGACGCCGACTCGGTGACTGTGCCGATGACATCGTGAGAGCCGTACACGGGGGCGAATTTCTCGAGGTCCACGCCGAGAATGTCGGCCATTTTCTGAGAATAGCCGTCGGTGACCGCATCCAGTAGGAACGTTCCGGAAGCCTCGCTGGGATCCGTAGCGGCGATGCCGGTGAGCTTGTATGAAATGAAGTCCTTCGGCACAAGGAACCATCGCGTTCGAGCATAGACGTCGGGTTGATTTTCCTTTATCCACAGCACTTTCAGTCCGACCCAGCCCGAGTGGACGGGATTGGCCGTCACGGCCATGAGATCGGCCTCTTTGTGTTTGGCGAGAACGGCATCACATTGGTCCTGGCAGCGCTTGTCACACCATATCTGTGTCCATTCGGTCGTCACAGCACCGTCTTCGCCGATGCCCACCGGACCGTGCATGTGGCCGCAGCAACAGAAGCCGGCTATGGATTCGACGGAGATACCCGTCTTCGAGAGGACCTCACGAATGGTCCGGCACGCGATTTCCCACCATGAGTCGGGCCGCTGCTGTGCCCAGCCGGGCCTGGGACTGTCCACTTCCTGATGAATCTGCGAGATTCCGAGGATCTCGCCCTCGTGCGTGACAACCGCCGCGCGAATGCTCTGCGTCCCAAGATCGAGCACAACGAGATTCTTCTTCATATACTCAAGCCGGCTCCTTCACCGGCGAAATGCTCAAAACCTCATCCGCAGGACCGTCGATATCTCATCCTTATCGAGAGGCGCCGGATTGTTCTTGTTGCCCGTTTCGGAGATTATGTCGTCGAGGTCCTCTTCTTGAATGTCGTATGCGCTCAATCGCGGAACACTCAGCGTTTCGATCCATTCGTCCACCTTTTCAATGAGCATCTCGCACCCTTCCGCCACGTCCCTGCCCTGCGTTCCATGAAGCAAGAAGCCGATATTCGCATATTTGCGCAGGGCGGGATGCTCGACGCCGTGCTCGCCCATCAATTTCTTTATGGTCAGCCGGGTGGCCGCGCCTATGAGGGTCCCACAGGCAACGCCGTGCGGGATATCGAACCGGCCTCCGATCGGCGAGGCAAGGCCATGCACCACGCCGAGACCGGCGTTTGCCAATGTTATGCCCGACATCAACGCAGCATATGCCATTCCTGCACGGGCATTCACATCGGTGGCTCCATCGGTGCACGCCGGAATCAGACATCTGCCAACAAACTCGAGGCCGCTTCGGGCGAGCGCATCTGTCATTGGTGACGCCTTGTTGGAGACATACGATTCCAGAAGTTGCGTGAACGCATCCAGCCCGCAGGCGGCCGTCACATGAGGAGGACACGAGAGCGTGAGCGACGGATCCAGCAAGGCCACGTCCGGAACGAAGTTGTCGTGTCGAAGAGACTTCTTGAATCCGTCGGACCCGACCCGGCTCAAAACCGCGTTCTTCGTTGCCTCGCTGCCGGTGCCCGCCGTCGTCGGAACGGCGATGAACGGCGCCTTCGAGCCGTCATGGCTCGCGCCCGTCCCGACGCCTTCAAGATAATCGAGGACGGATTCGCCCGTTGGCAACATGGCCGATATCGCCTTGCCCGCGTCGACCACGCTTCCGCCGCCGCATGCCACAACGACCTCGACCCCTTTGCCTCTGAACTCAGCCACCGCATGATCAACCAATTCCGGTGAAGGTTCCCGTTCCACCGCAATATGGAAATGTTTCACGGACGCGGCATCAAGCGAATTCATGAAACTGTCCCAATCATTCGACGATTGGAATGAACGTCCGCCGGTCACAATCAAGACCGTCTTCCCGAAACCTTGTATGATTGAGGCGATCTCGCCGAACTTGCCCGCCCCGAAGATGATTTTCGGATTCCTTGCGTAATTGAATGACTCGATCATGTCTTACCATTCCTCGGATTAGTTCTTGCCACGGGAGGACATCGGCCTTCGGTTACAGGCCTTCGACCAGGCTCAGGATACACTATGCTGTGCTGGGTGCTCTGTGGCATACCCATCCTGCCCCGAAGTATACACCATCGAGGGTCGCCATACCAAGAGATTCTCATTGCCTGCCCACTCTGGAATGATACCCTTAATAATTTGATATAATGTCTCCGACCACCATCGCTCAGTTTGTGAGTCTGGATGCCGACAACATATCTGTTCTCGCCTTTATATATTCCGAAAAGCCCGTCTTCTGATATACTCTTTGCCATAAGGCGTCTTGCCACCCGCGAGATTCCGAAACTGATTGTACTGCCTAGCTGAAAGGTGTGGAACTATGAATGATATCCGCTGCAGAAAAGACATCACGCTTACTGAACAGGAGAAAGCGTTATTCACAGTTCATCTCGAACAGCAGGGACTGTGCAATAATGTCTGGGATATCTTCGGTGAATGGGTTGCACGATCGACTTCGAGGATAAGCTTCTTCTATTTGAAGGTTTTCATGGATAATGAATTGGCAGGGCTGGGACTTTTCCTGAAGATTAATCCATATGACCTCCGGTCTTCCTATGCATGGCTGAGAAGCGGGACAATTCTGAGCAGAATGGCCGGAAGTCTGTCGGCGCTTAGCAGCAACTGTGTCTATATCTCCTTTCGCAATTTGATCACATCCAATCTGACCAGGCCGTTTTTCTACCGTGAACCGGCGATGGCAAACGATATCATGAAAGCGATTCTCGCTTACTTGAAGAATGAAAAAGAAGCCGATATGGTCATAATCGTGGATACAACGATTCATGATGATACATATCAGGTCGAAGAGTTTGTCAAGTACCCCTGTCCCTCGGAAGCCTGGCTCGATGCGACAAGGTATAACGACATTTCCGAATATCTCTCCGAGCATCGGAGTCTCAAGAAGAACCTGTCGAGAAGGAAGAAGGCTGTCGAGTCCGAGGTTCGGCAAGGCCTCTTGTCGGACGCGGATAAAGCGCAGATGAAGGCCTGCATTGAATGCTCGGCCGAAAACAGCAAGGTCACCCTTCCCTTCCAGCAATTCTTTGAGGAGAACATCTTCGAAACCGAAGTCTTCAACTCGGATGGATATGTTCATGTTCTTGTTCGCGTGGACGGTACGATCGCCGGGTTTCATACGTTTCAGGTCAGCGGCTCGAATATGGGCGGAGTCGTCGGCGGGTTCAATCGGGACTATTCCCGGAAGAGCTTTGCGTACGAGCGCGTAATTGTCGCATCACTTGATTATGCAATCAAGAATAATATCAAGCGTGTCTCGTACAGCTTAATCGATAATCACACCAAGCTGCGCCTTGTCAACTCCCTCGATCCCTGCGGCCTTTACTTCTATTCGAGGAACCCCATGAATCGAAAAGTGTTCGATCTAACGAGCAAGTATGGCGATATATACCAGCTTTATCTGTTGGAAAAACAGGGCGGGAACTAAAACAAACCGCGGGAGTGATCTGTCAAACCCGCAAAAGCAGCGACACAAATCTCCGAATGACGACCCAACCGGGTTCCCGACGCGTACCCTAGACTCCCATCGTGTGTTCCGACCTGGAGATGATCTCTTCCTGGATTTCGCGGCCCAAGTCGACGAAGTACGTGCTGTAGCCGCCGACCTTCACGATCAGGCTGCGGTAATTGGCGGGGTCCTTCTGGGCGGCGCGCAGCATCTCGGTGGACGCGACGGTCGGCTGTATCTGCATGCCTCCCATATCGAAGTATGTGCGAACCAGCGCGATCCACTTCCGCCGCGCCTCGCCGGTCTGTCCTATCGCGGACGGATGCATGCGGATATTCACGGCGCAGCCGAAAATGTGCCTGTAGTCGAGGGCGGCGATGGACCTCAGGACGCCGGTCGGTCCGCATGTGTCCACGTTGTACGGATTGCAGCTGGCGGCATAGGGGACCGCGGCCTTCCTGCCGTCGGGTGTCGCGATCGAGATTCGGCCGTAATACGCATGTGACGTCATGCTGTTGATGAACGGCACGAACGGCCCGTCCTTGTAGCTCCGGTGTTTGTAGGTCTCTTCGAAAAGACGCGTGGTCACGTCCCGGGCGATGCCGTCGGCGTCGGGATTGCCGTTTCCCCATTTTCCTTCGACATCCAGAATCATGCGATGGATATGCTCGTATCCTTCGAAGTTGTTGTCGATCGCAGCCAGCAGATCCTTGATGCTGAAGCGTTGCTCCTCGAAAACGAGCTTCTTGATCACATACAGCGAGTCAATGACATTCGCGATGCTGTTCATAAAGAGAATGCCCGAAACGTCGTACACGGCTCCGCCACCGGTCACATCTTTCTTCTTGTCCAGGCATCCCTGCATGAATGCGGAGATGTACGGCGCGGGCAGTTCTTCGGCAAAGAGCCGGTCTCGCAGGTTGGACGCCTTGACTATCGTCTCGATCGAGTGCGCCGCCTGCGCGACAAACGCATCGACCAATTGCTCGAAGCACGTGAACGTGTCGGGATCGCCGGTCTTCGGGCCCGCATTTTCGACCACGCCGACAAGCGTCTGCGCGTCGCCGTTGCGGAGCGTTATGTCGAGCACGCGACACAGCAATAACGTGTTGAACCCGATTCCTCCTGTCTTCCCCGGCGTCAGCAGGTCCACGCATCCGGTGATCGCATAGTCGCGCGCATCCTCTTCCGTAAAGCCGCGGCGCTTCATCGCCTCGATGCATACGTCATCGTTCATGAGCGAGACGGTCGATGTACCGTGATAGAGCACGTCCGCCGCAGCCATATAAAGCGCCGCCGGGGTGTCCTTATGAACGCGAACCGGGATGTTCACGGCGCTCTTCGAGCGATCTGCGGCCTCGAGAAGCAGGTACGTAAGCTCGTTGGTTGCGTCGCGTCCGTCACGGGTGAGGCCGCCGAGCGTCACCGGTTCCGAACCTTCATATCGCTGATAGTAATCACTGATGAAGTTCGAGTCGGGTCTCACATTGTGCGTCATGATCTTGAGCAGCAGCTCTTCGAGCAGTCCCCGCGCTTCCTCGCGAGTGATACGGCCGTCTTCCAGATCTTTCCTGTAGTACGGATACAATATCTGGTCCAGCCGGCCGGGGGAATGCACATTCGTGATGTTCGCCAGTTCCGTGGCGCTCTTGACGGTCCAGAAGGACTGAACGGCCTGATGGAACGTCCCGGCGGGATGGAGCGGGACCTTCCTGCAGGCCTCGAGCATATGAGCGTAGACGGATTTCAGCGCCGGATCGGCCTCCGTGTCCATAATCTCTTCCAGCTTTTCCGCCAGTCTTCTCGAATAGATTATTACGCCGTCGAGCGCGATCCGGACCGATTCCAGAAAATCAAGCTCCTCCTGGATCATGCCGTTGCCACGTTCGAGCTTTTCTTCCACCTCCCGTTTCATCGCCAGGAGGCCTCGCCGAAGGACCTGCTCGTGGTCGAGTATCAGGTGCCCCTGGTAGCTGCCGGCCACGGCCGAAACCGAGACGAATGTGTTCACCTTGGAGGTGGTCGCCGGCAGCGCCGCCGCAAACTCGCTCATATCACCCGAGAAGAGGCCGGCCCGCTCGATTTCTTCTCCTACGCGATCGGCCATGTTCCTGCCGCTCCAGTAGGGGAGCAGCTCTTCGTGCAGGATTCTCTTATCCTCGGGAGCGATGGCGAAAGGGCTGACGTGCCGCTCCATCATGGTGGTCGTGCCGATGCTCGGCATCGCCATCCCGACATCCTGCCTGTTCTTCAGATGCCGGCGCGCGCCGGACGCGCCATGTTTCTTGACAAGATACGCATGGAACCGTTCACTCGATCTCTCTTGAAATTCAGCCATGGACTCTTTGTCCAACTCCGTCGCCAACACGTCATTGAACAATCCGCGCTCGATGTCGATGGGCGCGCCCAGGAAATATTCGGTCCAGGTTCCTGCGATCCGGTCATCCGGGTCGACGTAATGGGTCATCTTTTCGAAAACATGTTTCACCGCACGGGCCACGCGTACGCCGAGAGGCAGCCCGCTGTCCTCGGTTTCACGCCACTCTTCGGTATAGTACTTGGCCCTCTCTATCGAAATCCGGACGACCTCATCCAGATACCGTGTGCGAAGCCGCTTGATCCTGTCACTGGCCTCGTCGTTAACGCGTACCATTTGTGCTCCTTGATTCTGTTCTGAGCGGCAACATCCTCATGCGTCTCATCACGTGGTTCCCGACTGTAGGGGCACGGCGACCATTCAAGCGCCTTGTTGTCCGGCAGATAATGTGGTCCCCATATGTAGGGGCACGGCGCGCCGTGCCACCCCCAGTTACAGCATACATTATAGTCCCAACGGCCATGAAACGCCATCGAAGATTTGTGGGGGGAAACGCGAGCGCACCGAACAGCGGAAAGCACGTGTTTACCTGGAAAAACTCCTGAATGTCTCTTTTCTTTTTTCCGCTTCCGTCTCTTCAAGCATCATCCTGACGACGGTCTCCGCGCCTGTCATTGCGCCTGTCACGCCCCCATATGTCTCGCTCTGCGCTCCGACGAGCCAGAGGCCTTCGACCGGCGTCTTATGTGGAGGCGGCGGAATGTGCAGGTGCGGCACGCAGCCGCCGAAGGCATGGTGATTCAGGTAGGTCCTTCTCCTGAAATCTTTCGGCGTGATGACGACTCTCGTTGTTTCGTGTGTGCGGAGGTCCGGAATATATCGTTCCGCAATGTCCAGGAGTTTCTCGGCCCATGCGTCTTTATCGGTGTCCCAGTCTCCATTGACCGGATTGTTCGGCGCTATCGTGAAGACGGACACGGCATGATGGCCGGGAGGCGCCATGTCGGGCGAGTGTGCGGACGGGATGTACACCAGGAACCCGTCTTTCCCCTCATGGTATATCCCTTTCTTGCATTCTTCGATGCTCGCCCTGATGTCATAGGAGAGGTAATAATAACAGAGAGCAGCTCCGTTCTGGTGGACGGTGGGATCATAATCGACGCCCAAATGAACCATGAACACCGATTCGGTCACAAAGAGGTCGTCCACATACGTCTTCACGAACTCTGCCGGAAGATGCTTTGCGCCCACGAGGTCCAGAAACAGTTCCTTCGCTCCTCCGCCGGCGATCACCGCGTCGGCTTCATGCGCCTCTCCGCCGGCGGTGACGACGCGTCTGACGCCGCCGTTCTCGACACCGATCTGTCTTGCGGCACAGCCGGTGAGAATCTCGCCGCCGTTGCCGGTCACCGCGCCAGCAAGCGCGTTCACAAGTTCGACGCATCCGTTTCTGATGAAACTCCAGGACGACCGATGTTCATGTCTGCCGTAATCGAGAGGCACTCTCTCGTCGTACTGCGATTCGGCATTGATTATCGGAATGATCAGCCCCGGAAACAGGTCGGGCGAAATCACATAATCGGCGAGGATGCCGGTGAAGACTGCCTGCAGCCTCTTATTCGAGAAGCAATGGTCCATCAGCT
>Ga0180438_10011585_pt1 | contig 10634 bp, 27 predicted proteins | sample SS_ome_12_FD_132455 | JGI IMG/M metagenome (GOLD analysis project Ga0180438, IMG submission 132455) | Hypersaline lake sediment archaeal communities from the Salton Sea, California, USA - SS_3_D_2 metaG | ecosystem: Environmental > Aquatic > Non-marine Saline and Alkaline > Hypersaline >... | reverse complement strand
TCCCACTGGCACATCAGGGAGCGAATCCTATCGACCCTACGGGCTCAGGTGGTGGCCCAGGTGGGTCGCGGGCTCCGCAACCGTCCGCCGGTGCCGAGGACGGCCAGGGTGGTTTTCTTCACCCGCCGGCCATGGTCCTACGATCGGATGATGCACATGTGGCAATGCTTCGCCGACCTGCTCGAGATCGCCGGCCTCGCCTGGGCGGCCGACCCGACGTGGATCCGCGTCTCCTACGAGCGGCAGCCAGCCGGCCACGCCGCGCCCCACGCGGAGGTGGAGGTCTGGGACGTCGGCGAGGAGATCTGGTCTGAGGCGCAGCGCAGGGCGGCCGAGAGGGCCCAGAGGTTCTACGACGAGCACCCGACCTACAAGGCGGTTCGGCGCCGACGCGAACGGGCGGCCGCCAAGAAGAAGAGACGGGGACTGCTCGTCCGCGACAAATAGGTTGATTGCGGACACCCGCAGTCCTACAATACTGCACCTGGAGGGAGCCGCGCATGCGGTGGTTCAAACACTACACCGACGCCTTCGACGACGAGGGATTCGACGTCTTGGCCGACGAGTTCGGCGGTCTCGAGGGATACGGGATCTTCTGGCGGGTGGTCGAGATCGTCGGCAAGCAGATGGACGGGACGGATCGATGCGAGGCAAGCTACTCGATCAAAACGTGGTGCAGGAAGCTGGGAGTTAGGACGAAGAAACTCGATAGATTCCTGGCGGTAGTTCAGCAGGAGTTGAACTTCCACGTCGAAAAGTCTGATAAGTCGCTATTGATCAGGATACCTAAGTTACTGTCACTACGGGACGAATGGAGTCGGAAGAAGGCAAGAACTCCGGAGCCACTCCTGCCCGTAGATCCCAGATCCCAGATCCCAGAGGAAGAGTTCCAGCCGGGGGGTGGGGTGTCAGATCAACGTCTACCTGGGAGCATCGACCAACCGCCCCCACCACCGCCCCGCCACCCGCCTCCAGTGAACGAACAGGATGAGGATCGGCTCAGCATGGACTGGGTCCGGATCTACGTCCGCCTGGACCCCGGCGAGGAGGGGGCGATGCGCCGCATCCTCGAGACGGTCAGGAACGACTGGGTCCGGGATGCGATCTTCATCTGCCGGCGGCGCAGGAAGCGCAACGGGGCGTCGATGCGGGTCTGCCTCTCCGACCTCGTCCCCACCATCGAATCAATCGCCAACGAGCAGAGGAGCGGATCATGACCGACGATCACCGCATGCATGAGAACTCGATCGACGCCTGGGCGGACGTGGTGGATCGACTGACCGAGTACCAGACGGTCATCCTCGACGCGATCAAGTCGTTCGCGGCCAGCGGCTACCAGCCGATGGACGAGGAGGTGCTGAACTGGTGTCGGCAGAACGTGGCCAGCTGCGAGCACTGGCAGATCAACAACGTGACCGGCCTGATCCGTCGCCTGATCGATACCGGATACGTCGTCGAGTCGGGGAAGCGGAAGCACGGTGGGACGAACCACAACCGTCGCGTCCTCCGGCCGGCGACGAGGTCCGAGTACGGGGAGCGGCTGGCTGCGACCCAGTACCAGCCGGCGTCGGAGAAGGCGCGGGTTCTTCGTCGTCTCGTTCTTCGAGTGCGCGAGTCCGCGGTCTATGCCGGCCTCTTCGGTTCCGACATCGTCTGCGACATCGACGCGACGATGAAGGAACTTGGATACAACCTCCCAGGAGTTGAAGAATGATCCAACCATCCGACCTGATGAACTGCATGACGGCAGCAAGGCTGATCCACGACGGCGACAAGCGTCGTGACGGCAGCCCCTACTTCGGCCACCTCTATCGGACGATGAGCCTCGTCGACTCGTTGGGAGGATCGACGACGCAGCGATGTGTCGCCCTCCTCCACGACGCCTTCGAGGATCACCCGGCCTTCGCCACCGAGGTGGTCATGGCGTTCGAGATTCCTCGGCAGATCACCGAACTTGCGTTCGCGATGGCGAAGATCCGCGGCGAGGACTACGTCGACTACCTGCAGCGGTTGAAGGCATGGCATCACAACCTAGTCCTAGTGAAGATCTGCGACATCACCGACAACCTCTGCGATCAGCCGACGGCGAAGCAGAGGGCCAAATACATCAACGCACTGGCGGTACTGACCAAATGAGAATGACACGCGAAGATGCGGTTGAGGTGATGCCTCGACTGCTCAACAGTCCGATGGCTGACATGACTGATCGGATGTTCATCCGATGGCTGATCGATCGGTCCGAAGAGGATCCGTCGTGGGAACCTTCCAAGTGGGACTCGGAGTGGATCATCGATCTCAACCATAGGACAAGGTTGAATGCAAAGATCACCAAGACCGCGTAGTCCAACGGTTCCGTGTGGGAACTGCGGTAAGCCGATGCTCGGTCGCTTTCTCTGCACACCCCTCTGCTCGCGAGAGTGTCGCGATCAGTACTTTGCCAAACGCGGTATCGACAAACAGATCTTCGAGGAGGCGAAAGATGAGCGATCCAAGGATTAAGGGCCCGTTGGAGAACCAGATTTACCAGATGCTGGAGAGGGTCCGTCGAGAACTCGATAAGCGCGGCATCACAATGAACCGTTGGTCGGTCGCGGCCGGCATGGATCGCAACTACGTCCGCAAGATCTTAAAGCACAGACGACCGATCCTCATCGACACCGTCGACCGTCTGATCGACGCAGCGTGGATGATCAGCGGCTACGACGTCAAGGCGCGGGTCGTCCTCACCATTCACGACAACACCATCAACCTGGAGGAAGCATGATACAGACCCGAAAGACCAAGCAGCGAGGATGCGGCTGGCGCAAGCCCGGCGGCCTCTATCTCGTCTGTCGAACCGACGACCTCGTCAACTGCCCGGCACTGCCGTTCAAGTTGGTCAGGTGTCCGACCTGCGGCTATGGGATCAAGCCCAGCCGCGCGTGGACCTGGGTCGACGGCCCCGAACTGGCGATCGCCGCCGGAGCCGACGACAAGATCAAGAACTGCCAGCGACCGTGCCGGCAGGGCGGCTGCCCCCTCCTGTCCGTCGAGCGCGTCGGACTGCTGTGGGTCGGCGACTCCTACTACCGGCGCCCCGGAGACTTCATGCGCGAGGCCTTCGAGCAGGGGGTGAGCCGGCGCCTTCCTCACATGCCTAAGGGTTTCGTTCCTGACAAGACCGTCGTCTTCTTCGCCCACCGGCACTGCTGGGCCGACATGGAGTCTGGCGAGGTGCTGCCCGGCGTCTTCTTCGCCTGCCGGCCACACGGGTTCGAATACGTCGTGACCGGCGATGAGACGGAGGAGGAGTTGGAGCGGTACGTCAAACGTGGCATCCAGCCCGTCCGCGACGAGCAGGTCGAGCCCATCCAGGAGACCCTTACGGGGACGTAAACTTCACGGTTGACAACCGGCTCCCGACTGAGACAATAAACTCGGAAAGGAGAGGTGAGATGAGAAATCCCAAGAATCGGGTCTTCATCGACTACCTCGGCTCCGAGCACTACATCGGTTCGGTGATCCGCTACCCCGACGGGTGGCAGTTCATCGGGCGGGCGGTCCCGCTCCGGAGCCGGGCGTTCCATGAGACCAAGGAGGCCGCGCTGCGGATCGTCAAACGGCGATACGGAGGCTGCCGGCTGGAGGAGGTGTCCTGATGGGTATCGTGATCAAAGGCCTCGGCAGCGCGACCGGCACCCAGGAGTGGTATCGGAATCCGTTGTTCGCGAAGGCGGTCTACACCGAAGGGGTGAAGATGGTCGCGGACGGCGGAGCCGCGTGGCTGGTGACCGACATCCTGGCCCAGGTCTGCTGCAACCCCAAGTTGCGCGATGAGCCCTTCCTGGCGATCGACTGGACCTGCCAGCTGGGCGACAAGCCGGCCAAGGTGGAGTACTCGGACGGCGACGGGATGGTGCTCGAGACCCAGCGGTACGAGTTCACCGATCTGGAGAATCGCAGCATCAAGTTCTTCTACACCGACGGCTGCCTGATGCTGTCGTCGGAATACTAGGAAAGGAGGGCATCATGCCCGAAGAAGAGAAGCGGCTGAACGACGTGATCAAGTGCGCGAAGGGGTTCCTCTGCTCCTCCCGCATCTTTGCTGAGCGGCCGAAGCTGGAAGAGGCTGAGGAGTACATGCTGGCGATCGCCCGCAACTCCGGACAGGCCCCCTACGTCATCACCGCCTGCATGGTCTACGCCCGCACCCTGGTCGCCACCCTGCTCCGCGCCGCCGAGGTGCCGGAGGAGGAGATCGCCGAGTGCTGCGGCCTGTTCGCCGTCGCGGGTGAGGAGAAGGGGGGATAGTGCGCAAACCGCGCGGTTGACATCCGGCCGCGCGGTGGTATAACCTACTCGGAAAGGAGATGCGACATGAAGACCCTGACGCCCGCCTACGGCCGCGACTACAAGTCCAAGGCCGACGCGCTCGCCGCCTTCCGCGGCGGGAAGGACTTCATCATCAACGACATCAGCTGCCCCTGGGACGGTAAGCCCTGCTCGATCCGGGATCTTGAGCCCGGCGAGAAGGTGAAGATCCGCTACAAGGGGCTGCGGAACGTCTTCGTGGTGGAGGCCTGAGATGAGAGCAGTCTACGATCGGAACGGCAACGTCCTCTACGACGAGGCGGATGCCGCCTTGGATGAGTTCGAGGACGGCCTGCAGGAGTACTGCGAGAACCATGAGGACTGGCCCGACTCCGAAGACGAGTGGGACCAGTTCGTCGAGGACCACCGGGAGGAGTACGCGGAGTGGGCCTCGGAGGAGCGCGCCCAGCTGGAGATGGACCGGTGGGTCTCCTGGTACTACCGGATCGGAAGGTTCCAGTGAGCGGGCCGCGGATCGGCATCCCGGAGCAGATCAACCAGATCGCCCTCGCGCTCAGCCACGCGATGACCCACAGCAAGGCGTTCGTCATCGAGGCCAGGATCTCCGGCACCAACCAGCCCTGCTACTGCGTGGCCATCGCTGGGCAGCACCCCGATGGCAACAAGTACATCATGCCGCTCGCCCTCCTGATGGACGAGGCGGTGGCCGCCCTGGTGGAGGGACCGAGCGCGCCGCCGGCCGGAGACCCAGATGGCAACTGACTGTAAACTTCATGGTTGACAACCGGGGACGCGGTCGGTATGATGATGGCGGAAAGGAAGGGAAGAGATGAGCGAATCAAAGACCTATCGCCTGCTGCGCGGCCGCCCGGCCGCCCGCGAGGCAAGACCCGGCCCGCCGGAGTGGTTCCTGCGCGCCCTCGGCTTGGAGAAGGCCAACCGTCCCTATCAGCTGCTGAAGGCCCGCGCGGCCGCCAGGAGGGCAGCATGAGCCGCTACCTGGAAGAGGCGCCTCGGCCGACGGCCGGCCAGCTGGCCGCGATCGAAAAGCTGAAGGCTTCGATCGAATCCTGCGAGAAGGAGGCGGAGCGGCGCGAGGAGCGGATCCGCAACTGCGAGGTCGAGGCAACCGACTGCTGCCTGTCGATCGCCGCCAACGACGCGAATCAGTCGCTGGCTCGGCGGAAGATCCAGATCCTCGAGTGCGGCGGCTACGCGCTGATGACCGTGGTCCGCAACCGGGAGACCGGTGAGATCGTCGCCGAGCGGGCATCGCACGGTGAGTACGGAAGCTACTGGCGGATCGACGGAGTCTGCTACGGGGCCTTCGCTTCGTGCCCGAAGAGGACCAAGCTCTGGAAGGCCGGCTACGAGGAGGTGGAGCGGTGGCTGCCCGCCTGGGCCGACTTCGGCAAGGGCGGCTGGCTGGGCCACTTCCCCATCGAGAACTTCCCCATCGAGAACCCCAAGTACCTGGAGACATCATGAATACGACCATGCACCACTGTGCCGAGCCGCTCCGCTACTCGGCCTACGCCGATCCGGGCGGTAACAACCCCGGCCGCTGGCTCGGCCCCGATCTGCTCAACGTCTTCTACCTGATCGCCAAGGACGCGATCGAGAACAAGGGCGGCATCACGCTCGAGGTCGAGCCCGGAGACGCCACGAAGTACTTCCTGACCATCGTCACGCTGCCGCGGTCGGCCGACGACCAGTACCTCGTCTACCTGAGCCCCCACCACTACGACGAGGAGCGGCGCACCAACTGGGGCTCGGTCCTCATCCCCCACGCCTACCGCAGCGCGCCCGAGGTGACCGCGGAGCACTGGGAGAAGATCCCCGGCTACGCGGGGATCGGCAACGTCTGCACGAAGGCGGTGGTCCGCGACCTGCTCGGCTGGTTGCTCCGCGGCGAGCGGCTGGGCGACCACTACGACCGGTGGGCCAACCTTCCGGAGGAGGAGATGAACGATGGCTGAGGATGTCACGCTTAGCGATGGCCAGCTGGACTGGCTGCGCGGGACCAACCCCTGCCTGCTCGCCCAGGCGGTCGAGAACGCGGAGGAGGTGACCGGACCCCGCCTCTTCGAGGGGCGGATGATCACCATCCTCCGCCGGGTCTACCAGCCGGTCGTCGAGCGTCTGCGCACCGTCCTCGAGGCGGTCAGCTACGACTACCTGCTCGTCGATCTCGAGCGCACGCGGGAGCCGGGCTGGATCAGCCTCTGGCGGCCGGCGAGCAACGGGTACACCTTCAGCGTCGATCTGGCGGGACGCTACGGTGAGGAGTCGGCGCGCCAGATCGTCGACGGGGCGATGGGCCAGGAGATCGCCGTCCCCTCCTACGTCATCGACGGCATGTACGACCACTGCATCAACCGGGTCCACACCAACTGGCTGCCGCAGATCCGCGGCCACCCGGACAGCATCACCTACGAGGAGAAGCGTGATGGATAAGCCACGCCACCTGCGAACCACGACCGACCTGCCGATCACCATCGAGGCGCCGCCGGTCGACGAGCGGCCGCGCTACCCCTGGTGCGGGAAGGTGCTGGTCCCGATCTACGAGGAGGTCATCGCCACCGGAGAGGTTGCGGCGACGTTCCGCTCACATGACGATCCGAATGACCCGGTCCGACGTGAGTTCCGTGGACGCTACCACGGCTACGGTGCCTTCTGCCGCCTTCGCTGCGGCTGCCACTGGGCCAACCGGGAGTGGCGTAAACTTAACGGTTGACACTGGGATCCGGATCTGGTATAACGAACGCGGAAAGGGGAGTGAGAGATGGGACACGACAAAACGCTGCCGGAACTGCTGGACGAGGCGGCCGGAGAACTGAGGGACATGGCCGCCAAGGCCGCATACGCCGACGCGCACGCGGACTCCATGGCTGCCGAGAACTCTGCCAACCACGCGGCCGACCGAGCCATCCGTGCCCTTGACAGGGCCATCCGCGCGATCATCCGCGACATCCTGAAAGGAGCCTGACCATGCCCTGGGCCTACGTCATCACCAAGGACCGGATCGCCGACAAGGATGCGCCGGAGGGCGGCAATCTCAACGCCAAGGGGCGGAGGATGCGGAGCAAGCTGGCCGCCGCCATGGGACTCTGGGGATCCAAGGATGAGATCACGAAGGATCCTCGGTCCGAGCGGTTCAGCCTCTACGACGACGACGGCAACTGCTACTACGAGGGCTGGGTGGTCCTCACCGACGACACCGACGGGGAGTACGTCTTCGCCCCGCTCGACTGGGCGATGGCCAACGCCGGTTGCACCCACATGAAGATGCGGAACCCACGAACCGGGAAGATGGAGGTGGTCTGATGCCATTCAGAAAGATGAAACTCGAACGCAACTTCTACCGGCCAGACGACGCCCGTCTGGTGGCCGGCGACGAGGATCGGACCTGCGTCTACTTCTACGAGTCCAACCGCGGCCACCTCTACGCGGTCGGCTACTGGGGCCGGTCCCAGAAACCGGCCTTCCACTTCCGCTACGACGACGAGGAGGCGCGGATCAGGCAGCGCGACTCGTTCATGGCCGGCTGGATCGACCACCTCGACCGGAAGCAGCAGAAGGCGGCCGCCAAGAAGGCGTTCCGCACCTCGCTCGAGCCCGGCAGCATCCTGGTCAGCACCTGGGGCTACGACCAGACCAACGTCGACTTCTACCTCGTCACCGAGGTGTCGAAGACCGGCCGGTCGGTCAAGGTGTCCAAGCTGGGATGCGAGAGCATCAAGCAGACGGGTCCGCTGAGCGACCTCGTCGTCCCCTTCCTGCCCGACCGGATCGGCGACGACGGCAAGTGGCGCCGGGTGACCAAAGGGGAGCACATCAACGTCGACGACCTCGGCTACGGCCACGCATCCAAGTGGGGCGGGAACGCCGTCAACCGCAGCTGGGGTCACTGATCAGGAAAGGAAGCAACCATGGCATGGATCGCATTCACTCACCAAGCATCGAAGGAGGCGACTCCCGAGCCGCGCTGCATCGAAGAGACCGGCTGCGAGATCGGATACCGATCGTCCGTGTCCGACGGCAACTACTCCTGGTGGGTCTACCAGGGCTACGGGGAGGGCGCGGCCGTCTACCGCTGCGCCGACAAGCCGACCTTCTTCGAGCACGGCCACGAAGCCCGCGACTGGGTCCGCAAGGAGGCGATGAAGATCGCCGGCAAGGAAGACGGCAACGTCTACTCGGGGGAATGATGAACAGCATCGACGAGCACAAGCTGCGCGGACTCAATCGGCTGGACATCGACAACCTCAAGGCGGGCCGCGTCACCGACGTGTGCCTGCTCGAGGCGTTCAAGCGATACGTTCGCCTGATGCCCGACGAGGGGGAGACCAGGATCGACGAGTGGACCGTCGGTGAGAACATGCACCTCGTTCCCCACGGGTTCGGATTCATCTGCGAGGAACTCAACGACATGCTCGCCGTCGGCCGACGGTTGGCCGAGGAGGACTGACATGGCCATGGACCGCGACTCCGCCCTCTCCCTGATGGATGACCTGGACGACATGGACCGCGAGGTCACCGACTGGGAGGCCGATTTCCTGGACTCGCTCAAGAGGCAGTCCGACCGATTCACATGGCGACCTTCGCCCAGGCAGGCCCAGGCCCTGGAGAAGATGCGCAGCAAGTACCTGGAGGTATAACCGATGGCTAACCGAGAACTCCTCCATCGATCGAAGCTGCTCGAGTTCCGCGACTGGCTCCGATCCCAGGGGGTCCAGATGCTCGAGCCACATGGCGAGTACGAGGTTGACCGATGGATGGGCCGGCCGAATCGACCGATGCCCATCATCTTCGACCGCCGCGGTGGAGATCACCTGACCCTCAACGCCGAGGCGGAGCGATGGGTCCGCCGGTGGCTCCGAGAACGGAGGGGCTGATGCTTCATCGACGACACGCCGAAGAGTCTCGAAGACGACCCCCACTGGGCACCCACCCCTGGGCAGGCGAAGATCCTGCTGCAACTGAAAGAGAGGTATCTGTGAGCAGTAACAAACAATCCGTCCAGGTCGTCTTCCACGACCACGCGGCCCACATGGACGAAGAAGGCCGGCGGTGGTGGCGGGTAAGCCTATTCCGCGACCTCGACTCGATCGCCCGTGTCAACGTCGGTGTCAGCATCCCGGCCCAACTGGTCTCCGACGAAAACAGACGCGCCGAGGGGGAGACGAACGGCCAGACGATCGACCGACTGCTCGCTCCCCTGGTTCGACTCATCGATCTGGGAGTTGAGTTGACCGCCCACACCTTCGACGGCACCGGCATTCTTCACTTCCGGCCGCTAAGCCCCAGCGAGTTCGTGGAGGAGCGGTAGGATGTCCCACCCACTACTGATCGCCGCTATGGCTGAGGCGAAGCGCGCCCGCGACCTCTTCCCGAGCCCGCGGCACCTTGTCCTTGCGTTCGCCGAGGAGTCCGGGGAGGTTGTGAAGGCGGCACTCGACTACTTCAATGGATCGACCGATCCAGATGCGACCGAATCCATGATGGCGGAAGTCGAGAAGGAACTCATCCAGGCATGTGCCATGCTGATCCGCCTCTACGACGAGGGCGATCCAACGATCAGGCTCGACCCCATTAACGCACCGGGGGACGACGGCTGATGTTCCACCGACGAGGAACCCCCGAGCACCCCGACTACGATCCCAGCTGGCGGCGGGTCCGATTGAGCGCCCTGTTAGCTGGCCACACAAACGAAGGAGACAGAGATGTCATGCCACACCAAGGAACAACTGGAAAACATGCTTGAAGACGTGGTCAACGAGCTTGGCCTGTCGGACGCAGCAATCGAAAAACACGGGCCGCTAGGAACTGCGCCAGCCGTGCTTGTGCGCGAGGTTCTGGACGCGAAGAACAGAGAGATTGCGTGTCTGCGGGCAGGGATGACGCCCATAGCCATCTAACCAGGGCAACTCGCTCTGGCAGGCGGACCACATCGTCCCCCTGATCGAGGGCGGCGGCCTGCTGCTCGACAACCTGCGGACCCTCTGCGTCCCCTGTCACGCCGGGGAGACGGCCGCGCTGGCGGCCAGACGATCGAAAGGCGCCCCGCCGCCTGGGCCGACATCGTCGTAAATCACACCATACACGCGAGATAGATGCAGCGCAGCCCGGCATTCCGCCGGGCCGTTGTTCGTAAGTGCTTGTCAGCACAGGATCTGACTTCCGCGCTGATAGCAGGACGATACAAGGCCCACAGATGCCCCAGGATCGTCGCAACGCTTGGCCCTTGCCAGATGACCTTGGACGCCGCGGGCGCGCTGCTGCGCCAACGTGGCCCCATGGTGGTGGGAATACGGGCTCTG
>Ga0180438_10011584_pt1 | contig 10635 bp, 6 predicted proteins | sample SS_ome_12_FD_132455 | JGI IMG/M metagenome (GOLD analysis project Ga0180438, IMG submission 132455) | Hypersaline lake sediment archaeal communities from the Salton Sea, California, USA - SS_3_D_2 metaG | ecosystem: Environmental > Aquatic > Non-marine Saline and Alkaline > Hypersaline >... | reverse complement strand
TCAACTGCCCGTGTACCGTCAACACCACGTCCAGCCACTCCCCCTCCCGACCGCCCCCCCCGGCCAAGACCACCATCTCGTTCAGGTACCTGGGCGCCATCATCTTCATACTGTGCCATTTCTCATCAGATGGCGATAGCAGAGACACGTGGCCGATTTCCCTGAGGTACATGCGTACCGGGTCGCTCGAGTCGCCAGCATCCAGCCCTGATAGAGCGTCCACCGCCGCCCCGCCCCCTCCATCCGTGTCCACGGCCGACCGTGCCACATCTCCCCCTGCGTCCGTGGCCGACTTCACGCTGGACTGAGACGTATCCCCTTCGCCAGCGTCAGAGGCTCCTCCCTCTGGCATGTGCCCCGTGCCTTCACGCGCCTGCTCACCGAGGTCAGTCATGCCTAGCTCCACGATCAATGCCCGGCATCGCGCTCGTACTATGGCCCACTAATTCACGCCTCCACGCACCAGGTTATTCTTCCTTTGCTCCAGTCTCTGGCGCTCCAAGATCCTCTCCCTGAGTCGGTCCACCCGCCCCAGCAACGAGGATTCGTCAACGCCGCTCTCGTCAGCCTCGCGCAGTAGACTCTGCAACTCCAGCAGCTCACTGCGATCCTTGCGGTCGCGCAGCCTAGACGCTGACCGTTCTATCTCCTCCAGCAGCTCCTCCTGCGGCAGGGATGGCCCCTTTTCCTCAGCGTCCAGCACCGCATCCAAGTGTTCCCTCAACACGGGGTCCAAACCGTCCCGGAACTCCTCCAAGTGGAACCGCCTCTCCCTATCGAGACAGTTCTGGTACGCGAGGAAGATGGACCGATTCTCTGTGGCCAGGAAATCGTCTGCGCAGAGAATCTGCCCTTGCCGCAGCGCCTGTGGAACCCTCACCAGCAAGCCCAGGCAGTAGTTCTCCAGTGCGACCGCACTCTCGAGGATCGAAGCCACTCGCTTATCCGCTGCTCGCGTTGCCGCTCCACTCTGCCCCTTAGGACGCCCCATCTCGTCGGCCAGGATCCTCTCGTCAATTCTAACTAAGCGTGCCAGTCTCTGCAAATAGTGCGCCCGCTCTATGCCGTCCGCCATCTCTCCGATCAAGGGAAGCAACTGACGAACCAGCCCTGTCTTCCCTTCCGCTGACTCCAGGTCCTTACCCTCGGCCGCCACCTGGAAGTAGTAGTCCATGAGGGGCAACGCCCCATCCACCAGGCGCGACCACTGATCCGGGTCCCCTCTGATCACATCATCGGGATCCAGACCTTGAGGCAGAGTGATCACCTTGATGTTGGCATCCACGTACCGTTTCAGCCAGATGTGCTCGTACATTTGCCGGATCTCGGGGCTCTGCCGGTGCTCGACATCGTAGTGCTTCTTCACCACCTCCAGGCCCCTGATGCTGGCCTGCTCCCCGGCGTCATCCGCATCCATGGCCAGGGTGAAACTCTTGGTCAGCCGCCGCAGGGTCTGTACCTGGTTCTCAGTGAGTGCCGTTCCCATGGAGGCCACCACGTTCTTGAACCCGTGTTGATGGGCCATCAGCACATCCATGTACCCTTCCACGATAATCGCCATGCCCATATCCCGAATGGGATCCTTAGCCAGATGCAGCCCGTAGAGCATACTGCCCTTGTCGAAGAGGGGGCTCTGCGGGGTGTTCACGTACTTGGCCGGAGAGTCGTCAAGGGCGCGGCCGCCAAAACCCAGCACCCGGCCACGGGCGTCGTGGATGGGAAACATCAGACGGCCCCGGAACCGATCATAGTGGCCACCGCCCTCACGCTCCACCGATAGACCGGCCTCAAAGATGTCTTGCTCCCGGTACCCTTTCCCCTTCAGATGTTGGCTCAGCGCCTCCCAGTCCGAGAGCGAATACCCCACCTCGAAAGTTCTCCACGCATCCTCCACCGTCTCTCGCTGGTGGAGATACTCGCGCGCGACCTGACCTTGGCGGGAACTTAGAAGGAGATGATGGAAGTACCGAGCAGCGGCCACGTTGATCTCACGCAGAAGATCGCGCCGCTCGTCTACCTTCTTCTCCACCTCAGTGCGGGGCGCGAGTGTGACGCCCGCTCTTTGCGCCAGGAGCCGCAACGCCTCCGGAAAGTCCAGGTTCTCCCTCTTCATCAGGAAGGTGAAGACATCCCCGCCGGTGGCACATGCGCCGAAACAGTACCAGCGCTGCCCATCGGGGTACACCACAAAGGAGGGCGTCGTGTCGGCGTGGAACGGGCACAGCCCCTTGTAGTTGCGTCCCGCCTTCTGCAAGCGCACGTACTCGGAGATGAGCTCCACTACGTCGACTCTGTCTTTGATATCGTCAACGACTCCCATGGCTCCGGCCCACCACTGCTACTTGGCGTAGTCCACTGCCCTGGTCTCACGTATGACGGTGACCTTGATCTGCCCAGGATACTGCAGATTTTCCTCCACCTTACGCGCTACGTCTTTCGACAAGCGTAGAATGGCCAGGTCGTCGAGCTGCTCGGGTTTGACCACAATCCTGATCTCCCGCCCGGCCTGGATGGCATAACACTCGCCGATGCCCTGGAAGGAACCAGCCACCTCCTCCAAGGCCTTGATACGCCTGATATAGGTCTCCAGGCTCTCGCGACGCGCTCCCGGACGCGCTCCCGATATGGCATCCGCAGCGCCCACAAGAACCGCCTCCACACTCTGCGCCTCCTCCTCGCCATGGTGCGCCCCGATAGCATTGATCATAGCGGGCGACTTGCCGTAGCGTCTGGCGATGTCGGCGCCAATCAGAGCGTGTGGCCCCTCCACCTCGTGATCCACGGCCTTCCCAATGTCGTGGAGCAACCCTGCCTCCTTGGCGAGTTGGACGTCAGCTCCCAACTCGGCGGCCATCATCCCTGCCAGGTGAGCGGTCTGGAGGGAATGCTCCAGCTGGTTCTGGCCGTAGCTCGTCCTATACTTCAATCTGCCCAGCAACTTCACCAGTTCGGGGTGCATGCCCGACACCCCAACATCGAACACCGCCCTCTCTCCTTCCTCCTTGATCATGTTCTGACCCTCTTTCTTCGCCCTGCTCCCCGCCTGCTCAAGCCGGCCCGGGTGGATCCGGCCATCCATGATCAGCTTGGTCAAAGCCAGGCGCGCGACCTCTCTCCTGACCGGATCGAAACTCGAGATGGTCACCGCCTCCGGAGTATCATCCACTATCAGGTCAACCCCGGCGGCGTTTTCCAGGGCCCTGATGTTCCGTCCTCCTCGCCCGATTATCCGTCCCTTCAACTCGTCGCTGGGCAGATCCACGCTGGAGACAGTGACCTCAGCGACCTCGTCTGACGCATATCTCTGGATGGCCTCGCTGATGATCTTACGAGCCTGCCGAGCTGCCGTCTCGTTGGCTTCCTGCTCCACCTCCCGGATCACCCTGGCCATATCTTGACGGCTTTCGTCCTCCACGGCCTTCAGTAGGACACCCCTGGCCTCATCGCGGGTCATGGAGGACACGACCTCCAGCTCCTCGACCCTCTTTCTCTTCAATTCCTCCAGCTCATCCTCTATGCTCTTGAGCCTGGCCTCTTGAGAGGACAAGCTTCTCTCACGCTTCTCCAGCGGTTCCAGGCGACGCTCCAGCGCCTCTTGCCGATTGTGCAACCGCTCCTCCTGATCTCGCACCCTACTGCGTCGATGCTTGAGTTCATCCTCGCCTTCGCGCAGAAGGCTAAACACCTCGTCTTTGGCCTCGAGCAGCATCTCCTTCTGCTTGGTCTTGGCCTCCGAAATCAGCCTATCCGCCTCTTCCTGCGCTGCCTTGACCTTAGACGTCCCCAGGTACTGTCTCAATACGTATCCCAGCGCAAATCCCACCAGGACACACGCACCCAACCCCAACACACCTATGAGAAACTCCATTTCCCACCAAACTCCTTTCCGCCGCTCAGCTCAGCACCGCCACTAGGCACCCGAGGTCTCCCCCTCGGCTCTTTCCCGGAGGAGGCGCGATACCGTCCCTGCGATGGCCTCGTACTCAAAGCCCCGCCGCCGCAGAAAACCGTACATCTTCTCTCCGAAGGTCTCATCGTCCAGGTTGGCCCACCTGGACGCCCGCTGGAGTGCCGCCTCGTAGGCGCTCCTTCCCTCTTCCACATCGGAGAGGGCTTCTTCTATCAGATGATTGCTGATCCCTTTCTCACGCAGTTCCTGTCGCAGCAGCCGCCGTCCTCGAGGTCTGAACCGCTCACGATTCTCGACCCAGTACCGTGCGAATGCACTATCGTCAACCAGCCCGGAGGCTCTCAACCGTCGGAGAACCTGATCGCTCACTCCCCCAGCGACGCCCTTCCCTCCCAAGTAACGACTGACCTCGGCGCTGCTGCGCGGGCGGTACGCAAGGTATTTCAGAGTCCTGTCGTAGGCCACCTGGATCGAATCCAGGAGCTCCAGTTCCTCGATCTCCTCGTCCGAGAGAGTGTCTCCCCGGCCCAATGGCGCAGCAACCAGGACTCCAAGACTGAAGCCGTACTCCCCATCGAGGTAGACACTGACGCGCTTTCTGTTCTTCTTCTGCACCTTGATATCGGTGATCCGGCCCGCCACGTCCCACCAACCTACGGATAACAAACACGGCTGTGGCGCACAGCCACAGCCGTACTAGGCCCTTCTGCAGTGCCTACTTGAGGATCAAGGGAGGATGTTCTCAAGGACCGTCACTACCCTTTGACGGTCCTATCCCTCAACTACAGCTTCTCTACGCACTGAATGCCGCGGAGAGTTCCAGGCCTCGCCCGCCAAGGAGACAAGTTCAGATCGCCTGCTTGTGTTGTCCTTGATACTACGGGGCCGTCAACCTCGATCTCGCCGCCCACTGCGCGTTTTCCTCTTCAAATATGAATCGTCGAGGGAAAGGTGCTCTCCTCCCTCTCTCACGAGAGTTTGTGAATCTGCAGGTGTGGCTCTGTGCCCGCTATCGATGCTTCAAGCTTCTGCGGCCTCACTCGACGGCTCTTCCCCGCTCTCCGCCGAGTCAGCGTCTTCGTCCTCACTGCTTCCGGCAGATGGTCTCACCGGCCAGGGAACCGGCACCAGGCCAGCTCCCTTACGAACCCTGTCGCTGATTTCCTTTGCCAAGTCGGGATTCTCTCTCAGGAAGGCCTTCACATTCTCCCGGCCTTGCCCCAACCTCTCCTCGCCATAGGAGAAATAGGCCCCCCTCTTGTCCACGAGTCCCATCTCTACACCCACGTCGATCAGGTCACCCTCACGAGAGATGCCCTCATCGTACATGATGTCGAATTCTGCCTTCTTGAAGGGCGGGGCCACCTTGTTCTTCTTCACCCATACCTTCGTCCGGTTGCCGATGACCTCGCTCCCGGACTTGATGGATTGCACCCTCCGAATGTCCAGGCGCACCGACGAGTAGAACTTCAGGGCCCGTCCCCCTGGGGTTGTCTCCGGATTCCCGAACAGGACCCCCACCTTCATCCGCAACTGGTTGGTGAAGATGACAGCGGTCTTGGACCGCTTGATGGCTCCCGTCAGCTTCCTGAGCGCCTGTGACATCAGCCGTGCCTGCAAGGCAACGTGCGAATCTCCCATCTCCCCTTCGATTTCGGCCCTGGGCACCAATGCCGCCACCGAGTCCACAACCACCACGTCCACCGCACCACTCCGCACCAGAGCTTCAGTAATCTCCAGTGCCTGCTCTGCGGTGTCGGGTTGGGAGATGAGCAACTCTTCGATGTCAACGCCGCACTTGCGGGCGTAGGTCGGATCGAGGACGTGCTCCACGTCAATGAAGGCCGCAATGCCTCCATCCCGCTGTGCCTCCGCGATGATGTGCTGGCACAAGGTGGTCTTCCCTGACCCCTCCGGCCCGAATATCTCCGCCACCCGCCCTCTGGGTATACCACCCACCCCGAGTGCGATGTCCAGGCCGATCGAACCCGTCGGTATGACCTCCACGTCCATGCCCGGGGCTGATCCCAGTTTCATCACTGCCCCGTCACCATACCGCTTTGTGATCTGTGAGAGGGTTATCTCCAGGGCCTTCTCCCGACCGGCTGTCTCCCCCATGGGTACTCCTTTCGGGTTTTCCCCAATATATGAGTTTACTACAAAACATAACAAAAGGCAAACTGTTTAGCACTAATGTTCTATTATACCACATCGGGCCACTTCTTGCAAGGTGTGGTATACTTCACGCCAAAGGACCACAATGTACGAGATAGAGCACTTCATACCCGCCAGAGAGAGAGATTCGGCACTCCCGCTACAAGGGTACTTGCCTCCCCTCCCTGCCGACGTACTGGGCCGATACCTCACCTCCTATGCAGAGCCCGGCGGGCTGGTGGTCGACCCCATGGCCCAAGGACCCACTCTGCCACTCGTGGCCGCTCGACTCCACCGAAAGGCAATCGCCAGCAACTTCAACCCCATCAACGCACTACTCGTCCATGGCCTGCTCACACTTCCGTCGCCAGAGGACCTGGACACTGCCACCACGCGGCTCGGAGACAGTCTGAAGCGAGACATTCCGCTGCGAGACCACATCAACCAGCTATATGCCAGCACATGCGAGCGCTGCTCAGGATCTATCGTGGTGGAGCGGTTTCTTTGGGACGAAGAACAAGGGTCACCGATGGAGAAGATCTACCACTGCCCCCACTGTGATGACCATGGTCCCTCGCCCATCCAGGTGGTGGACCTAGAGGCGCTCGACGCCATAGAGACCCAAGGGGTTCACTACTGGTACTTACTGGAAAGGCTCGCCCAGCCCCACCAGGCGGAGCGACCCCTGGCCCAAGACCTCCTCCAGCTCTACACCCCTCGAAACCTGACTGCCCTGGCCGATATCTCCATGAGAATCGAGTCCCTGTTCGCCGATTCCCCGCTTCGAAGAGCGCTCAGCCTCATTCTTCTCTCGTGCCTTGACACCTGTAGCAAGCTGGCGGCTGCCCCCGCTCCCAGAGCCACCGCCCTCAGACCCCATTCACCCGCCAAGTTTGTCGAGCGTAATGTCTGGCATGCCTTCGAGGAAGCATACCGCCACCTCCGCACCCTGGCACCCTCCGCCCCATTGGCTCTGGGCTCCGAAGTTGAGGATCTCCTGTGTGGTCAGGAGGCGCAGGGTCTCGTGCTCAACCTACCGCTGCGTAAGCTCAGTGCCACACTGCCCCCTGCCAGTGCGAGTCTGGTCATCTCTGCGCCTCAACCATACTACCGGCCTTTCTGGACCCTCTCCTATCTGTGGAGTGGGTGGCTGTGGGGCAGGCACAAAGCCGCGCTGTTGAAACCCATGCTGAGAAGAAAGGTCATGGGCTGGTCCTGGTACCGACGCACCCTGGCCACGGCGTTGCGCAGCCTCCACCGCCCCCTCAGGCCCCACGGCAAAATGGTCTTCCTCCTCGAAGATTCTGGTCTGACCCAGGTCTCCAACCTGATCCTGGCCACGGTGGGCGCCGCGTTCAAACTGGACAGGATTTTGTATCAGCCGCAGGACGCACCTGCCCCTCGACACCCCCTGCAAGGAGTTGCCGGCGCCTACCGTCTCACCTTCTCCAGAGACTTGGACCACGAGCCTCCACAGGAAGTCCCCGCCCCCGAGAATCTCACGTCCTCCTTACGTCAGGCGGCGCACAGAGCCATCGGCGACCTACTGCGAGAGCGTGGCGAGGCCCTGCACCTCAGCTGGCTCCACAGCGCCGTCTATGAACGCTGGGCCCGCGAAGGCCTGCTGGCCTTGGCCCTCTTGCTAGATAGTGAGATGTCGGCGACCGATTTTCTCCAACAACAGCTCAAGGCCGCCCTGGAGGAGGGCCTCGAGACAGGCGCATGGGAACTCCTCCCCATGGATCCCCAGGACCCTGACGGCCCTCAACTCTGGTGGCTGGCAGGCAAAGGCTATCCTCCGCTCCCTCTCTCCGACCGCCTGGAGGAGGTAGTCTACGAGACCCTCAAAGCAGATCCGAACCTGGCAGATGCTGACCTCGAAGACAACGTCTACTCCCGCTTCCCCGGCCTCTTCACTCCCAGCATCGGCCTCCTCCAGCAGTGCCTCGATTCTTACGGGGTCCGCAACGGCGTCTCCGGCAATCGGCGCCTGCGCACCGAAGACCATCCGGAGAGCCTGATCCGCGAGAGGAAAGAGGCGCTGGCGCTGCTGGCCGATCTGGGACGTCGGCTCGGATACCAGGTCCCGCCCATCAGTGGAGAGGCAGGGTCTCCTGAGGGCCCCGCGCAGCGGCGACACCCGCGTCCCGCCGGCATGGACGCGATATGGGAAGAGAATGGCCTTCCCGCGCACCTCTTCGCCGTGAGGCAGACCACCAGGCTGGGAGATGTCCTGAGCAAGCGCCGCCAGAAAGAGGACGAAGCGCAGCGGTTCATACTGATCTCCGACCGGCGCCTGGAACTACTTCACTTCAAGATACAGACTGAGTTGCTCCTGCTCAGAGCTCTAGCCGATGGGGGCTGGCAGTTCGTCAAGCTCAACCACCTCAGGCGGCTGGCTCAAAAGCAGAAGGTACATCGTCAGGATCTCAAACACATCGTCGGCCTCGAACCTCTGGTCGAGAGTCCCGACACCCAGCTTCCCCTCTTCTCCTGAAAGAGTCCTCCCGTGGAGAGAACACTCCGACCATGAACAAACGAATTCTACTGTCTTGGAGCGGGGGAAAGGACGCAGCCATCGCCCTCTGCGAGCTCCAGCGGTCAGATTCCTACGAGGTCGCGGCACTCCTCACCACGCTGGCGGAGGAGGAAGACAGGGTCCCCATGCACGGTGTTCGCCGGACCCTCGTGGAGGCACAGGCGGCCGCCCTCGGGACCACTCTACACACCATCTACCTGACCGCCTCCAGCCCGGATGACCACTACGCAGAGGCGATGAGACAGGCCCTGCTAAGTCACGCCCGAAACGGCGTCGCCGGTGTGGCCTTTGGAGACATCTTCCTGGGGGACGTACGCAGAGACAGGGAGGAGAAACTATCCACCATCGGCATGGCCGCGGTGTTCCCCTTATGGGGCAGGTCCACGTCCCACCTTGCCCGGTGGTTCGTGCAATCAGGCTTCAAGGCCATGGTGACCTGCGTCGACGCCCAGGTACTCCCCGGTTCCGTGGTGGGTTCGCCTTTCGACGAGAGGTTTCTACGAGAACTGCCCCCCGGGGTCGACCCCTGCGGGGAGAACGGCGAATTCCACACCTTCGTATACGACGGGCCCATCTTCCATCGCCCGATACCCTTCAGCAAGGGAGAGGTCCTATGTAGAGACAACCGCTTCTACTACTGCGACCTGCTCCCGCCACACGCCCCCCTCCCCGATCATGATTTCCTCGGCTTACCATGAGACCTCGGAGGTCTTGGAAACCTCCGAGGTCTGAGCATCGAAAGCGGGGTGCCGCTACGAGAACAGCACCCCGCATTACGGTGTCTAGGACAGCAAGCGATCGGTTTGGTTACGGCAATACCTCCAGGTGCACTATCAGAACCCCAAAGGCCAGGCCCGCCGGGTAGCTGCGCACGATCATCCAATAGTCTCCCGTGGCCACGTCTGCTGCCTGTATGGTCTTCATTCCTACCAGGGCGGGCGTGTAGGTCCCTCCCGGCCAGGGCGGATCCCAATCAAAGATGGCCATGCCCAGGGTGAGGTCCTGGCCAGGGTTCAGCTCCACTGTCACCGTATCATTCCCGTTGAAGAGATCGCTCACCGGATGTACGGTGTAGCTCTCGATGTCCGGCGCCCCAAGGGGCACCAGTCTGTTATAGTACTCACCGTTGGCCGCCACCACCCCCATCCAGTTGGGCATATAGCAGGCAGCGCACGTGGGGTCACCGCACGGGTCTGGACGCACGCAGCCGGTATGCAGCGTCTCGAAGGTGACCGCCACCGAGGTGGTACAGACCGGTCCCGCAAAGTTCACCGCGTTAGAGGGATCGGACTCCACGCCCACCCCCGGGAAGCCCTCATAGGCGGTCATGGTGTAGTCCCAGTTCTCTCCACAGGGTGGGTCTACGAAGGGCTGCGGGACGAACATGCCCCGAGCGGCGGGATTCGAGCCCTCCACCAACATCGTGTCGTTGCGGTAGAGGCGGAACCCATCTATCTCCGCCTCATCCCCCGTCCAACCCCAGAACATGCCATTCAAGATGGGGCACGGCGGGCACCCAGGGAACGGGGCGCAGGGACAGAAACTCAGATGCGTCAGCATTTCGGGGGCCGGTGGCACCGGTCTGGGTTCGCAGGGGAAGTCAGGGCAGATACGGTATACAACTCTGAACCAGCGCCCATCGTCGGCGATGGCCGTGACCTCGATCTCCTCGCCGGTCCATTCTGCGTCTCCGTGCTCCCTGACAAAGTGACCCAGGGACCAGCCATCGATCCCCGTCCACCCGAAGCACTCGGCCTCGACGCGAACGACATCCCCCTGGATGGTGATCTGCTTGCTGTTGATCCCTGCCAGTTCGGCCTGGATGTCCCAGTAGTCGCTGCCCAAGGGATTGAAGGAGCCCGTCTCCGGGATTCTCTCCATCGGATAGTCAGCCAACTGCACCATGCAGTAGATCTCGTCGTAAGGCTGATCCACCTGGAACTCCAGCGCCTCGAAGCCCAGCGTTACCGTCGGCAACTCTGGCTCGGGAGGATCTGGGACCTCGGGACCCTCAGGTGGTTCCTCAACCTCG
>Ga0180438_10011583_pt1 | contig 10635 bp, 8 predicted proteins | sample SS_ome_12_FD_132455 | JGI IMG/M metagenome (GOLD analysis project Ga0180438, IMG submission 132455) | Hypersaline lake sediment archaeal communities from the Salton Sea, California, USA - SS_3_D_2 metaG | ecosystem: Environmental > Aquatic > Non-marine Saline and Alkaline > Hypersaline >... | reverse complement strand
TGTCGACTCCGCAGGTACGACTAAAATAGGACCAGAGAAAAAATAAGGATCCGAGAAACAGTACTTATCTTGACGAAATGGCGTTGGCTTCAAGGTAGTCATAGCAGCATCAAAAATCCCAATATCAAGGCCGATCTCTAGGGAATTAGAATTCGTAACAATAGTGGAAACTTCAAACCCTTCTATTTTGGCGATCTCCATAAGCAAATCATCGGAAAAGGCCAAGACGTTCTTTTCTTTCCCTAATAACGCAAGAGGATACCAATTAGGATCACGAGCAATATAATATACGGGTTTGCCAACAATTCCACACCCCGAAAACCATACCGCCCAGAGGGTAATCACAAAGACAAAAAATAGAATCCTATAATACCTCATCGGAATTTTCACGCCAACAATACCTCTTCTTTCTGGAATTTTACTTTTTTTGTGCCAAGAAAACAATCTATAGTAAACACAAATGTAGCAGAAGGTGCCCAAATGACCAACATCCACTATGTTCTGGCCAATTTTGGCGGCCCACGTCATCAGAAAGAAGTCTTTCCCTTTCTGCAAGCTTTGTTGACAGATCAAGACGTCATTCAGACAAAATTACCCCCTTTCATCCACCGTTTCCTCTTTACTCGCATCGCCAAAAAACGAACGAAAAAAGCCTCCGAGATGTATCAAATAATTGGAGGAAAGTCTCCAATCTATGAAGGTACCGAAGCTCTTGCCAATGCATTACAAAAGCTCCTCCACTCTTACGTTTCTGTCTTTCATCGGTACCTCACAGAGACCCACCAATCCTTTATCGATACATTACTGCAGCACCCATACAAAGAAATCCATATTCTCCCTCTATTCCCACAATTTTCTTATGCCACCACAGGAAGTATAGCCCGATGGTTTCAAGAAAAGCTCCCTAGTCATATCGTTAGTAAGATATGTTGGGTCAAATCCTATCCGACACACCCTGTCTTCATTGAAGCACACCAACGCCACATCAAAGAATTCCTAAAACAACACAACCTTCGTGAACAAGAAACCCTTCTTCTGTTTTCTGCTCATGGCATTCCCCAAAAATACGTCGATACTGGTGATCCTTACGAAAATGAATGTAATAACTCTTTCGAAAGCATTCGTTGTGCCTTCCCGCAAGCATTGTCAGTCCTCTGCTATCAATCACGTTTTGGTCATCGCAAATGGCTAAAACCATACACAATAGACGTATGTCAGAAAATCTCCTCCTTAGCCGAACATAGGAAACATGCTGTTTTTGTTCCTTTGAGCTTCATATCTGAAAATTTAGAAACTCTCTATGAAATCGAAAAAACATACATGCCCATTATCAGAAGCCAAGGTCTGAACGCTTATTGCATGTCCGCCTTATCCTCAAGAAAAGACAGCGTATTTACCTTCATCTCTATCTTCGAAAATGCTCCGCTCTGCACCAATCAAATGCTGATTCGTAAATCAAAGACCTTAGCGTGTGATTTATTTTCCTCGTGTGCAAGACAAGAAATTTGATATGTTTCCTTATAAATACTCACTTTCCCTAAGTAAGGTGACATCGTCATGGCAGTATGGGCTATTGCTGACTTACATCTCTCTTTCGGTGTTCCCAATAAGACCATGGATCTTTTCGGACCGGAATGGAAGGATCACCATCTAAAAATCCAAGCTAGCTGGAAAAAATATGTTGCCTCTGAAGATCTTGTTCTCATTGCTGGAGACATCTCTTGGGCGATGTACCTCGCTGATGCTGCGATCGATCTAGAATGGATCCACCACCTTCCTGGCACCAAAGTGCTCGTCAGAGGAAATCACGACTACTGGTGGAGCTCCCTCAACAAACTGAAAAAAATCTTACCTTCTTCCATTCATATCATTCAAAACAACGCTTTTTGCTGGAATGACATTGCCGTTGGAGGTGCTCGCCTTTGGGACACTCCTGAATATGACTTCGACCAATATATCCACTTCATCGAACAGCTTACAAATTCCGACAAAGAACCCGCATCTGAAGAATTTAATGAAAAAATCTTCCAACGTGAGCTCCATCGCCTAGAACTCAGCCTCAAAGCCTTCGATCCCACCGCCAAACATCGCATCGCCATCACACACTACCCTCCGATTGGAGCAAATTTACAACCTTCTCAAGCATCAACATTGCTCGAAAAATACCACGTTGAAGCGTGTGTCTTTGGTCACCTTCACAACGTTAAAGCCGACGCTCTTCCCTTCGGTACAAAAAATGGCATCCGTTACAGTCTTACTTCCTGTGATTATCTCAATTTTAAGCTTAAGAATATCTTTCCATGATATCCATTGAAAAAAACTATGATCTGGTGGTTATTGGAGGTGGCATCAACGGCACCTCTATTGCCCGCGATGCAGCCCTTAGAGGATTGAAGGTTCTCCTCCTCGAAAAAGATGATTATGCCTCCGGTGCCAGTTCAAAAACCTCTAAGCTCATTCATGGAGGCTTACGTTATCTGGAACAAGGCGCCTTGACACTCGTCAAAGAATCTATTCGTGAAAGAAATCTTCTCCTCAAGAATGCACCACACCTGGTAAAGCCTCTAGAATTCTTATTTCCTGTCTATAAAGGAGATAAAAGGCCTCTTTGGATGGTCCAGTTGGGACTATGCCTTTACGATTTTTTGGATTCTTCCTCGCCCTTAGCGTCACATCGAAAAATGTCACAAAGAGAAATTCACGATCAGTTTCCTTTCCTAAAAACAAACTCTCTTCGTGGCGGGTTTCTCTATTATGATGCGCAGATGCAAGATCATCGACTGGTGATAGAAAATGTACTCTCAGCACGAGAACATGGTGCTCATCTTCTTAACTATACCGAAGTAACAGGTCTCTTAAAGGAAAAGGGGAAGATTTACGGTGTTTGCTACAAAAGTTCCCGACGTGGCTTAAAGGGCGAAGTCAGTGCCAACATTATCGTCAGTGCTTGTGGTGCTTGGTCTAACGAAATCCTTGCCCTGGATATCCCTGATGCTACTCCCATTGTACGTCCCACTAAAGGCGTTCATCTCGTTATTCCTAAATTAAAAACTCAAACAGCTTTAATCCTCTCAACACGCCAAGATGGACGCATCTTCTTTCTGATGCCCTGGGGAGATTATTCTCTTCTAGGCACCACCGACACCGACTACCAAGGGGATCCTAACGTCGTCACTGTTGAAGATAACGATGTCAATTACCTACTGACCGCCATCAATCAATACTTAAGCTCCAACAAATTCACCAAAGATAATGTAATCGCGAGCTTCGCCGGCCTAAGGCCTCTACGCGCCTCTAAACAAGCGAAAAGCCATCATATCGGCAGAGAACATCTCCTCAAAACAACCACTTCGGGCATCATCTATGTCGTCGGCGGCAAGTACACAACAGCCCGCAAAGTTGCCGAAGAGACCGTTGATATTGTAATTTCCCGACTCAAAAAATCAACAACACCGTGTATGACACACAAAATTCCGCTCTATGGAGGACTAGAGCATGCTCTTAGCCACGCTTCAAATAAAGAAATCTCAGCCCTTGCTGAAAAATCGAACATTACCCCCGGCCAACTACAACGACTTTTTCAAACCTATGGAAGTGCTTATCCAAAAGTCTTGGACCTAATAGCTAACACTGATCAAGGAAATAAAAATTTATGTCCACACCATCCACACATGATCGCCGAACTCATTTACGCTATCACTGAAGAGCAAACGTTAACATTAGAAGACTGGTTTCTGCGACGCACATGGTTAGGGTATTCTCGCCGCTGCTCTTTACAATGTGTTCAAAACATTGCCAATCACTTTGCTAAAATTCTCGATTGGACCAATGAACAAACCCAAAAAGAGATCCATGCTTATGTCAATTCTCATCAATGATCCTTGGAAATTTCAATGCATAGCCCATCGTGGTCTCAGAAAGCTTTATCCTGAAAACACTCTGCTGGCTTTTAAAAAAGCGATCGAAGCTAAAGCGACAATGCTAGAACTTGATGTTCAGATGACTAAAGATCAGGTCGTTGTCGTTCTCCATGATGCTACCCTACAACGTCTAGCAAATGTTCGTCAGTATGTCTCTGAAATGTCTTGGAAAGAATTGAACCAGATAAGCTTATACGATAAACAAGCTCAACATGTTCGACAAGGAAAAGTATTAACTCTCAAAAAGCTCTTTCAAAAAATCGGAAAACAAACCAACTATTACGTTGAAATTAAAGCCTTCAAAAAACACTCCTCACAATACCGAAGACTCCTTTGTGACTCGGTTGTCGATCTCATTTATCGTTATGATCTTCTAAAACATGTTATGATCGTTTCATTCGATTTTGAAATTTTGTCTTATCTATATAACCATTACAAACCATTGCATCTTGGATTCAATTTCGAAAAACATTGGCCTACACACAACAGAATGTCTACATTAAGGAGAATGCATGCTGTACTATGTCCCCAGGAATGCTTGTTAGATGACCACCATCTGCGCCTTTCGCAAGAAAAAGGATTTCGAATCATTCCTTGGGTCGTCAACAAAACGAAAAACATGCAACGCTTCATCGAGAATCAAGTTGACGGTATTATAACGGATTATCCTGATCGTCTATACGAAGCTAAGAAACTCGGGCCCTAAGGCCCGAGTTTCTTGATGAACATCAGCCACCTTTCGATTCTTCGAGTTGCTTCATCACCTTATCAAGGTTAAAAGAAGCTGGTGTTTGACGAATAGGAAACTCTTTAAAAGTTTCCAAAAAGTTTCCAACGTAATTAGCCGCTGGTAAAAAGAGATAAGCCCGCTGAATGAGCCAGTGTTTGTAAGTATTAGAATCAATGCTAGCTCTCTCATACGGATCCCTTCGAAGATTAAAGAGATTGGGTGTTCTCAATTCCACAAACGGCTCTTGCCACACAGAAAATCCATGAGCTCTCTGTTCAGCAAAAACCACTTTCCAGTCTCCATATCGAAGACCGGTCAAAAGACCATCATCGCTAAAATAAAAGAATTCCTTACGTGGACTCTCTTTCTCTTTCCCTGTGAGGTAAGGAAGACAGTTATAGCCGTCAAGGTGAACTTTAAAAGTCTTTCTACCCGCCCGATATCCTTTAAGTAACTTCTCCTTCATCATTGAATCACCAGCGGCACCCATTAATGTAGGCATCCAGTCAAGGTGTGCCATGATCTCATTAGATACGGAGCCTGCTTCGATCTTTCCAGGCCAACGCACCATGCAAGGGACCCGATATCCTCCTTCCCAGTTGGTGTTTTTTTCTCCACGGAAAGGAGAAATACCTCCATCCGGCCACTCGTTATAGTGAGGTCCATTATCGGTTGAATACACAACAATGGTATTCTCTGTAATGCCCAGCTCATCCAGTAAGTCCAGTAATTCACCAACATGACCGTCATGTTCGACCATCGCATCATTATAAAATCCTTGGCCTGAAAGACCCTTCGTCTCAGGCTTAATGTGGGTATAAAAATGCATCCGCGTAGAGTTAAACCAAACGAAGAATGGTTGATCCTTTCGATTAGCGTCTTTGATGAATCTCTTCGCCGCAGCAAGAAACTCTTCATCTACCGTTTCCATCCGTTTCGTCGTTAGAGGTCCAGTATCTTCAATCCGGCCATCAGCATAACTATGAATGACTCCCCGTGGTCCCCATTTTTCACGAAACGCAGGATCTTTAGGATAATCGACATTCTCTGGCTCTTCTTCAGCATTGAGGTGATACAGGTTACCAAAGAACTCATCAAACCCATGATTAGAAGGAAGATGTTCATCACGATCACCCAAATGATTCTTACCAAAATGGCCCGTTGCATAACCTAATGGTTTTAGAAGTTCTGCCAGCGTTGGATCTTCGGGCATGAGCCCTTCCTTGGCGCCTGGAAGCCCTACCTTCAATAGACCCGTTCGCAGACCACTTTGTCCCGTAATGAAAGCTGCACGCCCAGCAGTACAGCTCTGCTCCGCATAATAATCTGTAAAGAGCATCCCCTCTCTTGCAATCCGATCAATGTTAGGCGTATGATAGCCCATCAATCCCATGCTATACGCGCTCACATTGGTCTGACCAATATCATCGCCCCATATCACGAGAATATTCGGCTGCTTGGTCTCCTGAGCTTCAGCTTTTTCACTCATGGCCACAACAGTCCCAGCAGCTAAAATCGCGCCGGCTGCCACCCAAGCACCAGCTTTGCGAAATCCATCTTGCATTTTTGACATCTTATCCCTTTCTTCCAAACTTAAAAATTTTCAACTACACCTATCTAGCAAATAGCTTAAAACCTTTTCTGCAAGCAGAAAATTTGAAATCCGCGATAATCCCCCATTTTGGAGTAACTGTTGCCTTAATAAAGACTCCTTTATGCCAAAAGTTGGGGCCAATTGTGCAATTCGCTCATCCAGATCCTGATCATCGACTTCCACTCCATCGTTAAAAGCGATCTCTTTTAAAATCAATAACAATTTAACTCTTTGAAAAGCCGCTTTCCACTCATCTCTTTCACACTGAATGCCATCATTGCCATCAAACTCCAATTCTTGTTTGACTAATTCATCCGGCACATCGAAATGGATATGATTCAACAACCACTGAGACATCTCATCGCGCTTTTCCGAATCCGTCTTTGTAGATAGTCGGTATTGTTCATAACCTGACACATCAAACTTCGGTAGTGCAATAAACTGCGCTTTACACCGAAAAGGTTTTTCTCGTTCTACCTCAACATCAATAACCGAGAGAGGGCCTGTCACAGCAACTCCCTCCTTTTCCAACGCAACTCGACACAAGCGCCGTGCACAACGACTCGTCATCTTATGAAGGATCTCTTTCATAAAGACTTTCTCAATCATTGCTTGTGGAGCCTTTCCCGGGCGAAACCCGGGAATTTGATGTTTAAGATACTGAGACAAACTATCCACATAGTCAGCCTGAACTTCCTGCCAGCTCGCTTCGATTCGGATTTCCTTCTTACACTTTTCAATATCCTGTAAGGTCACTTGCATGGAACAACTCCTCCGACAGGTTCATACCCCAAATCACGAACGATTTTCTGTATGTGAGGGTCAATATGTGTAAAATAACGCTTTAGCCCTCTACAAAGGTAATTAAGGCCGGGCTCTCCCTCAGAAGACCGTATGCATCGATTTTTCGGGCACTCTCCGGAACAGGCAAAAAGATATTCACAGTGCCGACATTGCTTAGGAAGAGTGAAATCCTTTGCTCGACCAAATCGTTCCTGACGCTCTGAAAGCACCGTATCAATCAGAGAAATTTCTTTAATATTCCCTATTTTATATTCAGGGTACACATAATGATCACATGAATAAACGTTTCCATCATGCTCTACAGCAACCCCTTTTCCACAAAGAGGAGCGAATATGCAAAGTGGAGAGACTTTCCCCATCCATTGTTCCACAGCACTGTCAAAGAAATTTACATAAATACGTCCTAAATCCCTCTTTCTCCACTCGTCAAAAACTTTAACAAGAAACTCTCCATAATCATCCGAATCTACGCACCACTCTGCTACAATAGAATCAGGATGACCAGGATGAACTCGAGGATCATCTATTGAAGGTATACTTTCTGACGGCCAAAATTGCGGGGCCACTTTTTTAAAGATCTTCGGTTCTACGATTGGAATGAACTGCATCCTCTGCGAACCTACTTCATCTCGTAAAAATCGATAAACTTTCAGAGGATTCTGGCCTGTGATACGATTGACGCAACTCAATGTAGCAAACCGAACTCCATGCTTTTTAAGAAGAGTAGCCCCTCGAAAGACTCTATCGAATGTTCCTTTTCCTCCTTTATCAACTCGATAATAGTCATGCAAGTCTCTAGGACCATCAATACTCAAACCCACAAGAAAATTATTTTCCTTCAGAAATTCACACCACTCATCATTCAATAATACGCCGTTAGTCTGTAAATCATTTTCACAACGCATATGTGAAGGTGCGTATTTCTTCTCAAGTTCGATAACTTTTTTAAAAAAGTCCAAACCCAAAAGCGTTGACTCCCCTCCCTGCCAAGAGAAAATAACTTCTTTATAATTTTGCCCTTCAAGATATTGCCGAATGAAGGTTTCAAGAATATCATTCGACATACGCCAACGACTCTTTGAACCCAACAAATCAGCTTTATGCAAGTAATAGCAATATTTGCAATTGAGATTACAGACAGCGCCAATCGGCTTAGCCATAGCATGCATCCGCACAATCGGCTTTCCTCGAAACATGCGCAGCTTCTGACTATTCATTGCGCTACCGCACAGGACAGACGCCTGTAGCACAAGGCTCTTCTAAAGGATCATGGTTGACGGTTCCTATCCCCTCGTAAGAGACTTCTTTTAGACCAGAAACGTACTCCTCATAGGCTTCTTTAGTAACGACTTCCTGGGGTAAATAAACATAACCAAGATCCTCAGCATTCTTTGTTGGATCATTACGAAAAAGGAAAGATACGCCCACATAGCTATCCCAATTCTCCATGAACCAATCGATAATCTGAGAAACCTCTGAAGGATCGTAAGAAATAGTATTAGAGACATTCTGCTCACACCATGTCTCCTGAAGGAGACGATACTTCTCCAACTGCATAACCGCCGACGCTTCGTTAACTTCTACCTCTTCAATCTTTCCATTCTTACGCGTCACCGATTTCAACGTAAAAGGAAGATTCTCAAACTTTACAGGGAACTTCACCAATACAAAACCCGACTCAAAAGGCTTCTCCATAATCTCATAGCCCGCTTTTCGGAATCTCTCTACCAAAGGATCATGCTGAGAAAACGTAACGTTGTTAAAGATATACTTCCCTAAAGGCATGTGCACACCTTCAGGAACTTCCCCCCATTCTTCAGTACCCATGATCTTACTCACAGTACCGCTAGGTTTAACACAAGTGACATTCTTGGGCAGCGGAGAATCAAGCTCATTAGCCATGCCAAAAGCAGCACTGACAGCAATATTACGCATACGCTTAAAGTCATACGCCGTCAAGTCAGGACGAGCGGCAATACCCGTCAATCCAACACCACAAAGATGAAGAAACTGATTGTTAAGATGCCAAGCCTCTTGAAGAATTTCGTCTCGTAAATTGACCATCGTCTGTCGATAGTTCATACGACCGGCAAGATACAGCGCTCGTTCCATCCCTACCTTGTCACCTTTAAAAGCCAAAACATTGACCTCAACAAGATTACAGAAACTTTTGTTGCCAAGAAGTATCTCTCCACAAGGATTAACACCTTTAAACCAAGGAGCCCTCCGCTCCGCCTCTATAGCATTGATGAAGCCCGGCTCTGAACCACCTCCAGCAACAATAACCTCAAAGATGTTCTCAAGCTCCTCCCTAGTCGGTTTGCGATAAAATAAAAGGCTATTATTGGACTGCTGACGATGAGCATGACCTAACACCCACCAATCCTTCTTGGCCACAGCAAATTCTTCCCATTCCGGCTGATCATACTGAAAAAGTGCAATCTGTGAGGCACGACGACTCGACAAGATGGTCCCTAACCAATTGATAATATCCAAGATATCTAAGCGTGTCAGTAGCTGATCTGCTCTGTCCGACAATATCTTCGCTATTGCTTCGAAAGCCTCAGCAATTTGTTCATCACCCGAAGAAATCCAGCCATAGCCACGCAGTCGTTGTCCCGCTGGACGTATTTCCGAAAAATCCAAAATTAATGTTCTTGCAGGAAACTTACCCGCCACTAACTTGCCAACAGCCTTCGCCCAAGCAATAGCAGAATCACCAACCTTTATTGTCCATGTCTGCGTCTCAGCATCAAAGGTCTCCACGTTATTCTCTAAGCCACCCTTACTGGTTCTCTTCGACCTGATAACCTTGACCTCCTTCAGAGGATGCCGAAAACCATTCAATGTGCCCGTCACCGGACGAAACCCAACACCACACCCCTGCAACAATAACCACAACACATCCACAACATCATAAACAGTCTCCACAAGTAAATGCGCACAGTTGAACATGCTCGATTCACGCTTACGGCTCCATTCCGTTCCACCAAGCCATAGAGTCCGCCCCGCCGGCATCACACATCGCTTCTCAATAAAAACTCGCAATTCCTCAAGCTCGCCACACTCACGATCGTTGAGAGTACGGTTCGCCGCACGTTCCCAAAGCCAACGTTGATGACCAATCACCCGATCTACAACCTCCTCCCAAGTTTCCAGTAATGGTTCACCCTCTTTAACCGGGCGATGATATGTGCGTAATGCCGTTGCCATCCCTCTAGCTGTCGGTTTTGTCATGCTTAAAGCTCTCCCACTTAAATCATTTTGAATGTTCCAAATTAGATAATATCGTCCTCAACTACAACATGTTGTAGTTACCATCATCTCCAACCACAACAAGTTGTAAAATTCATAAGATTCGATATCTTCGTTTTTGTCTTATTTGTCAATCTTAGAATCTTCAATTTTCGACGCGAGACATAACTCTCGAGAGGTTTTCATAAACCTGTGGCATTAAAAGAATTACGATGCCAAATTTAACATTCCGAAAAGAACCGATGCGATTGATGCTAAAGCCATTGGAAAAAATCACTTTTTTTAAACATTCGACGATGGACGACCAGAACATTCCATCAATTTTGACAAAG
>Ga0180438_10011582_pt1 | contig 10635 bp, 7 predicted proteins | sample SS_ome_12_FD_132455 | JGI IMG/M metagenome (GOLD analysis project Ga0180438, IMG submission 132455) | Hypersaline lake sediment archaeal communities from the Salton Sea, California, USA - SS_3_D_2 metaG | ecosystem: Environmental > Aquatic > Non-marine Saline and Alkaline > Hypersaline >... | reverse complement strand
CCCCTCTCCCGCGGACGGGAGAGGGGAGTTACGTTGGCGCCCGAAAGAACCACACGCCGGAGGATAGACCGATGCGATCCCAGATCAACCGTCGCCAACTGCTGGCCTGCGGCGCGGGAGCCGCGGCCGTGGCTGCCGGCTTGCGGCCGCAGGGCTCGCTTGCCGCCGGGCCGGCCGACCGCTCGGAGCAGGCGCCGACCTCGCCGGTTTCCGTTTTGAGGTGTGAGTCGTTCGAGCCGCAGTTGGTGCGCCGCAAGTTCGACGAGCTGTTGGACCTGATCGGCGGCATCGGCGACATGGTCCGCGGCAAGACCGTGACGATCAAGATCAACCTCACCGGCATGTCGTGGAAGGATTTTGCCGGAATGCCGGCCTACGAGACGTACCAGACCCATCCCAACACGCTGGCCGCCCTCTCGGCAATCCTCGACGACGCCGGCGCAAAGCGGATCGTGGTGGTCGAAAACCTCTACTGGGACCGGCCGATGGAGGCTTCGCTGATCGAGGCGGGCTGGGACGTGAAGGCGATCGAGTCGGCCGGCGGCCACAAGGTCTCCTGGGAGGACACCCGCCACCGCGGCCGCTGGCCGTCCTACGGCCGTTTCCCGGTCCCCTGGGGCGGTTACATCTATCCGGCCTTCGATTTGAACCAGCGGTTCGAGAAGACCGACGTGCTGGTGTCGCTCTCGAAGCTCAAGCAGCATGCCCGCGCCGGCGTGACGATGACGGCCAAGAACTTTTTCGGCATCACGCCCTGCTCGCTTTACGGCAACGACGCGCCGAGCGAAAACCCGCTCTCGCACCGCACGGACATGTTCCACGCCGGCCGCAAGGCCGTGCCCGACGGCGTGCCGGCCGAGCTCGATCACGGCTCGCCCGAAGGGTCGGAGTTCCGCGTGCCGAGGATCGTGGCCGACATCTACGGCGCCCGGCCCGCCGACCTGTCGCTGGTCGACGGCATCCGCACGATCCGCGGCGGCGAGGGGCACTGGAACCGCGGCGTCTCGGTCGTCGAGCCGAAGCTCGTTTTGGCCGGCAAGAACGGCGTCACCACCGACGCGGTCTCTACGGCCGTGATGGGCTTCGATCCGATGGCCCCCAGCGGCCGGTTCCCCTTCCAAGGCGACAACCACCTCGCGCTCTTGGCCCAAGGCGGAATCGGCACCAACGACCTGGGGAAGATCGAGGTGGCCGGGCTGCCGCTTGCCGAAGCGGTGTTCCCATTCTGGCCCGAGCGGGCCGCCGAGTCCTGAGTAAAGGCACGGAAGAGCTTGGGCCATCACAGGTCGCCCTACTTCTCGCCCTTCAGGTACTTGTCGAACCAGGCGATCTCGAGCTTCATGACGTCGTCGAGGGGCTGCCCTTTGTATACGTCGTAATGGGCGATCCCTTTGAGCACGTGATATTCCGTCGGTACCCCGCTCGCTTTGAGAATCTCGTGCACCCGGCCCGAGTTCTCTTTGATATTGAAATAGTGCTCCTTCTCGGCATCGATCAAGAGGGTCGGCACTCGGACGCGGTCGGCATACTGGCCCGGATTGAACAGGGCGATGCGCTCGGAATAGGGCGTGCCCTGCAATCCACCCGGCGAGCCGCCGCCTTGAGGCACGGGGGCGACGTCGCCGCGAGCGCGGGCGGATTTGCCCTCGTAGAGCTTCTTCAGCCCGGCGGGGAATCGCCTGGTCCAATCGTCGGGCATGGCTCCGACCTGCGCGACCACGCACGCGATGCGTTGGTCGTGCGCCGCCCGGTAAATCACGTGCCCGCCGCCGAAACTCGTGCCCCAGATGCCGATGCGGCCGTTGTCCACCATGGGCTCACCGTAGACGTACGACACGGCGGCGTCGATATCGTCCTGCTGGTCGAACGGATCGACCACTTCACGGATGGCCTGGGCCTTGACGGTCACGTAGCCGTCCTCGCCGGGCGGGGGCATCTCGCCTCGGACCACGAGCCGGCTGTCGCTGTCGCCCCAGCCGCGATAGTCGTAGTTGATGACCACGTAGCCCGCCGCGGCGAAACGCGGGGCAATGCCGGACCGCATCAAGAAAGCCTTCGTGCCGCCCCACCCGTTCGAGAGGACGATCGCCGGAAGCTGCTCGCCTTCTTGGCGGTCTTTAGGGTAGAGCAAGACGCCGGAGAGCCGTGTGCCGTCGCTCCACAAGGTTATGTCGCGCCCGAGGACGGCAGGGAAGCCTTCGACTGCCTTCCCTTCCTTGTCTTCCTGCGCCCTTGCGACATGCAGCGTCAACCCGCCCGACAGAATCGCCACGACGGCGAAGAGGGCCGGCAAGCGTGTCCAACTCAAGTCTCGCAACACGTTCATTTCTCTGTCCTCCCCTCAAGTTTCTCAGTCCAGTAAGGCTCTACTACACTCGGCGCGGGTCTCTGCCTCCGCTGCGGCGGTGACCGCAGGCCTCCAACAACCGAAAGAGGCCAGCGGTCGGCTACGTCACTGTTTGCAGCTCAATCCACCCGCATCGCCTTGAGCGGGTTGTTGTCCAACGCACTGGCGGAGAACTCCGCCAGCAGCGCCCGATCGTCGACCGTGTACGTCACGTCGCCCGAAAGCGTCTTGATGTTGGCATCGATGTCTTTCCTGAGACGCATACCGATGACCAGAAGCTCAATCCGGTCGTCGTCCAGCGCGAAGCGGATGGCGGCGGCGGGCAGTTGTTCGAGACGCGACTTGTCAAATCCTGGCACGACGTATCCGGACCAAGCGCCCAGGATGCCTCCGCCGACGACCTTCATTGCGGCGATGCCCATCCCCAGCTCGTGCGCCTTGGCCACGCAGGCGTTTCGCAGCTCGACCATTCTGGCGGAGAACACCTGGTTGTGTCCGCGGGGAAGATACCCGTAAGACAGCATGCACTGGTCGAACCCGCCGGAGGAGATCAGCGCCAGCGCCTTGTCGAAATAGGAGTGTGCCGAGAGGCCGATGAACTTCGTGATCCCTTCATCCCGCAGCTTGACCAGCTCGGCGTGGACCTTCATCGCGTCTTCAACGCTCATCTGCTCGAGTCCGGGCGTGCCATGGATCAGGATCGCGTCGAGGTAGTCCGTCTGCAGCTCTTCGAGCGATTTTTCGACCGCGCCGCGGACCTTGACCGAATCGGTCGTCTCGACCTTGGTGACCAGATACACGTCGCCGCGGATCTCCTTGAGGGCTTCGCCCAGGATCGACTGGCTCTCCATATAGTTGCCCGCCGTGTCGAAGTAACGCACGCCTCGATCGTAGGCGTAGCGGACCAGCTTGACGCGTTCTTCGGTCGAAAGCGGATTCAGCCATGCCTTGGGAAGCGCCGCGCCGCCGTAGCCCAGGATCGGCAGCTCGCGGCCGGTCTTGCCGAAGGGCCGCGTGGCGATCGGTTTCGGATCGGCCGGCGGCTCACCGGCCGCAACAATGCCGGAGCCCGCCGCAGCAGACGCGACAACCGCCGCGCCGGCCTTGAGAAAACCCCGTCGGTCAACCGTCTCAGCGGTTTGTGTCTTGCAGTGGCTCATGATTGCCTGGCTCGCAAAATGTGGGTTCGGAATGAATGATCGGGCCGTCGCAGGCGATCGCGGCGGGAGAAGTCACGCTCTTCATTCTGCCTTTTCTCCAATCGCGTCGCCTACTTGGCCACGTCGTAAACGTACAGAATCTCTCCATGACGCAAATACAGTCTCCCCCCGAGGACGACCGGGTGGGCCCAACTGGGGGCTTTGCCCTGACGGACAAGTTCGAAGCGGCTGACGACTTCGTGACCGGTCGGGGTCGGCTTGACGAGGCCGACGACGAGGCGTTCGCCGAGCGTGTAGAGCATCCCGTCGGCGTAGGTGAGGGTCCCCTTGCCCACGCCCGGTTCGGCGTACTGCATTTCGCCCGTATCCCAGTCAAGGCAGATCCACTTGCCCGAGTTGCGGATGGCGCTGGAGCCGTAGAGGTAGCCGTCCAGCAGGATAACGTGGTCGTGATGGTTGTCCATCTCTTCAGATCGCCAGACTTCTTCCAGCGACGCAGTGCGGCCGTCGACCTTGATCTGCCACTTCACGGAGCCCGTCTTGAGGCCGCTCGCGAAGATCTGGCCGTCGTGATAGACGGGCTGGAGGACGTTTTCGTCGTGCAACGTGGCAAACTCAATCTGCCAGAGCAGTTCGCCCGTGTCGGCGCTCACGCCGATCATCGACTTTAGCGACATCGTGATGATCATCCTCAGCCCTTTATGCTCGGCGAGGGTGGGCGTGGCGTAGCTGGGTGGCTGGCCGACGCTGGGAGCTTCCCAGATCACATCGCCGGTTAGCTTGTCCAGGGCGACGACGGCCGTCTTGCCGCCGGGGCAGCAGATGAGCCGATCGCCGTCGATCACCACCGACTCGGACAACCCCCAGAAGATGTTCTCGCCTTCGAAGGTGTCGAGGATATTCAGGCCCCAGATCTTCTTGCCGGTGGCCGCTTCCAGACAGACGATCTGGCCCAAGGGACTTTCGTCGTAGACGCGATCGCCGTCGACGGTTGGCGTTCCCCGGGTGCCGGGAACCTGCTTCGTCCAAGCCTCGCCGTTGGGTGTCTGCCAGAGGATGCGTCCGTCGGCGGCGTCCAAAGCGGTGACCACCGTCTTGTCGTCGATGTTGCCCGAGGTGAAGATGCGGCCGTCGGCGATCGACACGCTCGAGTATCCGTATCCCAGCCCTTCGGCCCTCCAGATCAACTCGGGGCCCCCTTCCGGCCACTGGTCGAGCAGCCCCGTGTCCGGCGACTTGTTGTCCTGATTGGGGCCGTGGAATTGGGGCCACGACGGACCGTCGGCCAGCGCCGGCAGGGCCAGAGAGGCGAACAAAACGATCTGGATGATGGAGCGGGACGAGGTGTGTGTCGTGAGCATTCGGTTGGTCCTCTTGTGGCTACAAATGGGGTAAGTGCAGCGAGTCTCATGAGTCTAACGGGGAGTTCGAACTCCAAGCCCTACCGTTCGAGATGGGCCGTCACCAACGGTTTGAATGGATCGAAAGACTCGTTCATCGCCCACGCCATGGCCCGCAGCAGAATGATTCGAAAGTAAGGATCGTTGAACGTGAAGTAGTTGTGGCCGGCGAGCGTGACGAACACTCTACCCCGGCCCACCTCCGTTGTCCACATGACCGGCCACTCGCGGCCGTCGAGGTCTTCGGTCCTGGGAGGACCGCTTAATGGTTTGTTTGCTATGGCCGGGCCGGCGGGCGAGGTCACTAGGGTCGTGACGCCTGCCGGGTCTTTCTTCAAATCCCAGTAGAACTCATCGGCCAGATCGAACTTTTTCGGGAAGCCCTCGAAGATGGGAGATTCCGACGCCGCGTCGGTAAGAGTCACCGGCGTGGGCAACACGCCCCACTTGGTGCCGTCCTTTCTGCGGTCCCATGCCATCCCAATGCGCTTCGACAATTCTTCACCCGAACCTTGCATCACGGCCATGTGAATGAACACCAATCCGCCGCCGCGCTTTTGATAAGCGTCCACCAGATCGTAATCCCACTCTTCACGCGACCAGAAATAGAAAACGACCAGGTCGGCTTTCTCCCATAGTTCCCTCTTGGGGAAATACATGGAGGGAACGACCGTGACGCGCGGAACCTGAGGCAGAAGCGCGTTCACGTAGCGGTCCATCACCCAGGCGTATTCGTGGGTCTCCTTCTCGTGCAGTTTGTCGATGCCCCAGACCCAGACAATGTTCAGGTCCCGCGACGGCTCTCGCTGCCCGATGGGACCTACAATGCGTTGGATCTCCGCCGGATCGCGCTTCACCGGCTTCTGCCAGGGAAACTGCCCGCTGGATGTCGAACACATAATCAGCAACAGCACGACGCTCCAGGTTGTCGGGGACCTCATGGTAGGACTCCTTCATGAAGCGGACTTGTTCTTCATTCCGATCCGTGACTGTTATACTTCCCACGGGTAGCCCTGATAGCTTGCCTATCAGGGCGGCATAGCCGCAAGAGGCGGCTCTGGCTGAGGTCGATTCGTGGTTGCCCTCCTTTGCCTCACGGCACCCCGACAGACAAGCTGTCGGAGCCACACGCGTATTAGGGCCATGGTACCGCTTCGGGCGCAGACGCGAGAAGCCGCCCCCACAACAGAGGGATATGCCCTGCTTGACGTGCCGGGCAGTCCCGTCGTATCCTGCCGGTCGGATTGGCGGGTTCGCAGGCGACTACGAGCATGTCACGACATGGCGATTCAAATCACTTGTGATGGCTGCCGGTCCATCTTCCGCGTCAAGGATGAGGTTGCCGGCAGGCGGGTCAAATGCCCTCGATGCCATCGGGTCCTCGTGGTGCGGGAGAACGTCCCCCCGCCTTTGCCATTACAAGAGTCGCCACCGCAAGAGTCATCGGGCGCCGGAAAGGAGTCGGCTGCGCCGACGCTTTGGCCTTTCTACGCGTTGATCGTGTTGGCGGGTCTGCAAGCACTCACCGCACTGCTGCCGTGGGCATACGGCGGAAAGGTGCCGGAAGAGATCGTTGCCTTGCCGGACTTCGTAAAGGCGGGGACTCTTGGGGGGCTCATGGAAGAGAAAGGGATAGGACAAAAGGCGTCCATTCTCGGAGCTACTTTGTACTTCGGGATGGCAACTGCTGTACTCGGACTCGCGGCCGCCTTTGTATCCGCATTCGCACTCGTTTATCGAAATGAGAGCGTCGCCGGCTACGCGGCAATTGCCGCGAGCCTGGTGGCGCTGGTTGCCATCGTCGCGTTCTGTGCCGGTGCCGATCCGTCGATGCGTGACTTGAAACCCTTCGTTGCTTTCAGCGCGGACGGACGGATTTCCGACTTCGGGTCCGATCCTGCCGTGGCCTGGGGAGCGTACGTCGCGCTTCTGCCTGCCGCGAGTTTGGCTTGCTTTGCCGCCTACGTGCTCCGCCGCCGTTCCTAACGGATTACAGGTCAGGGTCCGTCCTCACGGAAAAGAAAACGGGACAGACAAGAAGACTGGACATCACTGACTGTGGCAATTCGGGTAACCGATAATCAGTGATGTCCCCTTTTCCGTCCCCTAGACTCTACGGATTTGCATTGGAGAGTGTGTCAGTCATTGACTACGATTCTGAAACCGGTGTTGTAGACGTTCTGCCAAGGAGGATAGCCGAGGCGCGCATCGGCGCGGCAGCGCCCGGGAGGATCGAGAAAGGAGCCGCCCTTGACGGTCTTTTCACCGTTACCAAAGTCGGTCAGCGTCCACTCGGCCACGTTACCGTGCATGTCGTGCAGGCCGAAGGCATTGGGCTTGTACGAGCCGACAGGCATAGTGACCACGGCTTTGTCATCGAAACGCCGATCGGCAAAACCGACCCCCTCGGCAACGACCAGGCACACGTGGCCTTCAACCACAAAGTGGTCGAAAATGGACTTACCCGTATGACCGACCGTCGCAAAGGTTTTATCGGCCATGTTTTCCCACGGCGAAAAATCTTCGCCGGGATAGTGAAATGGCTTGTCGCTTCCGGCACGGCAGGCGGTCTCCCATTGCTCTTCGGTCGGTAGCGTTACGCCCATCCCGGTTTTTTCGGACAGCCACTGGCAGAAAGCCATGGCCCGGTTCCATGAAACACGAAGCGCGGGCTGATCCGGCTGGTCCAGAGGCATTCCGCGGTCGTCGCCGCGCGCCGCGTGCCGCTTGACGTAGTAGCGGCTGAAGTGATGCGGATCAAACCGCTGGAACTGCGCGTTGCTGATTTCGCAGGTGCCCATCCAGTACGGCTGGCCGAACCGGACCAGTTCAATGGACTGTCCGCCGCCCAGATCAATGGTCTTATGCTCCAAAGTCGGCGGTTCCGACAGTGGTTGAATCTCCGCCTTTTTCTCTTCGGGCGGCGTCTTGAATTTGACCGGGGTCTCATCGTATTTCGGCGTCTGGGGGATCACCTCCGGATTGACGGCGGGGCCGCCATAGAGATTGGCCAGTTCCCAGCGTCGACAATTGTGCTCGTCCGGGATTGGCATGTTGTAGACGTCGATCCAGGTACCGTGACAGGGGCCGTTAAGATCGATCCAGGTAATCAGCCGGCTCCAGGACTCTCCATCCATCTCGACACCCTCATGCCCCGCCTTGAGAATCTCAATCAGCAGACTGGTGTCGGCATGGTATTCGCCGGGCTCCAGCAGCGAAACATCGTCACCAACGTTCACCCGCCGGATATAGGGCACCAGCGCCTCATAGGCCGGGGTGTAGAGCACCTTGTTGTCGAACTCCTTCTTATGCAACTCGTGCATACGCTCGTAGTTGAGGCGGCCCGGTACGCGGCCGGCATAATCGGAAAAATGCTCCTCGGAGCGAAGGTCGAGCTTGCTGTCCTGATTGTGGCAGCTTACGCAGTAGCGGTTGAGTACAGGCTGCACTTCACGGGCGAAGTCGAACCCCCGTGCCGGTCCGTACCAAGGATCCAGTGAACGAGGCGCCTTGCCGGAGGCGATGGTCCGGTGAGGCAGCGGAGCATCAGTCGATGCTTCATGGCAGCCGACGCAGGACATGGTTTCACCGGGCATGGCGGTTACCCAGGTGCGCATCAGCTGAACCGCCTTACCCTCCGCATCCAGTGCCTGAAAGGCGATCGGCGTATTGGCCGGAACCTTGAAAACGACCGAGCCGTCTTCCTCCACCGGTGTCGTTCCGAGGATGCGCATGGCTTCCCATGGACCGGACAGGCCGATCACGTCATTGCCGGCCAGCCCGATATAGCCGAAGTCGTAGCCAATCACGCGCACACGCTTAATTGTGCCGCGCGGCACGTCTTTGAGACCGGGGCCGAAATAGATGTCCTGAATATAGGCCGACGCATCAGTACGAGCCAGGTTCACACGATCAGCCAAAACGGGAGGCTGCGTGCGCTGGAGCAGCGGAATCGGTTCCAGAAAGGCGATCTCCTCTTCCCGGTAGAGCAGGGTTACGTTGTCGTCCATATCCGCCACGTAGATGCCGATACTGCGATCCTTTGTATTCTTCCAAGCCGACGTGAGGAAAACCCGCTCTGTAATCGGTGTCGGTGTGATAAACTGCGGCCAGACGTTCCCGGTCAGTGTATCGCGATATTCCGGCTCGACCGGTTTGCCGGTTCCCGAAATCTGGCATACAAATCCCTCGTCTTCCTTCGTGCCCTTGTTGATGTCAATAACCGCCAATGTGCCCGAGCGAAAACTGCCGTGATAACCCGCCAGAATACACAGGAAGCGGCCGATTTGTCCCGGCAGCTCTTTCGGATAATAGAGTCCGTTCGGAAACCAGGAGTTGCTCCCGTAGAGGGCCTTCTGGCTGGTGCCGTCGGGATTCATCGCCATCACCGGCCGCAGGAAGATACGGTTGATGCCGGTGTAGTCCCAGCGGCTGTAGACCACCTGGCCGTTGTGACGGACAAAGGGATGGAAGTCGTGATCCTGATCAAACGTCAGGCGACGCATGTTCGAACCGTCGGCATCCATCACGTAGAGGTTGGCCACAAACTTATCCGGGTAGCCGTGCCAGCAGGGCACACTCTGATACGGGGCGTTCGAGTTGACGATGATGCGGTCATCCGGCAGGTAGCACGGCTCAAAGCAGTCGACGTCATCCGGCGTCTGCGAAACCTGGCGCAGACCGGTACCGTCGACGTTCATCTCAAAGATCTTCCAGTTGGTTTCATCGGACTGCGTAAAGATGAGTTTTTTCGCGTTCCAGTGCAGGTTGATGTTGCCGACGAAATTCTTGCCTTCCGGCCTGTAGAGCGTGGTGTATCTTCCAGTAGCCAGGTCCAGGATGCCGATTTCATTATTGTAAGTCATCTTGTTCACGGACGACTGGCTTTCATGATTGGATGGGAACCCCAGACTCTTCAGCATGGTTATACTCGGCCCCGTCTTCCCGACTCTAGGCATCGCCCGCTTCACGCAGAGAATCTTCATCCCCTTCACTACTGGGTAGGCCTCGACCGTTTCTTTTCGATTCACGTGTTCTTCAGCGCGGAGCATGCCGCAGGCGAAAGCCAGCAGCACAGCAAACAGCGTCATGGGTAGGTTTCTCTTCATGGCTCGATTTCTTTTCTGATCAGGCTGACCTGAGAAGTGCGATAAACCGGGTTTCCGCCTTGCATCTCCGGCGGCAGCGTTTTGCCGACATTGGAACGGGTGAGTTTCCAGACAACCTCTTTTTCGGGTAGACTGCTCAGGAGCAGGTTAAGCGCTGCAAGGCAAACCGCTTGGTGGAAGCGAATAGTTGGGAGTTGCAGGCAAAAAAACTTCCATTGCCCTGTTTTCGGAGAGAGACAAAAAAACGGACAAAAAAACGGGACATCACTGATTTTGGTGGGTGAGGCGAGTTCGGTAGGGTGGGTGCTTGCACCCACTCTTCGGCGGCACCCCGCGGACCCTATCCCGGATTATTCATCGGCCGCTGGTGTAGCACAGGCATCTTGCCTGTGTTCTCGGTGCACAGCCTGGAAGCCTGTGCTACGCCCGTTGATGAGTAACCCGGGCTATTGGTTCCACGTGGGTGCAAGCACCTACCCTACGCGCTTGGCAAGAGAAGATAGGGGTAGGGGAGTGACGGTCACCCGGCTCCCCTCCCTCCGAACCGGACGTGCGGTTCTCCCGCATCCGGCTCTCCCGAAAGTAGTTCACCTCGTTGAGGATCGACAGGCAAGTTCATG
>Ga0180438_10011575_pt1 | contig 10639 bp, 12 predicted proteins | sample SS_ome_12_FD_132455 | JGI IMG/M metagenome (GOLD analysis project Ga0180438, IMG submission 132455) | Hypersaline lake sediment archaeal communities from the Salton Sea, California, USA - SS_3_D_2 metaG | ecosystem: Environmental > Aquatic > Non-marine Saline and Alkaline > Hypersaline >... | reverse complement strand
TGTCGGAAGCAACCGGATCAATGACCCCAATTCGGAGAAAGGATACCGCTGGGTGGGAGATGTGGATCTCGACACCGTCAAAGAAGTGGCGGGCACCATCTCCCCATCTCCTGGGGGCGTCGGTCCCATGACCATAGCCGGCCTCTTGCACAACACACTGCGCGCTGCCAAGATGGCCATCGAAAAGGGGGTTATTCCCTGAGAGTCTTTGTCCAAGATTTGAATCTAGGATATTCACACTGGAGAATTAGCAGAGCGAATAAAAAAGGATTTTCTATTTTTTTTGGGATTGTTTCTTCTTTTGAGCCCGGTCAACAAGGTCTTGGAGTGTCGTCTTCGTAAAATAGTCTTTTAGCAGATCGGTCGCCTCTTTCCAAACCTCGTATGTCGCACATCCAGGCTTGCGCTCGCAGTGTTCTAGATCATCGACGCAATCCACCAGCGCGAGCGGTCCTTCCAACGCCTCGATGATCTCGATCAGCCCGATCTTCGAGGGGGGTTGAATCAGGATATAACCACCACCCGCACCCCTTATACTTTTAACAAGTTTACTGAGTTTCAGCGGAATAATGATCTGTTCCAAATACCTTATGGAGATATCTTCTTCTTTGGAGACATTCTTGAGGATCACAGGTTCTTGATCCGCGTTGTAATGAAGCGCGAGATTCAACATCAACCGCGTCCCATACCGGCCTTTTGTCGAAAGCTTAATCATACAGATCTCCTAATTTCACCGCATTAGACTGAACCACCCAAAATCACCGGCATATTCTATTCATTTGTGTTCATATGTGCCGTTTGCCTGTTCCTGCGGAAGCAGGTTATCAAGCTGCAATCCCAATCTCGCGGGAGTACTGATAAAACTACAATTCCGCCAAACTACATAGAATTTGTAGTGTATATAGACATTATGAATGAATTCTTCCTAATGTCAAGGAATAAATCTGATTCGTTAGAAAAAGATCTCTTATTTCGTTTTCGGTGCGAACAATTGAAGAGCTTCGAGAAGCGCGATCACACCTTGATCTGCGTTCCCCTTTTCAAAAAATTCCCTTGCTTTAATAATCTGTCCTTTCACTGCCGCAGCTAACGGAGCAACCTCACCCGCCTCGCCGGCTTGTGCGCTCTCTGAGGAATGTTTGATAAGATAGAGTGCCTGAGTCACGTCTCCAACCGCGTCGCTCATATCTCCCCCTTTGAAATTCCCTTTTGCCGAGGCGATGTGATCTGCAAAGCCTTCTGGCCATTGATCGCTGGGTTTGACCATAAGGATAGAATCCAATATCAGACCGGCCCCTTCGCTCACCTGCCCTTCTTCCAAATTCAGGACCGCCGAGTCAAGGTTGTTCGCTATTGTTTGTGCGATCGGAGCTGCTTTCTCGTTACTTTCCCCAGAAATATCTGTCTGTGCGACCGTATCCTGTTTTTGACAGCAAAAAAGAAAGACGAGAAGTACTAAAATCGGTATCCACAGCCATTTTTTCATGTCCGGCCTCCTTCATAGGTCATTCGACATTCTATTTGACAGTACAGTCCGCAATCCATTTTTATTCAATTTAGCCCTCTATGCCTGAAATTATAATTATTGAAAGGAGCTTTTGCATAACTTCTTCTTGATGGGCGACTACATCTTTTGCCAATATAATTTTGCTTTATTATAATGATACAAAGCCTGAAATGTAAATGAAGACTGTAACGCTTCCACCCGTAATCGCTGTTCTATTCTGTTTGGTATTCATTTTCTTTTTCACTCTCCACTGTAAGAACTCATCGACGGCTCCGGAAATCGATCCTCCGGAACAGGAACAGTCATCCATAACGATCGATTGCAGTCCGAGCTCGGGAGGAACGGATACAAATTTTACGATATCCATTGCCATCAACAATGCCGACCGGGAGATTAGAGTATTCGGACTCGAGATGAAATTCGATGCGAATAAGTTTCAATTCAGGCGCATCGAAGAAGGAGAGCTCACGGAGAGCTGGGCGGCTGTGGATGGCAATGAGATCAGCACCGGAACCTTGCGAGTGGGGGGGTTCATGGGCTCGGGAAATCCCATCACACAAGGAACGACCGGCAATATTGCCGAGGTGAAATTCAAGGTGATCGGCAGCAATTTTAACGACGGACAGCAAAGTCAAATCTGTATTGAAAGCTATACAGATGATATTGCAAGCCTTACTCCTCTCCCCTCCTGCACGAATTTCACTTTAAGAAAATAACGTCACAAGTATAAATTAAATACACAATACAAAAAAGAATAATATGCGTAGCTGTCATCCCTGTATTCACCGTCTTCAGATTTGAAAAGGGAATCGAAAATATGGGAGTATGACCCTCTTGGTGTATATAAACGAGTGATCATCTGACCCTTTCACGAAAAAAAAATCACCCCAAAAGGCGATTGTGCTTTTTAGGGGCGCTCCTCTACAATAGAACAGAAAACGGCCGAATCAGGAGAAAAGTTCTTGCAAATGGAAAGAAATAAGCCAAGTAAAGGAGTGAGTCATGGCACTTAACAAAGAGCAAGAAGAAATATACAAAAAGGCGATGGACGAGGCAAAAAAAGAGCTGGACAGTGTAGATTCCAATATGCAAGAGGAGATCCAAAAGGCCAGACAAAAATTGGCTGAGCTGCAGGACTCGAAAAAGCATTATCGACAAATCTACGAAGCAACGGCCTTGTTGCTAGGTATCAAGGTCGAACCCGAAGAGAAATCAGATCTCTCTAGCGAAGAACAGCCGGACGAAGACAAAAAAAATGAAGCCGAGGATGAACCCGAAAATACAGCCGCCCAAGCTCAATCGGCATAGCCAGTTCTTTGACATCCGCATTATCTTTAAATTGTTTTCTGCGACAGAACTCCCCCTAATATCGTCTTGATCGTCTGATCATTTTTATCCCTCCTATCTCAACTTAACTCTTCATAAGTCGAAGGCACTACAAAAAAGCTTATAATTTTCGCATATTGGGTGTTGCTTTAGCATTCAAGAATTGCTACATTGGATAATCAAAATTATTCTGAAAAGTTGATACTATAGAGGAGAAATCATGAAGAAAGTCGGCTTGTGGGTCTTGGCCTTACTCCTGACTCTCTCCGCTGCAGTCTATCAACGATTGACTGGACCGACTTACCCTCGACGAGGAACAATCACGATAAACGGCACCGATATCTCTTACAGACTCCCTCGAAGTCATGAAATCGGGCCAGATTGTGAAATCAGCGTTGAAGTCCCGAACAAAGATATTTTTGGCTATCTTCTCTATAAAAGATATCCGACCGATGATGCATGGGAGAAGATCCCTATGTCGAGGCAGGAAGATTTTCTCTCGGCGAACCTTCCCCAACAGCCCTCATCCGGGAAACTTGCCTACAGAGTATATTTATCCCACCAAAGCGGAAAAAACTCGCTGACCGGGGATGAACCGCTTATCATTCGTTTCAAAGACTATGTGCCCCGAACGATCCTTTTTCCTCATGTCGTTATCATGTTCATGGCCATGCTTTTCTCTACGAGAGCCGGCCTTGAGGCCCTGGATAAAAAGGCCAACCCCCGGAAATTTGTCCTGTGGACAGTTGGCCTTTTGTTCGTGGGCGGTATTATTTTGGGGCCCCTGGTCCAGAAATTCGCTTTCGGAGCCTTGTGGACCGGATTCCCCTTCGGATACGACCTGACGGACAACAAGACCCTCATCGCTTTTTTAGGCTGGATCGCAGCTTTGATCGCAGGCCGCAAAGGGAAACCGGCCCGCGGATGGGTGTTGGGTGCTTCAATCCTTTTATTCGTCGTTTATCTCATTCCTCACAGCCTGCTCGGTTCTCAGTTGGATTACTCCAAACTCGATGCTCCGACACAATAAATATTAACTCCGCGCGGATATGAATCTTACAAGCTAATTCTTCAGCTCATACAGTCGAATCTTTTTCCGAATTTATTTACTTTACATTATCTATAGTTTATGTATAATTTATAGGATAATTGCATCGCGAATAAACACAAATTTCGAAACAACGATCATGGAGGATAAATGTTGAAAAAAAATCTTCTTACAGCTGGGATTTTCATTCTCTTAGTGTGTGGAAGTTTCTTTCTCTATCAGTGCGGATCGGATAGCAATCCGAATTCTCCCAGCACGCCAGAGACAGAAACGCCTATTGAAAATCCGTCCTTTTCGCAAGACATCCAGGCAATCTTCAATTCCAGTTGCGCGGTGAGTGGATGTCATAACAGCGCAGCCGAGGCCGGGCTCAATCTTTCTCAAGGTGTGGCTTATTCCAATCTTGTCAATGTAGACTCCACTCAAGTTCCGAACAAAAAACGGGTACTCCCCAACGATGCTCAGAACAGTTACCTTGTGGAAAAAATCGAAGGCCGTCAGAGCGTAGGCTCGAGAATGCCCTTGAATAGAAGCGCTTTGAACAACACACAGATTCAAAACATCAGGAATTGGGTAAACCAAGGCGCCCAAGATAACTGATCAAACTTGTATATGGAATTGCGAGACAGATTTTGAGTTTGACAATTCCTGTAAAATCACTTATTTAATAGAAACGCAAATGTCTTGATTGCAGGTCCCTCAAGTCAAAATTGGAGGTGAGCGTGATAAGAAGAAAGAATCTCGCCGTTGTGTTATTCATTTTGACAGTCTGTGTTAGCGTGCTCCTCTATCAGTGCGGATCCGACAATCCCAGCACTCCAAGCCCTCCTGACGATGAAACCATCATATCAGATCCCTCCTTTTCTCAACACATCCAGCCGATTTTCAATAACAATTGTGCCTTAGTCCTTTGCCATGTCAGTGGAACCATCACAGAACTCGACCTATCTCAGGGCGCCGCTTACACAAATATCGTCAATGTCGATTCCGGGCAGGATCCATCCTTCAAGATAATCCTTCCCGGCAACTCTACAGACAGTTGGCTCGTGATGAAGATCGAGGGACGACAGACCGCAGGCTTACGGATGCCACCCAGTGCCGATCCTTTGAGTAATGTCAGAATCCAGAACATCAAAAATTGGGTGGATCGAGGCGCCAAAGACAACTAAGTACTTCTGCTTATCGGTTGGAGAATCAAAAATGAACAATGAAATAAACAAGTCTATTCCGGTATTCTTCATATGTATTATTTTTGTTTTATCTTTGGGCTTTAAGAGGTCTTCGGATCCCGAAGATCAAAGAACGCAAGTCTCACAAATATTTGAACAAAATTGTATTTCTGCCGGCTGCCATAGCGGAAGATTTCCTGCGATGGAAATGAACCTGGAAGAAGGCAGATTCCAGGAGTCCATCTTGAATGTTCCGAGCCGGCAGGTTCCGGACCTCAATCTTATCGATACAAAGAATCCAGAGAAGAGCTACTTACTCATGAAAATAAAGGGAGATGAGGAGATTACAGGAAAACTCATGCCCTATGATAGAAATCCCATAAGCGTTGCAGAAATAAAATCGATCGAGGAATGGATCAGAAACTTCGAGGAGATCGAAACATCGGAAAAAATCCAGACCCAAGAAATCCAAACACAGAGGAAAAGACCATTCATAAATCCGCCCTTTTGGGGGACACGTCTGGTCAATCTGCCCACGGATATGTCCATAGGGAATAAAGATTTTCTCTTCCGGATATCGCACAGGTTCATTCCCGCAGTAAACAGTGGTTACGACTCCTTTTACGGCCTCGATGGACCGGCATCCATATATTTCAGTTTGGGATACGGCATCAGCGACACACTCAGCTTAACCCTGGGGAGGAGCAATTATCTAAAAGAATTCGAGCTCTCCCTCAAATGGGTGTTCCTGGAACAGGAAAAATCATCGCTGCCTCTGTCCGCGTTTCTTTATTTAGGCGGAGGTCTTACGACACTCGGGCAAGAAGACAGAAGCACGTTCAGCTCGGAAAACACACGGTTCATCGCGCAGGTCGGTCTAACCTATCAGTTCGGTAATTCATTTGCACTCCTGGTCATCCCTTCTTATGCCTCGAACACCGATTATGAGAAACCCAACACGGAAAATACACTTGCACTCGGACTGGGCGGACGGTTGTCACTCGTAGGCGACCTATCGCTTGTGGCAGAATGGGTTCCTGTACTTTCCGGATATCAGAACGATTCACAAGGTTGGGGACTGGGTTTGGATTGGAAAATCGGAGGTCACGTTTTCCAGATCTTCGCACTGAACTCTTTTGGATTACCCACCGCTCAGTACCTCCCAGGTGGAGATCTGCGTTTGAGCGATAGTGATTTTCGCTTCGGCTTCACTATTTTTCGTCTGTTCTGATCCTCTTATTTCAGGCGGAAGGCAACCGTAATCGTGAAGATCACAGGAGTCGGTTTGCCTTCCAGGATAAGGGGCTCGTACTCCCATTGTTCCACGGCATCCACTGCGGCCTTGTTCAAGAGCGAGCTTTCGCTCTTGAGTATCTTGACTTTCGCCACTTTCCCTTTTGTATCGGTCATGACCTCTAAGATGACAACCCCCTGAACGCCCTCTGCCCTTGCCTCTTCGGGATAGACAGGATCCACCTTCTTGATGAGTTTCGGAGGCGCGATCTGATCTTTCGCCCGAACGGCCCCTTTTACCATTTCTTCGACTTCCTCGGTCTTGTCCTTTTCTCCATTAAGCTTGAAGCGCACGGTCACTGTAAAGACCGCAGGCTGTGGTTTGCCATCCACGATCAGCGGTTCGTATACCCACTGTTTAACAGCATCGACAGCGGCTTCATTCAAGAGAGGTGTTATGCTGCGGTAGATCAGCACCCGTTCCACACGACCGTATACATCCGTCCTAACGCCCAGAATGACGACGCCCTCCACTTTTGCCTTTCTTGCCTCTTCTGGATAGACAGGATCTACTCTCTTTATCAGTTTTAGCTCAGGAGGCTTGATTTCACCCAAAACTTTGACGGCACCCTTCTCGAATTCCTTGATCCTTTCTTCTGTTTGTTTGATCTCTGCGAGCGGTGGCGGTGGCGGAGGAGGGGGAGGAGGGGGAGAGACTGTTGTATCTGGCATCCCTGGCGGTGATGGAGGAGGAGGAGGAACGAGCGTTCCTTGAACAGCTGTGACGTGGAAGGAAAGAAAATACGGATTTCCCTCTTTGTCCTCAAAACCGAAGACTGCCATATTTTTTTCGGGGAGGATGATCTCCGTATCCATCAGACTGGTTTTCTCCTCTCCTTTCTGCTCCATGATCTCGATGTTGAATTGATGGCTGCGGTCATCTTCCTCATCTCTGGACTTCATTCTTTGCTCTTTATAGACGGGAGCAAGATACATGATGAACTGCTGCCCGTTCAGACGAAATACATGCGCCAATTTCCCCTTTTTGGCCTTCCAGCTCATATCGTATTCCGTGATGAGACGAACATCTCTCAGATTGAAGACCTTCTTGATCTGGTTTTGCTCTTCCGCCAGTAAAAAACGGGAGGGGATGTTTGCGGTCACAGTGGGCTGCAGGTAAGAGGACGTAATGAACTCAGACGGTCTGGCCTTGTCATCCTTGATGCCCTCGAAAAACCTCATTTTTAGATCGATAGAACTCTGTGCATAGATTGCATTCGAAAAGATTCCTATCCATAGAACCCACACCCATAGCCTTCTTTTCGCGTTCATCTTTACTCTCCTCTAAAATTTTTTTGTGCCCAAACAATGATCATCTGAGATCCTTGCGGCTGATAAACATACGCTTGGGCCGGCTTATTCTCGATCCGGATATAATTGATGCGAAAGTGCCCATTGATTCTTTCTTCGATTCGTGTTTTTCGCAATTGGGGCAACACAATGAACCATATGGCTGTTGCCAAAAACACTAATAAAACAACCATTCCATAGGTCCAACGCCTGCGCGGACCGAAAACCTGCCGCTCATTCTTATTGGTCTTTTTCACTTTTTGTTCAAAGCCGTTCCACAGAGAATCTGCATCCACACACTGGGACTCCTGAATGGTTATTCCTTGAACGGCCTCACGGCTGATGAGTTTTTTCTGGCAGTCAGGACATCTCTCGATATGGACACGGATGAGAAAATCCTGCCAGATCTTCAAAGGTCCAAAGGCAAAGGCATACCAAATAATTTTACAGCGAGACATTTTCTTCCTCCAATAATGCCTTGAGCTTTGTTCTCGCTTTAAACAAATGCACTCTGGCTGTGCTTGCAGAACACCTCAACACGCTTGCGATCTCGCTACTCGTATAGCCCTCGTTTGCCCAGAGACAGACCGATATTCTCTCTCTGGGATTCAATCTCTGAAGCAATTTGGAATGAAGAAGCGGTGGATGTTGCGGATTCAAACCTGCTTGGTTCATCCTATCTTTAAACTCTGCTTTTTGTGTTTTAACAAATTTCATGAAACGGGTCCTTTTCCTCAGCTGATCCAGGCATCTGTTGGATAAGATAGTGAAGAACCAGTCTTTAAAATTTTTTGTGAAATCGAACTTATCGAGATGCAGGTAAACCTGCACAAAAGCTTCTTGACAGGCATCCTCAGCGTCTTCCCTGTTCCCGAGAATGTTCCAAGCCAGCGCTAGGCTTTTTCCTCTGTACTTATCCATCAATGTCTTGAAGTCCTCCGTTTGTCCTTTAAGGCAGCTCATAATGAGCTGATTGTCTTCCATGTTTCTGTCTTTACACACTGAGTACGTCCACGACCTTTTTTTTGTTTATCCTACACCATTCACAAAAAATATTGATATGCATAAAAAAAAATTTTGTGCCTATCCCTTCAAATCCTAGCAATACATTTCCTCCGATCTTCATTTGACACTGGCACTTTCATTTGTATTCGATAACGAAAAATTGCGGATTATTTTTCGTGGAGTCATCAATAAATTATGGGGCAGGGTCCGAACAAAAGGATAGACAAAATGTGTCCGAGAATAAAAGCGCTGGCTGTCGAGGCGCCAAGGTTTGGAAAAGGAAGCGGGGCTAAGGAGGATTCCTCTCCAGCCAGCAGGTTAATTCTATTATAATGAAGGAATTATCAAAATGTCAAAACAAATTTTAAAGTTTTTTTATATAATGAATAAAGCATGAAAGCTCTGAGATCCCGAAAAATCCTGTTTTCCTGGATATGGGCATTCCTCTGTGCGCTCGTCATTTTTTTCACGGTTCCTCTTGCAAGGAAGATCCAGGATCTGGTCACAATTCATATAGGGCGCTCCTTTTTCGGATATGTCGTGCTCTTTTCCGCTGCGTCTACATTCCTTGTTCTTGGCTATACTCTTTATTTCCGGCTCAAAATCCGTGCGCTATCCAATTACATCTGGCTCGGACTCATATCGGCCATTTATGTGTACTTCACGATCAAACTGTGGGCGAATCCAGAAGAGGCCATACATTTTATCGAATATGGGCTACTGGGATTTTTCCTCTTCAAAGCTTTGCGTCATCACATCGGAGATCAAAGTATTTATCTTGCATCATTCTTTATGGGAACACTCATCGGAACCTTCGACGAAATCCTCCAATGGATCGTCCCCGGCCGCTATTTCGACCTCCGCGATGTGGGGCTCAATTCACTTTCTTCCGGTCTTTTTCAAGTCCTCATCTGGAAGGGAATCAGGCCCAAATTGCCATTCGCAAAGATCCAAGCAAAATCCGTCAGGATCGTCTCTGTGCTGGTCGCGGCGAACCTGCTCCTTCTGGGGCTTTGTCTCTCCAACACGCCCCAGCGAGTGAAAAAATACACAGAAATCCTCCCGTTCCTTTCAGGGCTAGAAAGCCAGGAAGCGATGAGCGAATTCAAATTCAAGCACGAAGACCCGGATATAGGCATTTTTTACTCACGCCTGACACTCGAAGAACTGAAGAATATCGATCGGTTCAGAGGGGACGAATTCGGGAACATCCTTCGCGATTGGCAATTCAAGGATTATGCAGATTATTTGCGCATCTTCCCTGGAAGCGTAACTCCGTTCCTCCATGAGGTCCGTGTTCACATTTTCCGGCGCGATAAACGCCTGGAGAAAGCTCTTTCCTCAGATGATGAGGCGTTCCGAAGAGAAAATTTTCTTATCGCCTACAAAGAAAACCTCATCCTGGAAAAATACTTCGGACAGACACTCGAAATATCTCCATACAAATGGGATGAGTCCACAAAAATGCGAGTTCTGGCAAACATCGACCCGAAAGCTCCCTACGTGAGCCCGGTCAGTGCGGGCGTCTGGGCCACCGTAAATGAAAGAGTGACCTGGACTATTATCGGGGTGCTTCTCCTATTACTGTTCGTTCTCAACCTGTATTTAGGCAGTATCTCGAAAGCTCGCAACGCAAAGAAATCCATTTGATTTTGATGGCAAAATGAGCTAAATTACACATTCATTCCACACAAATACCATGGCCCACCGATGTCTTATGCTCCTTCCTACGATAATCATATTTGCCGTCATCCTCCTACCTCTCTCTGCGGATGCCGATCATGCCATAAAAAAGACCAAACAAACAACAAAAACCGTTCTGAACGGCACGAACGAAAAATCAAACGAAGACGGCACGACATGGATTTCTAAAAACAAGATGCGCCAGGATGAAGACGAAGCCACATCCATTATCATCCGATTGGATAAGAACAAAGTCTATATCCTCAACCATATTGACAAAACTTACTCTGAGATGGATTTACCCGTGAAGATCGAGGA
>Ga0180438_10011573_pt1 | contig 10640 bp, 9 predicted proteins | sample SS_ome_12_FD_132455 | JGI IMG/M metagenome (GOLD analysis project Ga0180438, IMG submission 132455) | Hypersaline lake sediment archaeal communities from the Salton Sea, California, USA - SS_3_D_2 metaG | ecosystem: Environmental > Aquatic > Non-marine Saline and Alkaline > Hypersaline >... | reverse complement strand
TTTGTTAGCCTTGCGCCTATTGATTCGTCAACTATTATCTTTGCGCTTGCAAATGACGATTCAAGATAAGCGGATTGATCACTAACAGTAAGTCCGGAATCTCCGTTTCTAGCAATTATTGTTCCTACTCCATTAGCACTTAGTATAGCGCTTAGATTTCCAAATCCATCTTCAATGCTACTAAGAAGAACTTCACCATTTAAAACAGCTTGCAAAGTAGCTAGTCCTGAAGGATCTTTATTGTACTGAATACAAGATACAAGAGCAGGAGTTCCAGGAAGCTGAGGCTCGTCAATTATTCCAGTAACATATAAAATGTTATCAAGCTCAGCTGGATCTATAGCTACACCATCAGCTCCGATTTGCTGTCCTGGAATTCCAGTGAAAACAGCTTTAGACAAGAAAGAACCGTTAGATCCCATAGGAGATCTAAGCATAGAATAAAGAGTTGAAGCCTCAACTTGCTGAGCGCCAATAGTAATTGGAACTGGAGATGTAGTCCAAGTGGTAGGCAAATTCAAATCAATATCGCTTCCACTTCCTGGAGCAAGTTGAATAATATGCCAACGTGGATTGTTAGAAGTAGTCGGACCACCTACAAACAAAATATCCATTCCAGAAGTAAGATCAATACTGTTATTTAAAGTATCTTCACCATCCTGCCAAAATGGGTTGTCAGTGCTTATAGTAATCTTTCCATCTTTTCCTACAGCAGTAACTCGGATATATTTTAACAACTCTCCTGGACCATCAGGACTTGGATCGCCTAACGTTGCTGTATAGGTTGACGAATTTGTGATCTTATGCAAGTATGATCTATAAGGATCAAGCTGACCAAAATCATTAGTAGGAAGCTGAGAACCATCAAGAGGAACTCTATCAATAAGGCCACCATCAAACCTATTGAGGTTTGTGAAAAGATTAGCACCAGTGAAAGTGTTATTGGCATCTGGATCTAACACATTATCTAATACTGTACGAGATCCTGGATTTTCATCTTCGTCAAATATAAATACAATGCCATCCTGAACAAAGCCTAACTCACTCCCTACAGTTTGATCCAAACCAGCAATTATATAAGGCTTATTAGCTCTTCCATCTTCAGGATCTGGATAGGAAGCAGGATCTATAATAGGATTATCAGTAAACAATTCAACACCGTTATAAGCAACAGATGGAGAGTTATTCCACTCAATAACCATAGGCTGAGTTTGTGGCTCTGTTCCGCCGTTAGTATTATAATTTGCTATTCCAAACTGCTTAACATCAGTTATATTCCAGTCAATTCCAGTTCCAGTATATGTAGCAGTGAAAACAGGAGAGTCACTTGCCGATCCATTTAAGTAAACATCAATAACAATATCAGAACCGTTAGGGCTTGAGAATGCAACACAAAGATTATTGTCAATCATCTCAGCGTCAGTAAATGGACCAGCAGCTGGAAATAATTCTCCAAAGTCTTTAATAAACCACTGATCAGTTCCTTCTCTAACGATATTGATACCAACTGCAAAAACAGTAGGAGGCAAATTGTCAGCAATGGCAATAGTTAATCCATCTTCTGATTCCGATATGTCTCCATTAAAAGGAGTTTTAATTGAAAGGTATATGCCTTGCTTGTCAGTAGTTATTCTATTGAAAACTGAATCGTTTCCAAAATACATTATATTTAATGTTGCAAAGTCATTCTGAGTAATAGTAAACAGATCAGGAGAAGTCTCTACAACAGAAGCGTTAGTATCAAAACTCCCAATCAAGCCGCCTGAAGATGGAACGATAGGAGGATAAAATAAATCAGGAGTCCATATCGGCAATACAACATCACCACCGCTGCCTCCTTCATCTGGAATAGCTGTAATTCCAGTTCCATCCTCGTTGATAACAAGTTTATATCCGTTCTTATTTAAGAACGATCCGAAAGTATCTAACAACTCAGTGAAGCGGCGAGCTCCAGGAGAGTATTGTGGATTTGGATCTATGTCTGTTCTATCTACCATAATCTAACTCACATTCTCTGTTTCGTAAGTTATCTCCAAAAACGCATCACGGAAAGCAACGTCTTTAGATTCTTCAAATATTTGACACTCATTGATTTGAGCCACAGTTTGAAAGTTATAAACATGAGCATAAACAGCTTTGTCATAATACTGCGTAAAATGAGAGTCAAAAACAATCGAGTAATAATTCTCACCAAAAAGGTTAGGCAATTTATAACCACAAAGTGATTTGACTAACACTTCAAATATATCTTCCATTTTATCGCGTACAGGTCTAGCGCTAATAGTTTCAGAACAATCAGCGAAAACATAAACAGTGAAGTTTTGAACTAACTGTTGTTTATAGCCTGAGTTAGCATTGATAGGATAAATAGCATCACTGTTATTTTTTCTATCTTTACTTGATGTTGTAGTTCCTAAAACAACAAACATCCAGTAATCATTTTCAGTCTGTTCTGTATACTTCTGACGGCAAGCCTCGAAACTTACTGCACCTGTTATACGATAACCAGAAGCAAGCTGAGCAGTATCAAGTATTTCCAATACTGCATTTACAGGATTTTCAATCTCATAAGTCAATTCTGTTTCGCTTACAACAGTAACCTTATGAATACCGTTAATCTGATTATATGAATAACCAGTTGTTTCAAGAGTATAAGGAGCTCCAGAAATACTATCAACGTTAGGCTTGCCGTCAGCAGCGCCAACCATATTCGTCCTGTTAGGCACTCCGATCAAATCGAAAGTGTCATTAAACTCAGGCTCAGTTGCGCCTATAATTTCAAAATTCTCTTGATAACCATCAGTAAAATCGTGATTATTTTCAGTTGTAGCGCTAAGAGTTCCGTTGAATATTCTCGCACTAACGATTGTATTACGAACTCCGATTCCAGATATATAACATTCATCATCTGTTAGCAAAGCATGAGCAGAATCAGTAATCACAGTAACAGTCGTTCCTGCTACTGAGATTGACTGTATATTTACAGAAAAACTAAAGTCCGGAGTTAGATCCGGAACTGTTCTGTATAACTGCCTCAATATGTCGTAAGCTTTCATATTTTCTGAAACTCTCTATCGAGATTTGTTTCCATGTAAAACCTATTATCACGAATGTTAGCTTGGATAGCGTTAAACATTCCAGGACGCTTTTCCATTTTCCGAGTTCCTTCTTCAAGATACTCAGAATGCTCAGCAGTATTGCCAAAAGTTAATCCTTGCCAGCCCCTAGGGATTGACGTTAGACCTTCAAAATACTCACCAGTAAGCAAAGCAGGAGTTTGTTTAGGAGCAGAAGCTCTATGAAGTCTAACGACTCCATCTATTTTGATATTATATTCTCGTCCGTATTTTGGCTCGCTTAAAATGTTATTTTCAGTCTTGCGAACTAACGCCGATCCTAAGTCTATAAAACCTTGACGCATTCCTTCACGTCCTTTTTCATCAAGCTTACCAACAGCAACTAGCACTTTTTTAGTCTTTTGATTTGTGCGTACTTTAAACATTATGACTCTGCCGCTGGTTTCGTAGCTGACCCCATTAGTTCAAGCTCAAGCTTGATAACACCATTGATTAAACCAATATCCTCAACATTGAGGATTTCATATCTAGTATTACTGTTAGTGAAAAGTAAATACAACTCACTAGTAACGTTAGGTATATACTCCAAAAAAGCATCTACCGATTTTGATCTTTCTACTCCAACATTATTGAAAGTAGTCTGACCAGCTTTTGTATCAAAAGCAACTTTATCAATTTCAGCAAACGTCTCAAACAATAGCCTACTATCAACACTTCCGGCAGATGGCGGAAGGATTCTCCTTGTCTGGAGTACAGCAGGTTGACCGAACGGCTTAATGATACCGTTAATTATTCCATCAACTAAACCCTGCCATAGTGGAACTGTTACTTCCGCCATCTTTATGCTCTCGCAACGTAACGCATATTTCCGCCAGCATTAACAACATAAGGAGCAATACACTGAAAAGATTCTTGCTTAGCTAATGACTTTTTCAATAAGCGGCTATCGCGTGGATTATGGAATTCTCTTTCTAGCTCACCAAGCTTCTCACGCTTGACTCTGCCATCATAATAAGATCCATCACTTATTTGCGTTTGTTTTTCAACTATTCTTTTAGCTAGATAGTCAAATATAAAAGCTGGAATCTCATTGTTAGCTATATTAACGCCGTTAGAATACTGAGCTCCGCTTCTCGGCCATTTCATATCATAAGGAGAAATAACCTGATTATTTAAAGCACCAACATAATCAAACATGTTAGCATCACGAGTCGCACCTAAGATCAAATTCTCTTTAGTCTTGTCATCGGAGTAGGAAAAAGTTATCACTCCAGTTGCAGTACCATCAGGAGAAGCTGATGCGTAAGTGAAAGTGTTAGAGTCTATAACTGTAATAGTTTTAGATCCATCAAGCTCACTTGGATTTGCGCCTTCGATTAGCACTATATCACCGTTAGATCGTCCGTGGTTTTCAGAAGTTGCAGTGGCTACTCCAGAAAGAACAACTATTGATGATACACTGCTAATAGAAGTCAAAGCAGTCCAGTTTGAAATGTCATAGAAGCCTTCTAACGATTCCATATAAGCGTCCATATCCGCAGCAGTAGGGACGTAGGAGTTATATGTTGACGATGTGAAAACTGAATCTAACATTTCGTTTACCTTTCAATGAATAGACGCGACCTAATCAAGATTGCTCACTGGGCATTTTTGCAAAATCATTCAAGCCGCGTCTAATACTTTTCGTTAGCTGATTAGTGATCAGCTAATTTATCGTAAGCGCTTTGAGCATCTTCAAGTGCTTTTTTAGCAGCCTTGAAAGCATCTTCAGCATCAGTCTTTTGCTTAGGAGACTTCGCCTTAGCCATAGCGTCTTTTGCTTCTGCCATATTAGCTTCAGCTTTTGTCACTGACTCTTTGGCTTTTGCTAACGCTTCAGCATTGTCTTCATTAATTTCGCTTGAAGTTTGCGAACCTACTTTTTTCCAGCCAGCTTTTTCCATTGCTGGAATCTGACTATCTTCGCATACACAAGTTTGAACAACTTTTTTGCCATCAATTTCTATAGTCTTTTCAAGTTTATGAGTTCTCATAAAATTCTCCCAATCACCCAGTTTACCCAGATTTAAAAATTAAAACGTTAAAAGGAAGTTAGGGAGCATAAGCTCCCTAACGTTATTATTACTGCTTACCAAGCAATAACGCTAAGCGAGGATCAATACACTTAGCACCTACTAACATATCAAATGACCAGTAGGTTTTCTTAGTCTCACCGTCATACCATTCAGTAACACGGATAGACATACCAGCAGCAGAAGCAACGCCAGTGCGATCACCAGCAGCTTCATCTAACGGCGGAGCTGCGAAGCCGAAAGATCCAGGATTGAAGATAACACCTTGATAGTCAACAGGAGTTCCTGAAGACTGAACAGTGATAGCAGCACCGTCAAGACCGCGAAGGTTTTCATTGATCTGCTCAACAATCGGAATTGAAGTAGAAGTAGCAGGAGTGTTAGCCGCTACAGTGAAAGAGCGTTTTGCGCCAGCAATCTTGATTTTATCACCAGCATTGAAAGTGCCAGCAGTCGCAGCAACTACAAGAGTTGATTGACCCTGAACATTATCAGTAGCGTTAGTGTTATCAAGAGTTGTAGTACCATCTCCAGGAGTGTATGAAACTTCAGGGAAGTTTACAGTGCTGAACCAGTCAATACCCATCAAACGATCCATCATTGCTTCTTGCAAAGCATCAACAGCAGGTTCGCCACGAGTGTCAAACTTATGGAAAACGTCAGTACCTAACAAGGTAGCTTCTAACTCGTCATTCACAAGACCAACACGATTAGTCTTTGAAATTTGCTGCAAGTTAGCAGCGCGGCGAGCTTGTGCAATTTCAGCAGCATTCTCTAACAAGTTAGCTGATGCGAAAAGACCTTGAGCTTCAACTACCTTAGTTAAAAGGTATGTATCAATTTTTTGTGCCATAGAAACCATAGCAGGATTGATAACTTCTTCACGGATACCGTCAAGATTCAAAGCACGTTCGCGAGCTGTAATTTCAACAGAAACATCAAAGTGTTTTTCAATTACAAGCTGAGTAGCGCTTTGGTTAATTTCTTGAGTGTTGATAGTACCAGTGAACTCATCTGTTTCAAAATCAGTTACAGTACGGATATCAACAGATTCACCAACCTTCTTACCACGAACGTTAGCAAAATCTTCAGTACGGTCACGATACATCAAAGTACCAGCAACCAATTCATAATCAAGCTGATCGAGGGACTCGGCAGCGAGGACTCTAGGATTAATAAAGTTTGACATTTGGGAATTCCTCTTTTGTCAGTAAAAATTCTTTTATTTAATACTGGCCTAAAAGGAAGTGTTAGCCAGTAGTGAAAAATTTAATTTTCATCTATTGGCCTTACCGATAGAAGCGCCCGAAAGGACTTGCTAGTATAAGCGCCTAACGCCTAGTATATGGCTTGCCCAGAGCCATAAGCCGCCCTAACCTAACGACCTAAAACAAGCATAGGCTAAGAGTATACAGAATGCAAGCCCTTAGCCTATAAAACAAGCGTTTTTCCTTAAAAAAGTTTTAAGAATTAACGGCGATATTTTGCAGTAGGATTCCTTCCGTGATAATTGTCTCCGCTCATCTTTTTACGACTTGCACGATAAGCATCCATATCAATATCAGTTCCGTCACCGATAACTTTTTCAAGATCAACAGAACCAGATTGCTGACGATTACCTTTTCCGTCACCTTCAGCGCCGCCGCTTTCAGATGCAGGGAAATAATAAGGAGCATCCTTTTTCAAAGAATCAACAAAGCGCTCAACCGTTAGAAGATGACCATCAATTTGCAATAAAGAGCCATCAGACTTTTTACCTTCACGCGCCTCGATATTACCGTCAGCGTCAAGGCTGAAAATATCCATTGCGCGGCGATTAACATCATCTAACGCTTCAGGTAAAACTCCAGCTTTCAATGCAGCAGTTTTCACTTCATTTCCAATGGTTTGATTCTCATACAAGCCACGATAATGATCACGCTCACCTGTAATGCTTGAAAGGTTTTCATTCAATCCGCTAACAGTGTCCTCGTGCTGCGCTGTGATTTTGTCCATACGCTTTTGAATAACTTCTTCAAACTTACCTTCTGAAATAAGCTTGGCTTCTTCATTCTGATCCATAGAGTCAAGCATGTTCTTGATCTTCGCTGCATCAAGCCCATCGAAAGCCTTTAGAGCATCGTTAGACTTGTTAAGCTTTCCAAGAAGCTCATCGTTTTTGTTTTTCAATCCTGTAGTAGCCTCACTAACAGCAGCTTGTATAGCAGATTGAATAGTAGGATTGTTCAGGTCAATCTGACCGCCTCCACCTTGACCGTCACCAGCATCACCACCGTCACCTCCATCTCCTCCTTCGCCTTCTCCAAAGCGTGGAGCAGGAACAGCAAAAGCGTTAGAAGCAACTAACGATGTTAATAATAATTGAGTTTGTAATGATTTCTTCATTTTAGTTTACCCAGATTTCAATTTACGATTTAGTTCCTTCACTGTTAGTTCGCGTCCATTCTTCACAACAAAGGAGTCAAGACTGACTCCGCCATTGAGAAATTGTTCGGCCTTTGCAACTCCTAGAGTATCTTGAACAAACGATTTAGGTTGTCTGCGTAGCCATGTTTCATAATCGGTAGAAGCTCTAACTTGCTGATTTTTCAATTTGTTTTTAGCTGTTCCGATCTTATAACGTTGTCCATTGTCTCTGCGATTATCTCCGCGCTCATATCCTTTATCAGCTCCTACTGCTGTTTTCATACCTGAATCCCAATCAACGAATTTACCGTTGACTAACGTTTTACCATCGGCGCGAGTAGGAATTCCCATACTACGACATCCCCAATGGATAACTCCAGGACCTCCGCCCCATTCATTATTATGATCAATAGGCGCTTTAGTCTTTGCGTTATATCTTTTGTTCGATCTAACACCGCAAGTAAGAGTAGTTCCAGAATCAAGAATTGAAGACCAAACTATCTCCTCAGCATATTCTGGATTTTTATTGTAAACATCTTCCCGTGAGAAGTTTGCCGCTTGATTTACATAAGCATCAGAAACGGCGCGAGCGTTAGAGTTTGATTTTTTCGCAGCTACTTTCACACCACGAACTAACGAATCAACATCTTCTCCTGCTACTGCTCTATTCCTAACCTCACTTTGAATCCTAGCATACTTATCACGGTAAAGCGTTTTATTCCAAGTTGATAAGCGCTTGCCTTGATAAGTTTGTCTTTTAACTCTCGAAAGAGTAGCTGACTTGTTAGATGGAGCAACATCTTCGTCAGGCAATGACAAAAAGTTCTCTAACGTTTCAGTTGCGAAGTCTGTTTCAAAATCAACTACTGTTGCAGCACTAGCATCAAGAGTTTGCTGAACAGTAGTCGTATAGTATCTTTCAAGAAGCTTCTCTATCCTTGCTAACGCTCTATCAAGTTGGCGCTTAGTATAGTTTTCAGGCAAGCCTGATATTATATCAATAATCTGAGAATCAACTGCTCTAACAGTTGATGTTATTCTTCTTGCTTCGCCAGCTTTTGCACGTTCTAATTCAACTTGATGCCTGACGATCCTATCAAATAAATCAGACATAGTTTATTAGTTATCGCCATCAGATGAATTTTCATTATCGTCTGGAGAACCACCATCGGCATCATCGTTAGCCTCATCATTAAAAACAGGAACTTTATTTATAATCAAGTCCTGCTCTCCTTCTACTGTCTCTCCTGCTAAATCTATCCCGCCTTCCTGCAAACGTTTTAAGTAAGTATCATGACTAATAGCATTATTAAGGAAAGATTGTAGCAATGCAGTTTGTTCTTGAGGCGTTAAAGACATTTCTGAAAGCTCAAGGTTAGGATTAACCTGAATCTCCTCAGATTTATCTATTGTGTTAGTTTCCCACATATAACAATGTTGCAAAGCCTCTTCCAGTCCGTTAGCTACCGCTTGAATTATGGTGCGTATAGTCGCACTGTTTCCAGCTTGTCTCATCTTGACAGTGTCAGCCGCTTCTGCACTGTTAGGCGTTTTTCCAATAATACTTACGCCATACTGAATAGCTTCATCAAATAATGCTGCTATACGTTTTTCCATGTGTGAAAGGGATGTTCCTTTAGGCTCTACATACTCTGCCTTTGCTTGCTCGTTAGTAGTAGAATAAGCAACAGCAGAACCGATAGCAGTAGGAGCTTCATCCTCGTCAATGCCATAAACGAAAAGCATTGGATTACATGTTAGAAACTCGCTATTGGACATATCAGCATCTTTCTGATAAATACTAATAGCAATATCAGAAACGCCAGTCAAAGGACAAACCCAATGACCTATACCTAATCCGTTAGTGTTGATAACAGTTAAAGGAACAAAAGAAAGAGGATTGCCACGCAACAAAGGAACAGAAGCATTGCCATCAGCAGTTTCGTTAGTATACTTTTGTGTATTATAAACAGATATCATCTGACCTTCATTTTCAGGATCTCTTGCTTTATTTCGTACTACAAAATGAGCAGTTTCCGTATCATGAGAAAACTCGTCCTCTCCAGTATTCTTTTCATACTGAAACACGCCTAACTCAAACTGTTCGCGATCATTAACTTCAGAAATTCTATAGTTGATAAATGAATCTGCGATATAAGGGACAAGCACACATCTCCCGTTAGTTGCATCAATATCAACTAACAGCTCAACTCTACCTTTTGACAAAACCTGATCTACAAGATAAGCAAACAACTCCTCAAGAGTTTTGCCATCACGAGTTGCATTTGACTCAAGATAATCAATCTGAGTTGGTAGCTCGATCACGCAATCCTGTTTAGTTCCAATGCCAACTAATCCGCGATGTATCAAATTGGTTATTTCTGGAAAACGAGCGCGTTGAACATACGCACTATAAGCAGGGATATTATGATCCCAAGGAGCGTTAGATACTACATTTTGCTGACCGTTCTTGAATTCATTGTTGTCAGTAGAAATGCCTGAAGCTGGCTGTTTTCCACTAGCAGCATACATAGCAGCAGGAATAGGAAGATACAATGAGCCTGAGCGTTTAACAGATGATGCGCCATCTAACGTATCAGTTAATTGGCGTAATTCATATTGCTTGTTTTCGTATTGTGGATGTAAGTCTGATACTGGCATCTTGTCACCTAAGAATTTTTATATTGAATCCAAAATAGCTTTCGCCTTGGATGCTAGCGCATTAATAGTATCAGGATCGTTAGACTGATCAATTTGATCTTTATATCCTAATCTTATTTCCTCAATTTGTGCGGCTAAGTAAGTCCAGTTAGTAGCAAGAGTCAAAATGTCATCAGCAGCCTCTTGACCAGTGTTGAAATTTCTTGCATTCTTATCCGCTTGGACAAATGGATAACCTGTTAGATCCGCTGGATATCCATTGCCTTTATACTTTTCAGCTTCTTTCTCTTTTAACACATATACTGCGTCTTGAGCTTTTGTAGTTGTAACGTAACGATCACGCGCCTCACCAGCGCAGTTATCTATTTCAGTTTTTGAATCTTCTTTTAGCTGATCAATTTGACTTGGCTCTGGATCTTTTCCA